>Ga0209557_1001460_pt1 | contig 13019 bp, 13 predicted proteins | sample SaaInlV_120m_DNA_4_FD_184672 | JGI IMG/M metagenome (GOLD analysis project Ga0209557, IMG submission 184672) | Marine microbial communities from expanding oxygen minimum zones in the Saanich Inlet - Saanich Inlet SI074_LV_10m_DNA (SPAdes) (version 2) | ecosystem: Environmental > Aquatic > Marine...
TGCCTTGGGTAAGACCACCAGAGAAGGGGTTCGAGACCATGCCGTAGCGAGTCTTGAAACCGATTTTTGGTTGGAAGGTGTTAGGGTTGATTGCACGAACCTGCTGAAGAGGAACATATGGGCAATAGAACAGACCAGCGTCATAAGGTGAAGTACCCTTATAACCAGCAACATAGAAGTGCTTGTCTGCAACGTTAGCAGAGTAAGGATCAACGTAGACCTTGATGCGACCGTTGAGTGTACCAACCAGTGTGCTGGAGGTATCATCAACTGCTGCAAGACCGTTGTTACCAGCAAGAGCAGGGGTGTAGTCAAGAACACCAGCCATGCCCAGTGCAGAAGCAACGTCGGCAGAACAGATCAGGATGTTGCCTTTGCCACGACGAGTTTGCTGACCGATAGCGTTAGCATCGCGCTCAATCTGGAACAGAAGTCCTTTGAACTTCTCAACAGACCAACGACCGTTGCTGTCAACGTCAAGGTCAAAGATACCAGCAGTAGCGGTATTGTTCTGAGCACCAGTAACAGCGTTAACTACGATAGTACGAACGACTTCGCGGTTGATTTCAGCAAGGATTTCTGTGCTGAGGATGTTAGCCAGTTCAGTTTCAGCATCCAGACCGTGAATTGCCTTCAGGTCTTGTGCCATTTCGATGCTGTACTCAGCCTTCAGGGCGCGAGCACGAGCTGTTACAGTGACCTTCTCGATTGAGAAACCCATCTCACGGAATGCCGTGTTAGATGCAGAATCATCAAGACCTTCAGCAGTTGCCGTGGTCATGCCAGTGGCGTCGTCTGCTTGCTCATAGGTTCCAGCAGGGGAATCGTTGAGAAGTGCAGGGTTGTTGCCTTGGGCGTCGTTCGTAGCGTCAGAAGCGCCAGGATCGTATGCACCAGGACCGCCAGAGAAACCAGCGTTAGGCTCGTTGAAGAATGCTTCATCGTAACCAGAAGCATTAGGATCGCGCTCGCTACCATAGTTGGTACGCATTGCGAAGATCAGTCCAGTAGGACCAGTCATTGGTTGAACACCAGCAATATCATAAGCGATAAGCTGAGGCATGGAGCGACGGATGAGGCTGATCAGTACAGGGTCGAAACCTGCAACAGGACCTGTCGCTGTGCTGGCACCAGTGTAGCCAGTTGTTTGAAGAGTCTCGTTAAGGATTTGTCCTTCTTCGACTTGTGCTTTTTCTTGGTTTTCGAGGAGTTGAGCGATGACGCCACGCTTATGGGAATCTTGAATCTCTGGAAGAGCATCGTGATTCAGAACGGGTGCCCACTTCTCCTGGAGTTGACGTAAAGACATTTGTATCTCCGAGTTAAAAGTAGATAAAGTTAATTAATTATTTAGACCAACGAGCGATTGCATCAACGTATTTCGACATTGAGCCACCCAGGTTTTCTTCGACAAGGGGTTCCGAAACTTCTTCGGTGGGGTCGGTTGCAAGTGCAACTTCAGCCTTACGGGTGAAGTAGGATTCCTTGATCGTTTCGATTTTCCTTTGAAAATCTTCTTCAGTTTCAAACTCAACACCCTCTGCCAGAGAAGCAAGCTTCTCCTTCTGTGTCTCAGCGAGACCAGCGGCACATTCGTTCACAATTTCCATTTTTACAAACTCGCCAATGCGCTTATTTAAAGCGACGTTAACGTCGATTTGCTCGTTGAGTTTAGCTTCCATTTCATCAATTTCTCCAACCATGCCGTCAAGCATGTTGAATTTTTCCTCAGGCACACTAAAGTTGTGCTCAAGGAAAAGACCTTTTAGACCGTTGAAGAATGACTCTGCCATCTCAGTCTTAATGCCATGCTCGATTTGTAGTGAATTTTCCTTCATCCACTGTTCGGCGGCATAAGTCAGGTAGTTGTCAACCTTCTCGGCCAATTCTGTTTGGATCTTTTCGACTTCTTCAGTCAGCGTAGATTCATACGCTTCTTGCAACGCTGCTGCTTCTTTGTTAACGCGACTGGTTACAGCGGCTTCAAAGATTGTTGCTGCTTTTAAACGGAACTCTTCTGAGAGGTCTTCACCAGCGACAAGAGCGTCAACATCTTCAGTAAAGTCGAGTTCGGTTTCAGCGATGACTTCTTCTTCACTTTCCGTTTCCTCCATTTTAGCAGATGCGTCACTTGGCTTAGTGCTAGGAACAGGTGCTTTACCTACAGGTGCTGCTGCAGACTTGCCTGCGTTCTTAGTTCCTTTAGCGCCTTCTTCCGAATCAGAAGTAACATCAATTACCTTAGATGCTCCACCTTTAGAGGTGTCAATTTTTTCACCAGGTTTGGCGTCTTTGGTAACTGCGTTGGAACCTTCGGTCACAGACTCCATATTATCTAAGTTTTTGTCGAGGGTCTCAGACATTTGATATTCTCCGTTATGCAATAGTAGCGTTATCTTTTATTATTTATAAATCACAGACTCTTTAAAAATGCTGCAAACGCGGAGATTTTACGCTCCTGCAGATTAATAATAGTTGCTTCATCAAGTTCGGTTTTGATTTGTGCAATAGCAGACTCTTTGAGGATGCCATTATCCCAAACCCATTCCTTTCCTTCCATAATACCGTCAACAAATGCATCAGGTGCAGAAGGATCTGCTACAATATCAGCAGCAGTTGCAAGCATAAAGTCATCTGCGACGACATTACAACCTTCTTTTTTGACTAAAGAACCCATACCTCTAGAAGAAACGCCAAGACTGACGCCTTCAGAAAGAAGGTTCTTTGCAATATTACCCATGGGAGTATCAAGGATTTTTGCTCTACCAATGAAGTTGTTTCCATCTTCTTTGAGAGATTCAATCTTATGTGATACTCTATCAAGATTGATAGAAGGACCATCGGGATGACCTAACTCTCCAAGGGCACGCCCTTTTTGAATGTAGTTCTCGCTGTATTTAGCAACTTCGCGCTGTAAAGTTGGCAACTTGTACATGCGACCATTGCGATTTTGAAGTTCTGCCTGTAAGAAGATACCTTCGATGAAGTAATTCTTCTTGCCTTCTTTCTCCTCACACAGAAAATCTACTTGAGTGATTTCTTCAGCTATCAGTTTCATTTTCTTCTTCGGGGGTTTCTACAGGTTGTTCTAGTTCATCAGTAGGAGGTTCATGTGGCATACGCCCATCAACTTCAACATCTTGAGCATTATCGGAACCGTCTGGCAAACTATCAGCAATTTCATCTGCTGAATCTTGCGCGGTTTGATCTAACTCAAAACCCATACTCTTAGCATACTGAACTTTTTGTGCTTGAATAGCATCATAAGTTGAAGATGCTAAAGCGTCATTAATGGAGTCAATCGCTTTTGCTTTTTCATCACTAAAAACTTGCTGAACTATTTGTTTTGCAATATCACTAGGCATAATAAGTATCCATTATTAGTATTATTTAGTTAATTAAAATTCTCCTCTGCGGACATCTCCAGGATCAACTGAAGATTCCTGTGCATTTGGGTCTACTTCTGCTGCTGGGGCACCTTCACCGCCAGCAGCCATAGCAGGATCCATTTCCGCCATAGGATCAGCAATAATACCTGCTTCCATTTCAGCGGCGATTTGTTCATCAATCTCCTTAATCTCTACATCAGTTTGCTTCAGGACCTGACGACGCATGTATTCTACAGAGAAATACTTACCAACATAAGCATCCATAGCAGCAACTTGGTTCATCCTTTCGTTGCGGATTTCAATCTCTTTCAGTTCAGTGAAGTAGTTATCAGCAATGAAGTCAAACTGGATATGATTCTTCATATCTTCCCACTCTTCCAGAGACATAACGCCCTTAAGAATGAGTTGTGTTTTTAAAATATCTGAAAAGAGTTCAGAGAAACGCTTACGCAATCTAGCAATAAACTTCTGGAACTTAACTTCATCGCGAGTAATTTCAGCAGCACGACCAATGTTAAAAGTCGTTTCTGTTTCCAAACGAGATGATGGAACATTGAGTGCTTTATAAAGTTTCTTCTGGAAATACTTTACATCCTCAAGTTCTCCGAGGTTCTGACCACCAGGAAGTGTAGAGATTTCTGTACCACGACCACCTTCACGTCTAGGTAACCAGAAGTCTTCCATCATGGACATAAACTTCTTGTCGTCTTTAATCTCACCAGTGTTTGAATCGTAAACCATCTTGTTACGATAGCGTCCCATAACTTCGCGAAGATATTGTTCCGCTTTGTTCTTGGGAAGATTACCAACATCAATGTAGAAAATTCTACGTTCTGGTGCTCTACTTAAACGATAGATGACCAGAGAATCTTCAATCATTCTCAGTTGGTTGACTGCCTTAATCGCCTTGTGTAGGTGACTAAGTGTCATGTTTTTGTTCAGGTCTTGAATACCTGAGTGACAATAAGTAACAGAATCAATGGTAATTTTCATACCCTGATTAGTAGAATTCTTCAACCCCTTTGGATTGTATAAGAAATACTCTGCTGCTTTTTGTGTTAATTGCTGGTTTAAATCAACCCCACGCATTTGGTCTGGTTTCTTCTGCTCGTACTCAGTAACCTTACGAATCTTGCGAGGATCGATATAACGAAGTTCTGCAAGACCGCCAGCAGGATTTTTGGGGTCAATAATTTTATGATAAAATAGTCTTCCGTCTACATACCACCTACGAAAAATTTCATAGGAACGATTTTCAAAGTCTAATAATCTAAGAACAGTCTCAAACTCTTCTCTGATAAGTTTTTTAATTTTATCCGACGCCTTAAGGTTGGATAGTTCAACCTCCACTGGTACATCATCAAAATTACCACAAATAGTTTCGTTGACAATATCGTCAACTGCACTATCACATTCTGGTTGCATTACCATCTCCCTATAACGAGAGATAAGTTCATAATCATTACGAACAGCACCATCAAAATCAACGGAATATCCATAATATCCGCCACCTACAATAGGTTGCGAACCATCCATACTATCTTTTTGAACAAAAGAAGGCCCCTTGGGGACCTTCTTTGCTCTTTCCAGTGAAAAACCGAAGAGCTGAGACATTATATTTCTAAGTAACTGGTCCTGTTCTATTTATCAAGGATCTCAATTAGCAACTACAGGAGTCCAGTACTGAGTCTGAAGTTCAACAGTAAACTCTTCAATAGCATCATTGTTACCGAAGTCAAGATCGATAGCAGCGATTGCACTTGGGAATACATTGTAGAACCTATAAGACTTAAGAATCTTAGGTGAGTTTCCATCTTTAATATCGCGTGCTAACTGGTGAACAGTCATGTCAGCGAAGTAACCAGTAGCATCATCAGCATCTCCGAGACCACCTGCTTGAGTGAAGTTCTCGTTGTATGCCTGAATGCTGGATGCCCAAAGTTCAAATGCATCGCGCAGAACAAAGTTGCTGTCATTCTGAACAGTGATAGTCCAAGGTTCAAACGTTCTGTCGCCTGCAATCTTCAGGACTCTTCCTCTGAAAGGAACTTCAATAACACCGATTTGAGAAGATGGAAGATTCGCTGCACGAACAGTGAACTTACCAAGTTCAATCAAACTGGAATTGTTAATGATTCCTTGTGGGAAGTTTAAGTCTACTTGGAATAGATTAGGACGCGCAAAGTCTGAAGCGACATTTGCTTTAAAGTCGTCAATAGTTCCTCTTTTTGCCATTGTTTTTTTGCTCAGGTGTCTCTGTCCTTAGTATTTATTACAAACAATATTTTCAGGCAAAAAAAAGAGACCCCGTAAGGTCTCTTAGTTATGTTAACTGTTATCAGGAAGCAACTTCGTTGAATGCAACACCAGTTCTGGTGGCAACGAATGTTAGTGTGATGTAGTTAATAGTGCGTGTGGGCTTGACGAAGATCTCAGCATAGAACTCACCACGGTCAACAGATTCAGGAGGATTGTTCTGAGTGTCGCACTTAACCAAGAAGTCAGTTACGCCACGACGACCTTGAACATCGCGAAGGTAAGGTTCGACAATATTCAGGAACAATGCGCGTTGCGACTCATCGTTCTGTTCAAACAGTTGTGCCTTAGCAGCACCGCTGATTACACGCTCAATCGTGAGGAACAAGCGACGAACATTGATACGATCGAATGCAGAAGCGAAACCTTGTGCAGTCTTATCACCGTAAAGAACTACGCCCTGACCAGGGAAAGAAACGATTGGATTGACACGAGCAGAATACAAACGGTCGCGTTGAGTCTTGTTAGGAGTATATGCAAGTTTGATTGCATTTCTCAAGTTACCACGCTGGAAACCAGCAGGTGAGAACCAAGGTTCTGCAACTTCAGTTGTCTGCAAGCAAAGACCAGCAACGTCACCGTTACAAGGGACATAACGATAAACATCATTGTACTTATCGTAGATGTACTTATAACCAGAATCATATACTGCGTAAGAGGAGGAAGGCAGTTGATCGAAGAAAGTGATGATATTTGATGTTGCTACACCAGCGTTAGAAACTCCGATGACATTTGCTCTACGAGGAGAAACAAATACCATGCAGTCACGACGCTCTTCGACGATATTAACCAATGAAGTAATTTTGGCAATAGCAGCTGCATCATCAACACCAGAAGGACCTGTCAAGATGAAGTCAACAGTCTGTGATTCTGGATCACTAACTAATTCGTATGAAGTAGAAACGTCGCTATTAGCTACTGAATATACACCACCACTCAATGCATAGTCAGTGCCATTAGCAAGACGATAGTAGTAAGTGGAGTTACCTGCAGAACCAATTGTTTTGCGTCCAGCAGGATAGTCTACTGTACCAGCAACAGAACGAACTAGATTGAACTGACGAGCAGATGCTGTTAAACCCCAAGTGCCATCAGAAGGAGTTCCAGATGGTGCGAACAATGTGGTCTCGTGCTCACCCCAGTAGATATACTGTGAACGCTGCTTGATAACCTCGGGATAATAGTTGGTCTCACCAACAGAAGTTTTGGCATCGGATGCTTTAGAAACACCAATGAAACGCTCAAGAAGAGCACCAGCAGTTCCTGTAATAGCACCGTCGATGTCAATAACTAAGACGTGCATCTCATCACGGAATCCACCAGCAGTAGTTGCCCACTGTGAAGTGCTAGGACGAGGAGCAGTATTTACCCATTTTACACCAGGCAGATACTCACGCTCATCATACTCACCACGAACGGAAGTAATAACAGCAGCGTTGCTGTTTGTATCTTCAACGCTATCTGCAGCAGCAAAATCAATGCTGCTCTTATTCTGAGCAATATACAGTTTGCGCTCAATACCAGAAACAGAGATTTCAGCAGTATTAGTTCCTTGAGTAACAACCTGTGCATCAGCAACGATGCCAGTAACACCACCAGCAGGAAGACCAATCTCTAATTTCTTGTTTGCAGGATCCCAAGCGAGAACATTAACGGTTTCTGCAGAACCAGAGATTGAAATAGTTGTAGTTACACCAGGAGTGAAATCACCAACAACAGAAGTAACAGTTAATACAATGCTGTACTTGAATACCTTACCAGCAGCGCCAGAAGCAGCAGTTACTGCAGCATCATTGACAAACTCGAATTCGTTACCTGAACCTGGAGCAGGGATAATTGCAATCTGGTCAGCACCAGCATCAGTTACAAAGACACCGATAGAATTACCTTTGGTTCCTGCAGTTTTTGCTGCCCAGGACCAAGTGTTGTTTGCACTTTCGATAGTGGTTTCATAGTCCGTAAGATTTTTAATCAGAGGAGCACTACCTGTATCAACTGCATTCTTCAGGGCAGACGAGTTGACACGAATTGTCTTAAGTACGCCACCATAGTTCAAATACTGAGCAGCGGTGTACCAGTACTCGTAGTTGTAGTCATTTGGCTTACCAAATTTCTCAACTAATTCTCTTTCGGTGGAAATATTAACGATCTCTTCTATTGGACCAAGTTCAAAAGGTGCTGCAAGAACACCAACGTTTGCACTTGATAGTGAAGTAATAGTCGTCAGGTCTCTTTCCTGAATGACTACCCCTGGCGAGGATTGATTGACTGCCATTGTTTAAGTCTCCTAGGTTTAATTCCAACATCGGTTGTCTAGGATTATTTATATTTTTGGATCCTTACCTAAACTCCCACATATATGACTTATCTCCATATTCCGCAACCTGCCAAACATCTCCCTGAGCATCCGCAAAGTATTCATCTTCCATGCCATCACTAATAAATCCAAATGGTGACATATCTTGTTCTATAGATTCTCTCTGGTCATCATAGATACGTTGCCTCACATCGTTATCATGCATCTGCTTGAAATACTCCTGCATTGCCATCCAAGCAAAGATAACCAAACACATAGCAAGGTCATCGTTACAACCATCTTCTGCAGCAAACGACTGTCCCTTGACAATAAAGGTAGTCAATTCGGCAATGGTTTCATAATCAGGAATGAGGAGTTTATCTTCTTCAATCAATGCTTTGAGGTTAGAACATCCAACCTGCTTTACAGCACTAGACATCTTAACACCCAGTTGAGTCTTCTTACCAGAGAACCCTTGACCTAATTGTTGTCCAGCACGACCACGCATTGCTGCCATCAACAGGTTCTCATACTCCAAATCAAACTGAATAATGTCTGCTACTTGTCCACCAATATCATTTACTTCACATAATATGTACCCATTATTATAGTTCTTCGCCACATCAATAATAATATTAGGAAAGATGATAGGTTTAATTTCATTATTCCTATATCTTGCAACTACTTTATATGGCATAGTTGTCGTATCTACTACAATAAATGCGCTGTAATCATTAGACGTTCCTCTAGCAACGTCAACAGTAATAATATAGTTATGCTCTGGAATCGCTTTCTCGTATATTGCAAGACCTTTATTTTGTGCAATAGGTTCAACATACGGCATAGTCCTCAGTTTACTTGGAGCAATCAATGTATCGACAGAACCAAGGAACTCGCACTCAAACTCAACCTTGAACTGTTGTTCTGAAGTGTTCTTGATAGTCTGCTCTTTCCATGCAGCATCTCTACCAGGAACCTGCGACCAATGTACTTCGGTCGGTAGATATTCATTCTTTCCCTGTTCTGCATCATGCCACAACTTATAGAACATGTTCATCCCATGTGGCGTGGAGATGATAATTACCTTTGTAGACTTACCAGAAGATACAGTAGGATACACAGATGAAAAGAACTGGTCAGCAATATGGTTCGGAACAAACGCGAACTCGTCCAGAAATATGACATTAAAAGACATGCCCCTGACGGCACTAGCGGAAGTAGATGCAGCCAGAATTTTACTGCCATTCTCAAGTTCCAATGATCCCCTGTTCCATTGGAGGATGCCTTGCTGAAGCCATTTTGGGAGATTTTCATAACTAAGTTGTAAGCGACCTAACATTTCACGGGCAGTCGCTGCTTTGTTTGCAAGGATTGCTACATTGACATTGGGGTTGAATAGAACATACCAAAGAAGATATGCTGTAACGATAGTAGACTTACCTGACTGACGAGGTAACTTGGCAATATTGAATCTATTGTCATGAAAACTATTTACCATATCGACTTGAAAGTCGTACATAGTAAAAGGTATAACACCTTCATCTAGGGAAACAATCTTAATGTAATTAAGAATAAAATGTACTGGATCATCAGCACATTTTAGATACTCTTGTACTTCCTCAGGGGAAAACTCCTGAGCAATATTTGCTTTCTTTAGATTGGGATTACCAAGATATACGTCAGAGGTACTCATTTATTATTTTTCACAGGTCAAGTCATTTTCATATACACAAATTCAACTTATCATGGTACTGTTATAGTTACATCCGAACCTGTATATGTATAAGTCGTTACTGTCCCATTAGCATCTGTAATTCTACAGTATCCATGACTACCAGCAGTTGCATTAGAATTACCGCCAAATGAAAGACTACCACCAGGATATCCTAATTCACCAGCACCTGCTGGCATACGATATTCCCCACGCAGATTCCTAATAGCTTTGCAATATGTAGGATTTGCATATCCAGATCCACCTCCACCACCTGCCATTGTGTGCTGTTCAGAGTAACCTCCAGCACTGCCGCCATAATATCCTCCACCACCTGCACCACCATAACCATTAGATGCAGCAGATCCGCCCTCTAATGCTTGGGCCGCATACGAAGCTCCCTGCTGGTTATTTCTACCACCTTCACTTGCTCCACCACCTCTGCCACGATATTGCCACTTATCGTCATAAGGAGAAAAACCATCTTGACCAGTAGGACCACCACCTGCACCACCAAAGTTGCCTTCTTGGTTTCTAGATGATCCACCTCCACCGCCGCCACCAGCAATGATTATTGTATTAGCATGAGATACAGATCCAAGGAATACACCAGTTGCACCACCACCATTAGAACCATACCTATTATCACCACCAGCGCGGTTTGCTTGACCGCCACCACCATATGACATGCGTGTGCCATTAACTAATCCACCTTCACCAACACGAATATAAAGAGTGTTTCCTGGTGTTAGTCCTGTTATATCTGCCTCAATATATCCACCTCCACCACCTTCGGCACCATAACTCCATCCACCACTAGTTCCACCGCCACCACCAGCACCCCAACACTGAATCTTATATTGAGTAGCAACTAGATCTCCACCAATAGTTTTCCATTCAGTACCATTATAAACTTGCTGCTTATCCTCTTCGGTGTTATGAATAACTGTACCTGTAGGAGGTGCTGATGGACGAGTACTATTAGTCTTATTAGGAATAGTAAGGTTCCCATCAACATCTACATCACTTGTAGCACTTACATTAGAAGTGTTGACATTAGTAGCAGTAATTGTTCCTACATTTAATTCCGACATGCAAATAAACCTGGGACTTCTCTAAAGTATTTATATCACTACTCTTTTATTTGTTATTCTTCACAGGCCAAGTCATTTCCATTCCTATTGTAAGCAATATCACAAATCCAAAAACAAATAAACCACTCATCATTCTACGAGTGTCCCATGTGCCCTACGAATCTCTTTTAATGCTTCGAGGTTCATATCCTTGGTGCCACCATCATATGCATGAGCATATCCAGCTTCAATCATTTGCTCGTTAAGGGACACACTGTCGTCCCCAATGTAAAGCCAACCCAGAAGACGCCCGTATTTCCCAGTGCCACCAACAAGTTCAGTCCTAACAGACAACTCATCATCACCAGCCAACGTGCCTTCGAGTTTCTCTTTGAGCCAGTTGGTTGCGTCGATTCCAAGTGCTTTCTCCTCTAAGTTCTTCGTTCTTTTCTCTGGCGTATCAACTCCTGCAACTCTAACTCTTTCCTTCTTGTATAAGTCAAACCCAAGATCAATTGTAACGTCAATAGTATCACCATCAAGGACACGGTTGATCTCCGTCACTCGGAAGTTGTAGCAGCTCTTCCTGCTCGGTGGTGTCAGTCCTGCCATTTTCTAATTCTGCAAATGCTTGTCTTAGTATGTATATGACCACATACAATGCTCCTGCAAGTGCAAGCAGCACACATATAATTACTGACCATACAGGATCAACAACACTATCAAGAGGACGTAATAGTAAATTCATTATTCATTGTTTATAGATTTAACCCATAGAGAAAGTCTCATTACAATAAGGATTAAAGTGACGGGTAATAACAGTCCAAATAAAATAAGCAAACTCATTTGTGAAATGGTTCCCAATGCTGCCAATCGTATTTATGAACTGCCCACATACCAATAATGGGGACGAAGACCAGGCACCATGCCAATAGTCCACATCCCCATGGGTTGTTTAATACTGTTCCGCAAAACCTAGCAAACTGTAACATCATTCTTGTAAAACCGATAAGGTGAATAAAAATAATCCAAGTATACAATAGATTACTATGATGCTGATTTCGATAACCATGCTTTCCAAAGTTCTAAGAAATATCTATCGACCAGATATAAATCTCCCTGAGGTGGTTGCTCTTCAATCTGAGACCATTCATTACAAAGATCTCTCATCTCCAGTGTAATATGATCTGGTCGAAACATCCTCCCAAAGGAGGACATTGCAAACGCATATCTCATTCTAATGCGCTGTTCCATTTCCGTCGTACTTGTCGCTTTCATAATAGATATTCTCACCTTTTCTGTGCCCGAAATAAATGGTGGCACATATGAATGGTAGTGATCCGAAAAGTAGGACATGTGCTAAAGTCATAGATTTTCTTCTTGTTCAGTTAAAATTACGCAGTCGCTAGTAGGATATGCCACACAAGTGAGAACCCACCCGTCTTCAAGTTGATCATCATCGAGGAAAGATTGCTCTTCATTATCTACGGTGCCAGAGACGAGTTTGCCAGCGCACGCTGAACAAGCTCCTGCTTTACACGAAGAAGGTAAATCAACACCTGCTTCTTCTGCTGCTTCAAGAATGTATTGGTCTGCCTCGCATTGAATGACAGCTTCGGTGCCGTCAGGAGACTGGAGAGTAACATTGTATGTCATAATTAATTTACGTGAATAATACCTGTCATGCCTGCTCCTTGATGAGGACCACAAAAGAAATTGTAATCTCCAGCATCAGCAAACAAAATGTCTTGAGATTCTCCAGGAGTAAACATTAAAGATTCTCTAGAAAGATCTGCACGACCCTCAACAATAATATTGTGAGGAGGCAACATACCGTTAACAAAATGTACGGTGTCGCCTGCATTAATTGTAACATCGGATGGATCAAAAATCAAGTTCCCGTTTGAACCCATCGTAATGTCAACTGCCCATACTGGTGCAGCAAAAAACATCGCAGTTAGAAGCGTAATAAAAAACTTCATAAACAAATAGTAACTGGGACTATTTACTCATGAAGTATAAAATCTAACTAAGATTTAACAGTCTCTGTCAGGGATTCAGCATGTCATTTAAATTATTTAAAGCATCTCTTTTTGCTTTGATTGCGCCATCAACAAACCCTGCTCGGTATGCCCATGTTTGACCACCATCTTGCCCTTTTTTGGGATTGATACATTGCTCATTACCCAACTTATTACATACTAAACCAGCAAGGTCTAGTTCGCTATTATCAT
>Ga0209557_1001462_pt1 | contig 13000 bp, 5 predicted proteins | sample SaaInlV_120m_DNA_4_FD_184672 | JGI IMG/M metagenome (GOLD analysis project Ga0209557, IMG submission 184672) | Marine microbial communities from expanding oxygen minimum zones in the Saanich Inlet - Saanich Inlet SI074_LV_10m_DNA (SPAdes) (version 2) | ecosystem: Environmental > Aquatic > Marine...
ACGTTCCATCTACCTCGTTAGCAGCACCCTCGTTAGATAGTTGAAGGTCAGCAGAGTAGATGTTCGCCCAACGGTTAGAAGGTCCACCTAAGTTTACATCAGCATCTGCTTTGGGTAGAATCTCACCTTTGTACGAGATATCTAAACCTTCAGTTTGATCATTATTATTGATCGTAAATGCTTTATTTGTATTTGTTGCTTGAGAAGAAGTAACTTTAATCTCTAGGTTAGTTGCTGAAGTATCACCACCAACAATTACATTATCTCTTAGTGTAGAAGTTCCATCAACAACTAGATCAGTTGGTGTTCCGTTTGGTGAAGCATCTACCCACTGAGATGTAGCTCCGTCGTTATAGTAGATAAACAAACGTCCATCATCAGTATCATACCAAAGGTCTCCTTGACTTTGAGTTGATGGTGCTCCACTCGATACTGTTGCAGACCCACCAATCTTCGCCCAATTAGATCCATTATATCCTTCAAAGATGTTAGCACTACTTTCAGTGCTAAATCTAATTTGACCCAGAGATGCAGTAGTTGGTCTTTCACTGTCATCACCAGTAGGAACTCTCAATGCTCCAGTTCCATTTATAGTAAAGATATCAGCATCTGCTTGTGTAATACCTGCGTTTAGTTTCCAAGTTCCAGTAGCAGGTCCAATCTCTCCATTCTTAGCGACCAGAACATTACCAATTCTATATTCTTTTGCTGCTGGAATATCAATATGCTCAGTAAGAGTCCAAGCATCAGTGGCATCAATCCAAAGAATTGTTTTATCTGTTGCTCCCTTAACAATTAATCCACCCTCATTAGCTGAGGTATCAGAAGGACCAGTAATTGTAAGATCTGCACTTCCACTAGATCCCGTGACAGTACTTCCATTAATAAGAGTAATACTATTACCGGATATAGATGCGATTGTACCAGAAACAGTAACTCCCGCAGTATTAGAAGAGACTGCCATACCTTCGATGATACCAGTCATCGGGGTGACACCAGTAATTGTCAGATTAGATCCAACAACATTGGCAACTACATTTTCAGTTACAACAGAAGCAAGAACAAGTGTTTTATCATCAACCTCAATTGAATTTGAATTAATGGTAGTAGTAGTTCCATTAATTGTAAGGTTTCCACTAACAATTAAATTTTGACCAACGTTAAAGTTTTTTGGAATAGTAACATCATAATTACTATCACCTCTAATCCATAATCCATTACCAGATCCAACAACTAACTGTCTATCCCCAGTAATAGTAGATGGTTGATATGTTGCATCGGCACTGGTCTCCCCATCAGCAGGACCAATAATAACATTACCATTACCCAGACAATTAAATCCAGCAAAGTATCCAATACATACGTTATTACTTCCTGTACTGTTTTCTGATAGAGCACCAACACCCAAGGCGGTATTGTTATTACCACTAGTTAAATTAAGAGATGAATCTCTACCCACTGATGTGTTGTAATCCCCAACACCAACAATATTTAATGCCTTATGTCCGATACCAGTATTACCAAATCCAGCATTGACAGTTGTTAATGCTTCATATCCAAAGGCAGTATTCTGAGATCCTGTAGTGTTAGATCCAAGTGCATCAAATCCTGTAGCAGTATTAGATTCAATAGCATTATTACCTCTACCAATTCTGATAGGAGAAAGTGAACTGCCTCTAATAATAATGTCGTTATTAACAGAATCAAGTATACCAACTACACTAATAGTATCACCATTCTGATCCCCTAATGTAGTAGCACCTTCTACAACAACACTTCCGGGGAATGTTGTAGTTCCAGTAGCGTCTCCAATATTAACAGTCGTAGCAGCACCAAATGCATTAATAGTTAATGCAGTTGTATTAAATACATCAAAAGAGTTTGATCCAGTTACAATACTAGATGTAATTGACGGACTTGTATTAAAGACAAGAGATCCAGAACCAGTTTCATCTGTAACAATACCTCTAAGTTCAGAAGAAGTAGTATTTGCAAACACAGATAACTTATCAGTTCTATATGCTACTGTTCCACCAGTATTAAAATTAATACTTGCAGTGTCAGTACCAGTAAAAGTTAATATGTTATTACATGTAAATGTTTTGTTTGATGCAATAGATAACGTTGCATTAACTGTTTGAGAAATTAATAAACCATTGAGTGAAGTTGCTGATGCAGCACCCAACTGAGGTGTGACTAACACAGGAGATGTTAGTTGTTTATTTACCAGAATTTGAGATTCATTTTCAGTGACAAATCTATGCGAAACAGATCCATCATATGATCTCCAATAACCACCAACTTCAGTCCAAAGTAAAGAATTATATGCCGTTACTATTCCTAATGCATTTGTTGTTCTGTTAATTTGAATACCAGCATCAACACCACTAAGACTATTACCTTTCCTTAATTCAATTTGGGAGTCAGCAATAACAACTGTTTGAGATTCAATTGTAGAAGTTGCACCAGTAACGATTAAATCACCATCAACAGTAACAGTTGATCCATCATCAGTAATAATACTATTAGTTAATTGCTCGTTAGAATCATCCCACTTCATTAATGTGGAAGCATCCAGGTTGTTATAATTTTTTAATCTAAAGTTAGTGCCTTGAAGTATCAAACCACCCGATGCTTGTAGAGATGCACCAGTATCACTATTAATTGAACCAATAGTAAATGTAGTATCACCATTACCATCAGTTCCTTGAGTAATAGTTGTTGCACCAGATCCAAGAAAAACAACATTGCCAGTTTGGAATGTGCCAGATGAATCTTCCTTTAATGAAGTAACTGTATTTGTAAAGGACGAATTAACAGTTATTGTATTATTTGATTGAACTAAATCAACATTGGTTCCAGGAATTAAATCAAAATCACCGGAAAAATATGATCCACCGTTTGTTCCCGTTGCTCTAAGTCTAGAAATAGTATCAAGAGAATTAAATTCAAACGTACTTCCTGTTTGAGCGATAGTTAAATTACTACTACCAGAAGCAAGCGTAATATCCCCACTGGTTAAGGAACCACCACCACTAACACTTTCAGTTATTCTAGTAATAGTGTCATCATTTTCACCAGAGATAGTAATTGTAGATCCATTTTGCTGAACTGATGTAAATGAACCGGCAGAAAAAGTTATATCTCCAGTTAAAGGAATACCACCAGATGCTGCTACTCTAGTAATAGTATCAATATCTTCAGATGTAGCAGATAAAGTAATCTGATCACCAGATCTACCAATATATAAGTTAGAAATTTTATGATTTGCTGGTAAAGAACCAGTATACGACTCTACTCCAAGAGAAATATCATCATCTCCAGATCCAGAACTACCAGCAGTTAATCTAATAACTTTCTGAGATGCATTTGTTCCATCTTGAGCAGAAATACTATACGTCGTATCATCATTTGGTGTTATAACAGTACCACCCAAAGAAATATTAGTACCATTAATAGTAATCGAATCATTTACAAAAGCACTATTAGGAATATTTGTAAATGTATTTGTCGTTCCAGAGATAAAAGAAGACTCAATAGTCTTATTGGTTATCGTTTGGGATTGGTTTAGATATACATCTCCAGGATTATCCCATAAAACTTGAGTACCATCGCTCTTCAAATATTTTCCAGAACCCAAATCTCCACTGATAACAATACCATTACCAGTTAACTCTAAATTGTCCCCAGATATTAACTCTTCAATCTTCTGTGAGACTGCATTAACAATTAATGGAAAACGGTCAGTCATTTAACTACCAATGAATACTAGTGCTCTTGTTTATTTATGCCTTACGATATGATAATCTGTCCCACCATTCCACCATGAAACTGGCAAATATAATAGTATGTTCCTGGTGTTACTCCAGTGGTGTCCCATGTGACAGCACCACTTGTAATACCTTGTCCGGTAATAGTTCCAGTGCTAACTTGATTGCCTGTTCCAGTGGTAGCAGATGTCTTCACATAAAATGGATGACCAGAAGCACTTACATTAAATACTAATGTATCACCAGCATTACAGTTGATAGTTGGGTCATTAGTATTAGAGAAAGAATTATCTCTATCACTGCCAGTAAATGTATAGTGTGATGCTCCACTGTTTCCTACACTAAACGTATATGTTTGTGTTGTTGGTGGGACTGCTGCAGGAGATGATCCATTAAATGTAGCAGTTCTAGGAAAGGTAAGTCCAGTAGATCTATTACCTTTTACTTCACTCAAATATCCAGACACACGTCTTGGATTTTCAACATGAAGATACTTATTAGGACTGCCCTGACGACAAGAGTTGTCATCCAACAACCCACCAGCAACATCAAATGTCATATCACCATAGATGCTATGCTGATTTAAATATCCAAGAGCATCTGCTTGTGTGAATCTTTCTTTTGCTGTAGCAAGACATGCAATAACACCACATACCTGTGGTGATGCCATACTAGTCCCACTAATTGCATCATAATAATTTCCAACCCCACCATATTTGGCATCAGAAAATCCAGTATTACCGTATGATGAAAGTATTAGATCTCCAGGAGCGAAGACATCAACAGCAGGTCCAAACATACTATAAGTAGATCTCCTAAAATCAGAATGATCTGATAAGGCACCTACAATAATCGATCCACTATCAGGTGTATTAGGCCACGATCCTCTATTGTAGTAGATAACGTCATCCTCTCCGTCTTCATCAACGTAATTGAAAGAGTTGTTGTAATTTACATCACCAATTTCTGCTACTAGTAGATTATCATTACCAGCGGATCCAATAACTATAATGCCATCATCAATTGCATCCTGAACATCAGCAGCAACAGATGAAGACCATGATGGATAATCAGGTAGTCCAAACCTTATACCAAAATCCAATCCCAATCCAGCTTCAGTCCAACCAGATGGTCCAGGAGAACCTGAATTATATGTCACTCCCTGAAAATTTACAGATATAAGATCAGCAAGATCTAATCTATAAATTGGTTGTTCAGTTTCAGGATCCACACCTTTCTGTGGCATATACCTAATACCTCCATAACTATGGTTGGTAATGGTAGGATTTTTTTTCCCAGTCTCTGGATTGATTGGTTTATTTAAATGAAATGCTCTAAGGTAATCAAAGGTAAGTAGAGGAGGAAATTGTTGCCCGCTATCCCATGAATCTGTCACTGCCATATTATAAATGTTTGCTTCATTAGCCCATCCATAATGTCTACCTGTTGCAGTTCCAGTAACATGTATGCCATGATACTGAGCAGTATTAAGGTTGGGAGCGTAGACAATTGATCCTGTTGGAAGAGTTTGTCCGTCATCATCAATAGAACTAACAGAACTATTCAGTTCATTGAACCATTGATACTCAACAAATCTGGTTTGGAATGATGAAGGACTATGCCACTCCAGACTATCGAATGACACAGGATCATCTACAATAACTACATCAACATGTCTTCCAGTATTAAATATTTCTACGTTATCAGTAACAACTTCTGTTGCTGTTGGATCACCCCAAGCAGTCTTCCTTCTTTGTGCTTGATCTCCAGCACAATGTACGTGTCCCCACTGTCTTAGATTAGAATTAACTGTAGTTGCTCCAGGACCATTTTTCCAGAAGTCTCCACCAATCCCATAGGGTTCGTTGTTAATAACCTGTGGTTTAAGTTGGAAACTATCTACTGCTTCAACTCCCCATACTCTAGGGTCTTGACGCAATCTCTCTGCTTGATCTTCTGTCATCATATAGTGTGTGTTCCTACTCATAGGACGCTTCATCACTAAAGGAAATCCAGTAAGCTGCATCTCATTATAAAACTGCCCCAGATCATTTTTGTCGTGGAGAGTTACAACATATTGTTTATCCATATTAAACCTCTAATGGAACTAAAGTTAATACTACTTGTAAGTTGACTTGCGTTCCACTTTTATTAACTATTTTTGCGTAAGTAATATTAGACCCACTAGAATTATAGCATATAGTTCCAGGAGAAATTAATTGAGTCACTCCTGATGTTGTAATAACTTCTGCCAAGATGCCAGATCCTGGTGTTGGATCAGTAGTTTCAGATCTAATAGCATCAACAGTTCTACTTGTAGTGTCAGTATACAATGTCACCCAAGCAGCATGTGATGTCGTAATCTTCAGAAGAGCATATGTCTTTGGTGTGGTAAAAGAAAAATCTAAAGAACTTTCATTATTTAAATTTGGTGCAGTATACGAAATAGTTTTTCTAACACTAGGAGCGTCAGCATTTACCCAATTACTACCATCATAACTAAGAACTTGTCCCGCAGTAAGAGTTGTTTCTACAACATTACCAACATTAGATAGTGCTGCTAATGATCCAGCAGATCCATCAACACTAATATTATAAGATCCAGATAATCTAGCAGCATCTAATGTACCAGCATTTTGATTGCTAGAATTTAAATAGTAAGATCCCTCTTGTCCGTCTAAGAGATCAGCATCTAGTCCACCACCAGTTCCAGCGGCAGTATTTTCCCACCTAAGATTTGCTTGATTCCATGCTAATACATCTCCTTCAGTAGGAACTCCATGGTTAACATCAAGGTGTGTATTAAGATTACCAGTTGATGTCAGATAAGATGAAAGATCGGGTGGAGTTAATGTAAAAACACCATCATTAAAATTATATGCCAGTGAACCACCCCCAGAAGCAGCAGCATTAGTAGCACTAAAGACAGTTCTATCAGTAGCAGTGGCACCTGATCCTGCAGCAGTCCAACTCTCACCATTCCACGAGTAAGTAATACCTGCTACAACATAGGTAAATGTTCCATCTACTGCTTGCCCTGCTGTTGAGGGAAAATTAATTGCCATTTCTTAAGATGCTCCTTCCGTAGTATTTAGATTGCGTAGATTGTAATAGCAACTTTAAAGTCAGTTGCAACAGCAGATGATGTCAAATTGTATACCTGAAAATCAAAATGCTGTGGACCAGTTTTACGAATAGAAGTTTGATATACATGACCTATTGTACTAGGATTGTATACTGTGGCTTGTATTGTATAAGAATCAGAAGAACTGAATGGTTGTGCGAAAGTAACTCTGATACAAGGACTTTGGAATCCACCACCACCTTCAGTAGCTCTTATTGCTGCTGTTACACCACCACTACCCAACCATGTAATCTGATTTCCACCCTGCCAAAGTTCTACCTCGCCAACATGCACAGGCACGTTAGCATTTGTTAGTGGTGGTGAAGCATCAACCCATTGTGTGCTATCAGTATCGTTGTAGTAAATCTTTAGGCGTCCTTTATCACTCTCCCACCATAGATCACCGGCACTAGCAGATCCAGGAGCAGTGTCAGCAATAGTTACATTAGCACCACCTCCACCAGTAGGAGCAGCAGGACCCCAGTTAGCACCATCCCATGTCAAAACATCACTGGTACTTGGTGCTGTAGTAGCAACATCAGCAAGTTCACTTAAGTTAGAACCAGTATCTACTAGTTGCGTCCAGGCACCAGCATGTGCGAAGTATCCATGACCTTCAGCATGAACGTGAGCGAACATACCATGATAGGTAGTTGCGTTTGGAAGATCAACTGAGTTGGCAAAATTATTAGAGTAATAAATTTTACCTGTAGTTGTAATATCTCTAGCAGTGGTAGATCCAACTGACAAGACAGCATCCAATGATTGTGATTCTGCTGTTAGATACCCAGCACCAGCATGATCTCCCCATCCATATGCTGTATCCCATTCAGTAATCTTAGCAGCAGTTACATTAGCAGCATCAGAAGCAGAGAATACAGGATCAGTTTCAGTATAGGTTGTTAAGTATCCAGCACTGCCATGATCTCCCCACCCATGTGCTGCGTTCCAGTTGTTAATATTCTGATTAAGAATACCAAACGATGGAGAACCAGTAAAGATAGGGTCAGTTTCAGATGAGGTAAACTGGAACCTACCTAAAACTTTCCACGTTGTTCCATCATAAGTCCAAGTTACACCACCAAATGTATACGTGTCGTTAATATTTGGTGATGCAGGAAAATCTAATGCCATTTCTAGACTATACTACCTTTCAAATATATTTAGTTATCTATTATAGTACCCTCTTGGGAATAGCAGTCCAAAGTATGGTCTCCTACCACGTAGGAATCCACGCGAAGGACGACGCTTGCGATATGGTTGATTGTTTAAAGGTCCAGAATAATCTAGATCGTTAATATCAAAATTTTGAGGTGCATCTTCTGATCCAGTTACTCTTTCAATAGAAGAAAAAACAGGTGAGATGAGACCAGTCGCAGTGTTTGGTTGCAACTTAGTTTTGTCAAATCCATCTATGGGAGCATCAGGTGCTTCCGAAAGTGTGATTAATGCCATCAGCTAGTCCTCGCTAAGAATAAGATACCCATAGTAGAATTATTATCTACTCCATCAAGACCATTCTGTTGTGTTTGATAACTAGCACGAATAATTTCATAAGTTTCAGTTCCACCAATCGTTACAGTATCACCTGTTCTAAATTGTGTTAGACCAGGAGTTGTTGATACCGATAGCATTACAAAATCATCTGGTAGATAGTAAGGACACGGGACCATTCTTTCATTAAGTGGAAGACCTTTAATTGGTTTGTAATAATTTGCTTCAGAATCAACAGCATTTCCACTATGTTGATCGTAAGTGCCATTTCTGTAATATACCATCAGATCCCTGCTGCCATCACCATCAGTTTCAATGTTAGATTTGTAGCAAGAATCCACATAGCGATCAGTACCATTATTAGGATCTCTCATATATCCATAGAAAGCTTCTCTTATTTTAGTTTCAGTACTTCCAGGTTCACTAACACTACCAGAACTAGTATAATAATTATAACGAGATCCAACAACGTTATGTCTCAACATAATCTTTCTAGTATCAATTTCATAAGTCATCATTGATCCATTATAAACATAATCTAAGTCCCAGACATCAGAACCAAATGTGGCACCTTTATAAAATGTAAAAGCACCATAAGGTTGAACAACACCATTAATAGTTTGACAGAACTGAATAATAGCAAAGTCAGTATCTTGTGGTGCTTGTGCCCTATAAACTCTAATCTCTAAAGGATATGCTGTTGGAGTTGCATTAGTACAATATTCTATTGTAGTAAACGTGCGATAAGTCACTCCACTAACAGTTAATGGTGCTCCATAAGTTCCTTGTTTGTCTAATCCAATTTCTCCGTTGAAGATTGGACTATTTTCGTTTAACCAAGCCAACCCAGATCCAGAATTAAATACTAGTTTATTATTTACATCAGTACAAACACCAATCGAATAGTAAGTAGTTCCATATTTTTTAGATGCGTCATTGACAATTTTAACTACTCCAAAATTATCATCTTTCCAATAAAAATTAGATCCAGCACCAATATTATTGACCTTGACAGATGGCGTATTGGCATTATCTGCTACACCAAAAACAATGTCATGTGATGCGTCTGCACCAATTTGATCTCCTGGAATTGTAAACACAGAATTCCCGACCCAACCAGATCCGATTTCTCTGATCTCCATACCAGCAATGTGTCCATAATAATTACTGCTATTATAATCTTGATAACGGAATACTCTAATTTTTAAAGCAGATCTAGCGCCATCTTGAGGTACAGTATAGTCCCAAAATGGATTAGTCAACCCATCATTTCCTCTATTAGTAACATTAGCTCGAATAACAACCTCACCTTTCATCCCAGAGTTTGTATCATTAGCGTAAATATATTTTCTGGATGTAGCAGTAGGTGATTCTGTTGGGTGCTGTTGAGGAAGAGCATTTACATCATCGTAAGTTTGCGTATACCCAAAAGTATCAAAGAGAATATCACCACTATCAGACCCAACTCCAGTGGGAGTAACATTATTTCCACTAAGGGCATCAGTTACATACTTAGCAGCATCGTAGTCATCAGTGTCATAACACAAGTGAAAGTTTCCAGTTCCAGTAGCATCTAAATTCAGATTTAATTTATCCTGCTTGTCGATATAGATCGTAGCATTATCATATGCGCTAGTATTTGGGTCTCTAAAACCATATAAAGTGGAGGATTTAGCAGCATATCCAGCGCCACCATATCCTCCGTCCGTTAATGTAATGTTATTACCATTAGCAGCATCTGTAGCGGTTGCTGCTAGTTTAAAGTATTGCCAGTCTACCTTAATAACATAGTACACGGTGTCTAATGTTAGACCGCTGATATTTTGAGTTTCTACTGTTCCACCAGGTGCCCAATGAATGGGATCACCTGTGTTGTAATAGTGTTTATTTGCGACATAAACTTCATTTGGGTGAGAACCAGCATTTTCGCTATAAACATGCGTCCAACTAGATAAATTAAATTTTCTTAAGCACCTATAAGCAGTTGTTCCTTGCGCGATAACATCATAATACACATCTTTCCAACCATGATATACTTGACCTCCGCCAACAGAGTGCCAAGCAGTACTCTTTGTGGACACAGTTCCATTTGGCGAAGTTAAAGCATAAGGAACAGCAGGTGAAGCACTGCCGCCATTGAATCCTAGGTTAGCAAACACAGTTTCTAACGCATCAAGGACATCAGTTTTAGTCCAACCTGTGTTGCCGTTATTGACATCAACGACTGACTTTAAAATTGCCATCTTTATTATTCTCCGATCTGTAGTGCTGTTAGAGTGACTGTAATTGTAGTTGCCGATCCACTTCTGTTAGTGACTGACAAATAAATGGTGTCCGTTCTTGGACTATCATTATTAAATCCCATGATGCCTGGGGATATTAGAACTGATTCTGCTCCAGATGTTCTCACTTCAGAAATAACACCGCTACCTGGAGTAGGATCTTCTCCCTCACTTCTCGTATTATCAGCGTCTCTTGACGCATCATCTACGTAGACTCGCACCCATGCCTCAGCATCAGTAGTAATTTTAAATAACGAATAGGCTTTGTAACCTGTAATATTTAGTTCTGCTGATTGGTCAGCAGCAAGTGATGCTGTAGTTCCAGAAATATCTTGAATTGATGGAACACTAGAACCACCAGTAGCAGTTAGAACTCCATTACCATCAATAGATAAACCAGAACCTACTTTAATACCACCAAGTGTTGTGGCATCTGCTGCTGGTAATGTATATCCCCCAGCATTAGCACTAAGAATACCATCGACATCGATGCTTAGATTAGCACCAACTTTAATACCACCTAAAGTTCCTGCTGCAGCAGTAGGTAATGCATATGCTGACGGAATAGATGGTTTGTTGAGAATCTGTGCTAATCCTGATGTAGCATCCCAATCAGATTGAACTGGTGCTGTACTACTAACAGTAATTCTTTCATTAGGACCATCCCAAGAAACATCAGTTCCTCCACCACCAGCAATCTCAATACTATCTTCGTTATTATTAGCATCTAATAGAGTAATAATAGCATTGTTGCTAGTGGTATTTGATCCTACTAAGTCATAAGTAGTTCCACCACCTCCACCGCCTGCTTGTGCTGTGGCACTAAGAGAGTTGTTGGTATCATCATATGTAAATGTGATATTTGTATGTGTGCCATTGGCAAACATCGTAGCAACAGCATCTTGTGCTTCCTCATCAGTATAGAACTGAGAAGAAATATCAGGTGCTCTGAATGTAAATGTATTGGCGTCTGTATTTTCTACTACTAAACCATCAGCACCAGCAAAGATGATGTCATCTGTTACGCCTTCACTATCAGTTAGTCTGAATGTAGCGTTAGAACCAGCAGATGGTTCAACAGAAATACCATATGTAGTATCAGTTACCGTATTAGCAAATGTAATTTCATTATTAGACTTGATAATCGATAGTCCAGTACCTGCTGTCAGGATAATATCACCAGTAACGCCTTGAGAATCCGATAATCTTACAATTTTTCTAGCATCATTATATGCTGCTGTTCCACCTGTAGTATAATCTATTGCGCTAACAGAATATGTTAGTTGAGTATTAGCAAGTAGTGTAGCAAAGTCAGATGAAGTGGAACTATTGGTAGTAACAAGTCTCTGACTGGTCCAACTTACAGAGTTGGAATAATACATCGCACCAGTCGCTTCAGAGTATGCGAAAGCACCAGTATTTACATTTGCTCCAGGGAAGAATGCTACACTAGCATACACATTTTCAAATGGATCGCCAACAGGAGAAGCATCAACCCACTGTGCTGTGTTGCCATCATCATACCACACCTTCATGGTGCCTTCATCAGACTTCCACCACATGTCTCCTGGCGATGGACTAGATGGAGCAGCATCCGAAATAGATGCTTTAGCAGTAATTGATGCTGGAGAATTTACCCAATCACTACCATTATATGATAATACATCACCGCTAGTTGGTGTGCTAATTGTAACATCACCAAGAGAATTAATTGAACTTGAAGTTGTTAGATACCCAGCATCATTTGTAAGTTCACTTGCGTTGATAGCAACATTATAATAGGTAGATCCATCATTAGTAAACTGCCACCTATCAGTGGTTTCATTCCATTTAATACTTACATCAGCATCAGTACCCCTCTCATTTGTAAGGAGAGCATCTAATCCACCAGACGCTTGATTCTCATTGAGAACTATTTCGTTATTAGTTACATTTAATGTTGAAACGTTATTAGTAGTAGTTGTTCCAAGAACATTTAAATTTCCACTTACATTAAGATCGGTTAAAGTAACTGTAGTTGTTGTACTAGCTCCTCTAGCAGTAACACTAGCTAGTGTATCGGTCTCAGTATACGATTCTAAGTATGACGGAGTGTAATTAATCCAATTAGAACCATTATATTTCAACAACTGATCTGCAGTTGGTCCGCTAATAGCAACATCACTCAACAATCCAATAGAAGAGGAAGAAAGATCAGTTAAATAACCTGCTTGACCATGATCTCCCCACGTATAAGCAGTATCCCAGTTAGATACATTAGTAAGAGTAATTCCAGCAGCAACTGAAGCAGTGAATACAGGATCAGTTTCTGAATATGAGGTTATATAACC
>Ga0209557_1001467_pt1 | contig 12964 bp, 10 predicted proteins | sample SaaInlV_120m_DNA_4_FD_184672 | JGI IMG/M metagenome (GOLD analysis project Ga0209557, IMG submission 184672) | Marine microbial communities from expanding oxygen minimum zones in the Saanich Inlet - Saanich Inlet SI074_LV_10m_DNA (SPAdes) (version 2) | ecosystem: Environmental > Aquatic > Marine...
CGTAGCACCCCATCTTATAGCCTGTTATAAAACCAACCTGATGTCTACAACTGTGGCTGTAAAACCACCTTTACCAAGTAAGGAACGCTCAATAAGCACATTAGAATTATCCAAATACAGCACCCAAAACTCTTCATAAGTCAAACCAATTAAAACAGGCTTCAAAATAGAGAATGCAGATCCACTAGAAGAAAGAGATAGGGGGGCGGTAGCATTGACATGCAACAATCTGTATCCAAAATCTAGTGACGCCTTTATTTTAATGGCTTTCACCTTCCCTACTCCTTTAAAATCCATAAGCTTCTCTATGGAAAGTTCAAATAGTTTTTGAAGGTCATTGTCACATGCAATCAATAGCGTCTTGGCCAGTGAAAGGGCAGACTGACCAACAGAACCATTGCCTAAAACTATGGCAAGAAGCTCTGCATCTGTCAATTTTTGTCCACCCAAACGCAGGTATTTTTCTCTAGGCTGGTCTTCCACAGACCAAGCCTTCATACCCGAATTTTTAATATAGACCATGAGTAAAGATAGCCTGTGTGGCTCAAAAAGAAACGCAAACCAGACAAACTACTCCCTGACTAGATGATCGGTCAAAAAAGCCATAGCCACAAATCTAAAAAAACCTTGGTAAAACCTTAAGAAATTCGCTGGGCCAGTGCTTTAAAGTCCGTGCCTCCGTAATTACCTGAACTCATGAATAACAGCACCGTTCCTTCTAAAGGCAAATCTCTCAAGAAAACAGCCAAACCTTCAGGCGTGGTTTCTATTTGAAGCGCAGCGGAACCAAAAGCATTTTTAATAACCTCCGCAGAGATAGGTTCTCTTTCTTTTATGGCTAGTACGGCTGGCTCATAGAAAACCATACCGACGTCGGCCTTGGCCAAAGCATTTTTATACTCCTTGAGAAAAGAAGCGTCTAAACTACTGTAGGTATGCAACTCAAGTACCACAACCAACTTCCTATCAGGATATTGCTCCTTAACCGCTGCAGTAGTGGCCTTTACCTTACTGGGTGCGTGAGCAAAATCTTTATAAATAGCCGTTTGATTGTTCTTAGCGACCAATTCTAATCGTTTAGAAGCGCCTCTAAAACTACTAATGGCCTCATAGAAATCTAGGGCGTCTATACCCATATGCTGGCATATCCACTTGGCACCTGCCAGATTATTGAGGTTGTGCATTCCGAAAATTTCTAATGGCAAAGGACCTTCTTCCGTTTCTAGATAAGTTACACCACTATCTATAGAAGCCTCTGGGGTGGTATAAGCAATTTTGCGAATGGTGTTGGTGGCTTTTTCAACCATTTCATTAAGTACCTGATCCTCTTGATTAAAAGTAAGGCTACCTCCCGCAACAATACTATCAATAAAGGATTCAAAGGGCGCACAATAAGATTCAAAAGTGGGGAATACATTAATATGGTCCCAAGCAATACCACTCAAGAGCGCAATATGCGGCTTGTAATGTAAAAACTTTGATTGGGCATCTATGGGAGAAGAGAGGTATTCATCTCCCTCTAATAACATAAAATCGTTCTCCTCTGTGAGATGAACCATCTTGTCAAAGCCGTCTAATTGGGCACCCACCATAAAGTCTATTTCTTTTTCATGGTAGTGCATCACATGAAGGATCATAGAAGTAATGGTTGTTTTTCCGTGACTCCCCCCTATGACAACGCGTGTTTTATGCTTTGAATGTTCATATAAAAATTCAGGATAAGAATACACTTTTAAACCCAATTCCTGGGCTTTTTCAAGCTCAGGATTCCCTGGTTTTGCGTGCATGCCTAAAACAATTACATCTATATCTGAGTGAATGTTTTCAGGCAACCAACCCATTTCTAAGGGAAGTAAACCAACCGCTGCTAGGCGGCTTTTAGAGGGTTCAAAAATGACGTCGTCACTGCCGCTAATCTCATGACCCGCTTCGTGTAATGCCAATGCTAAGTTATGCATAGCACTTCCTCCAATGGCTATAAAATGTATTCTCATAGTATTATTTTCCAGAACCCATGGATTCCTTTTGATCGTGTATCATTTCCCAAAGGGTGTCTTTGAGCGGCATAATGCCTTTTTGTGCCACAGCAGAGAAGAACAAAAATGGGGTATTTCCTAATACGGGTTTTAGCAAGCCTGAAATCTCAGTTTCTAATTCCTCATCCAGCATATCGCTCTTTGAAATGGCAACCAAGCGGTCTTTGTCCAACAATTCAGGGTTGTATCTTCTCAACTCATCCAACAAAACACCGTACTCTTTCACAATATCTTCACTGTCTGCTGGAATTAAAAATAAAAGGGTCGCATTGCGCTCAATATGCCTTAAAAAATAATGGCCCAAACCTTTGCCTTCTGCCGCTCCTTCGATAATTCCAGGAATATCTGCCATGACAAAACTCTTAAAATCCCTATATTCCACAATCCCTAAATTGGGTTTGAGGGTGGTAAAGGCATAAGAGGCAATCTTTGGCTTTGCAGAGGTAATCACAGAGAGTAAGGTAGATTTTCCTGCATTTGGAAAACCAACCAATCCTACGTCTGCCAATACTTTTAATTCAAGGGTAAAAGAGCCTTCTTTTCCTGGAATTCCAGGTTGGGCATATCTGGGTGTTTGATTGGTAGAAGACCTAAAGTGCCAGTTTCCTAGCCCCCCTTTTCCTCCGTCCAAAAGCACAATCTCTTGGTCGTGCTCGGTCACTTCATATAATGGCTCTTGGGTTTCTCCATCTTTAACAACAGTTCCCAGAGGCACTTCTAAATAGACGTCGTTTCCGTCTGTTCCAAAACTCCTGTTTTTACTGCCATGCCCCCCATGCTCTGCAGTAAAATGCTTTTTAAATTTATAATGAACCAGCGTCCAAAGATGCTTGTTCCCCTTTAAAATAATGTGGCCCCCTCTTCCTCCATCGCCACCATCGGGTCCTCCTTTGGTGATGAATTTCTCCCTGTGTAAATGTATAGATCCCTTTCCTCCGTTTCCTGAGGTTAAAAAAACCTTTACATAATCTACGAAATTTCCTTCTGTCATGGGGTAATGATTAAATAATTTATGGGCTAAATTGGCCTATTCTAGGCCGATGCTTCAAACAGCGCTTTTCTTTTATAAACCACTAATAATAGCAGCTATTCTCTTTGTTATTTCTGAAATTTCTCCAATGCCATTAACAGCATAAAACTTATTTTGGGCCTTGTAAAAAGCCTCTAAAGGGGCTGTTTTTAGGTTGTATTCCTGAAATCTATTTCTAATTTTTGCTTCGTCCGAATCATCCGGTCTTCCACTTTCTTTGCCTCGCTCCAAGAGCCTAGCAGTTAAAACATCTTCATCTGCCTCCAAGGCTATAGTCGCAGAAATTGCCATTGACTTGGTCTTTAAAAAAGCATCCAATGCTTCTGCTTGTGCTGTTGTTCTGGGAAATCCATCAAAAATAAATCCCGCAGCAGCTTGATTTTCATTCACCTCAGCCTCCAACATTTGTATGGTCACTGAATCTGGAACCAAATCTCCTTTGTCCATATAAGACTTGGCCAATTGACCTAAAGGAGTATTTTGAGAAATATTAGCCCTAAAAACATCTCCAGTAGAAATATGCTTTAATTGGTAGGTTTCTTTTAAAAAGGCCGCTTGGGTTCCTTTTCCTGCGCCTGGTTTCCCAAACAAGACAAGGTTGGTTTTCATGGGGTTTTTTTTAGTTGATTAAAGGCACAAAGATAGTGTTTTGATTTCGCTTTTTTAAAGGGACAGACCGGCTTTATAATAATTATCTCGTATTTTTGTAGCACAAGCACAAAATAACCCTAAGGGCCTTATTGATGAGTACAAACTATTTTTCTTCTAATTTCACTCTCGGCATTCTCGGTGGCGGACAACTCGGTAAAATGCTTTTACAAGAAACCAGAAAATGGGACATTCAAACAAAAGTATTAGATCCCTCTCCAGACGCTCCGTCTAGATTGGCTTGCAACCTTTTTGAACAAGGAAATTTAATGGATTATGAGACTGTTTTTAACTTTGGAAAAACAGTAGACCTACTCACCATAGAAATTGAAAATGTAAATATTGACGCCTTAGAAGCACTCGAAAAAGAGGGTGTCACTGTATATCCCTCTTCAGATAGCCTAAGAAGTATTGCCAACAAAGGCACCCAAAAACTCTTTTACACAGACCATCACATCCCAACAGCTCCTTTCAATAGATTTGCCTACAGCTCAGAAATTGAAGACAGTATTGCTCATGGAGGACTGTCTTTCCCTTTTGTGTGGAAGTCTGCACAATTTGGTTATGATGGTCAGGGCGTAAAAGTAGTTAGACAAGCAGCAGACCTAAAAGGGCTACCCAACGTAGCTTGCATTACAGAAAGCCTCATTGATTTCGAGAAAGAGTTGGCCGTAATTGTCTGTAGAAACCCTAGTGGAGAAAGTGTACACTACCCCGTTGTTGAGATGGAATTTCACCCTGAAGCCAATCAGGTAGAATACGTTTTATGTCCTGCAAGAATCACAGATCATTTGGCCCAGAAGGCCATTGAAGTGGCCTTAAAAACATCTGAAGCCTATGGCCATGTAGGTCTTTTGGCTGTTGAAATGTTTTTGACAAAAGAAGGCGATATTTTAGTCAATGAAGTTGCCCCAAGACCACACAATTCAGGACATTACTCTATAGAGGGAAGTTACACAAACCAATACGAACAACACCTCAGGGCCATATTGGACCTTCCTTTGGGAGACACCGCTAGTAAAGTAGCTGCCGTTATGGTCAATCTCGTTGGCGCAGCAGGACACACTGGTGCTGTGGTTTATAAAAACATGAAACACATTTTAAGTCTTGACGGGGTAACACCACATATTTACGGAAAAAAAGAAACCAGGCCTTTTAGAAAAATGGGCCATGTTACTATTGTACATCCAGATATGAAAACTGCAAGAGAAATGGCAGAAACCGTTAAAAAGAGTATTGCCGTAATTAGTGAAAATAAAATATAGGCTGGGAACAATCACCCATTATTTAAAAATAATACTGGGTATTGGAATTAGAAGTCTCAGTTAAAAATAGTTCTAAATAAAAATACATGAAAAAAGTAGCCGTAGTCATGGGAAGCACCAGCGACCTTCCTGTAATGCAAGAAGCCATAGACTTTTTAAAATCTTTAAATATAGCGGTCATGGTAGACATTGTTTCTGCCCATAGGACCCCTGAAAAACTATTTAGCTTTAGTAAAAACGCGCACCTTGAGGGTATTGGTGTTATTATAGCGGGTGCCGGTGGTGCAGCACATTTACCTGGAATGGTGGCTTCTTTATCTCCTTTACCAGTGATAGGTGTACCCATTAAAAGCAGCAATTCTATAGACGGCTGGGATTCTGTGCTTTCTATATTACAAATGCCGGGCGGGGTGCCTGTTGGCACCGTGGCACTGAATGGTGCCAAGAATGCGGGCATTCTCGCCGCCCAAATACTCGGGAGCAGTGATCCTGCAATTCTCGATCAAATAATTGCTTATAAGGAAGCCCTTAAAGAAAAAGTGATCGAAGGCGCAAAATCAGTTCAGTCATAAAAAGTAGCAAAACACTTTAAAAACAAATCGGTCAATGTCTAAAAATCCCTTATTAGCTTCATTTGAAACGCCTCCATTTCACCTGATTAAAAACGAGCATTACAAACCCGCTTTTGAGACCGCTATAGCCCTTGCCAAAGAGGAGATTACTGCTGTAAAGGAGCAATCAGAAGCACCTTCTTTTGAAAATACCGTGGTAGCACTAGATTATGCAGGACAGACATTGGGAAATATTTCCAGCATATTCTTTAACCTCAATTCAGCAGAAACCTCCCCTGAAATGCAAAAAATTGCACAAGAAGTGTCTCCACTTCTCAGTGCCTTTAGCAATGACCTGAGTTTAGACCCCGACTTATTCAAAAGGGTTAAAGCCGTTTACGAACAGAAAGACAACCTATCTCTAGATACAGAATCTCAAAGATTATTAGACAAATCTTATAAATCTTTTGTTAGGAATGGCGCGCTCTTGGAAGAGGCAGGCCAAAGCACCCTTAGGGAAATAGATAAAAACCTCTCTAGACTTCAGTTGGAATTTGGAGAACACGTCTTGGCAGACACCCAAATATTCTCCCTTCACATTACAGATGAACTTGAATTAGACGGATTACCAGACAGTGTTAAAACGGCTGCAGAAGACCTAGCAAAAAGCAAAGATAAAGAAGGCTGGATCTTCACATTAGATTACCCGAGCTATGTGCCTTTTATGAAGTTTTCTACCCAACGGGGTTTACGTGAAAAAATGCACAAAGCATTTACCAGCAAAGGATTTCAAAAGAACGAAAACAACAACGAGGCCATTGTTTTAGAAATTGTTAGACTCAGACACCAAAGGGCCCAATTACTGGGGTATGAAGACCACGCCCAATATGTCTTAGAAGAAAGAATGGCCAAAAGCCCAGCTGCTGTGCTTAATTTTTCACAAAACATTTTAAACAAAGCCCTACCTGCTGCAAAAGCAGAAATGGAGGCCTTAAAAGCGTACGGCAAAGAACAGTTTGGTTTAGAAAACCTAGAAAAATGGGATGGCCCCTTTGTAGGAGAAAAACTCAGACAAGCGACTTTTAATTTTGAAGAAGAAGTACTCAAGCCCTACCTTCCATTAAATGCCTGCGTAATGGGTATGTTTGACATTGCCCACAAATTATACGGATTAAACTTCAGTGAGGTCAAAGACATACCGGTCTACCACAAAGAGGTGTCTACCTATAAGGTGTATGACAACAAGGGAACTTTTGTATCCTATTTTTACACAGACTTTCACCCAAGACCCGGAAAAAGGGGGGGCGCATGGATGACCTCCTTTAGATCACAGTATAAAAAAGACGGCCAGGACTTCAGGCCACAAATAGCCATAGTATGTAATTTTAGCTCTGCTACTTCCAAGACGCCTGCATTACTTACTTTTCAAGAACTCACCACCCTATTTCACGAGTTTGGCCACGCCTTACATGGCATGCTTGCCAACACCACTTTCCCAAGTCTTTCAGGGACGTCCGTATCTTGGGATTTTGTTGAACTTCCCAGCCAACTCATGGAAAACTGGTGTTATGAAAAAGAAGCCTTATCACTTTTTGCAAAACACTATAAAGACCACACTTTAATTCCTATGGAATTGGTCCAAAAAATAAAAGAACAAGCTACCTTCTTAGAGGGAATGGCCACTTTGAGACAACTGAGTTTTGGGTTATTAGATATGGCCTGGCACAGCAGTAATCCAATGGAAATAACAGATGTTGCTGCTTTTGAAAATGATGCATTTAAAGGAACAGACCTTTACCCTTCTCAGCCTGGAAGTTGTATGAGTACCGCTTTTTCTCATATTTTCCAAGGGGGCTATGCAGCAGGATACTACAGCTATAAGTGGGCAGAGGTATTAGATGCAGACGCCTTTGAAAAATTTAAAGAAGCAGGTATTTTTAATGCAACAGTAGCAGCAGACTTTAAAGAATTTGTGCTCTCTAAGGGAGGTTCAGAAGATCCTATGGTATTGTACAAAAAATTCAGGGGCAGCGAACCAAAGCCTGAGGCACTTCTCAAAAGAGCGGGTTTATTGAATTAAGCAAAGTATAGAAGCGTTAATAGAGTAACAAGCAGGTTTATTGAATCAAGCAAAGTGCTAGGGTATTTTTGAAGTAAGGATCAAGCCTATTGTATGAAGCTTAGAAGTTGTGTTTTTTAAACCACCACAGCTACTGCGTCTTTTCATAAGCCTTATAGCCGCCTTTAAGGTTCACAACCCTTTTATAACCAAGACTGTCTAGTCTGGAAGCTGCCATTGCGGAACGCTTACCACTACGACAGTACACATAAATCTTATTGCGTTTGCCTATGCTGTCAAAAGCCTTATTAAAGTCAGCAGACAACCAATCTATATTAACCGCATGAGGCAGGTGGCCTTCCTTAAATTCTGCAGGAGTCCTGACATCTATTAGCAGGCTACGCTTGTTTATTTTGGTTGCAGCCTCAGACATATCTCTGTCTTTATGCTGTGCAAAAGCATAAAAACCACATAAGAATAATAGGCTAAAAAGGACTTTTTTCATAGATATGAGGCTTTTTCCATTGGGGAAATTTTAAATGAGTTAGCCTTTGCCAAAACACTTATTGTCTTATAAAATTAAAAAAACGATTCAAAAGCCCACCAAAGAAAGGCAAACAAAATGGGAATTCCCTCTACCCAAAAATCGGTAAAATAGCTACTTGAATGCTTGCCAGAATAGAAAATCCCTATGATCAGCAGCAGCGTAATCATTAGAGAAACCCCCACTATTTGTATAGGCCATTTCAATATTGCCCCAGCAAATAAATGGCCTCCTAAAAAAAGGAGCGACCAAAAAATCCCAATGTATTTGGTCTTTTGCAACCCATAGCGCTGTGGGAGTGTGGCCAATTGAGGAGTGTCTTCCAGATAGTCTCTTAGCTCAAAAGGAACCATTAAGGCCAGGACTAAGAAAAAATGAGATAGAAACAAGCCTAAAACACCCACGAACCCAAAAGAATCTGATGAATTAGTAAGCTGTAAAACCATTTTAACCCCCAATGTAGACAGTGGCAATACCACAGTCGCCAGGGCCCAAACAATAGCAACAATATAAATTTTCATGCCTTTTATAGCCCTAAGGTTTTTTTGGGCTGGAAATATAGGCAGCCCGTAAAGGGCCGTAAAAACAACTAACATTAGTAATACCAAATAAGCCAATGGGTTTAAATACAGCATCCCGTATAAGCCGAGCGCTCCACAAAAAAAACTCACTATTTGCATGGGCATAAAGGACTTATGGGTCACTTTCAAATAAAAGGGACCGCCCAAGCCATATTTGATAAAATTATAGCCCATAACAGTTCCCGAAAACAACACAACCCCCAAAGCATTAGACCATAAAATGTTTAAGCCTTTAGCACCCACATAACTGAGGGATACCACGGCAAAAGCCACGTGGACACTGGCCTTTAAATAAAAATCAAAAAATCTTCTCAAACCGCGCATTCCACAAAAGTAAACAAACTGTTTATAAGCCCTCAAATTGGTTAAAAAGTTTAGTGAAGACTTGTATAAAAGGCAGTATAATTATTCTTTTTATTAGTAATTTTGTGCAGCTTTTTATAGATCTAATATAACGATTTCGCTTATGAAAACAGATGTTTTTGCATTACGCCACATTGGCATACAAGAAGAAGAACAATCCCAAATGTTAAAAACAGTTGGTGTAGAGAATCTAGACCAGCTTATTCTTGAAACTATTCCTGCAGACATTCGTCTTAAAAAAGCGTTGGATTTAGCACCAGCCATGAGCGAACACGACTACCTTTCTCATATTGAAATACTGTCTCAAAAGAATAAGGTATTCAAAACTTATATAGGCCAAGGATACCACCAGAGCATTACCCCTTCTGTAATCAAAAGAAATATTTTAGAAAATCCGGGATGGTACACTGCCTATACACCATACCAAGCAGAAATTGCACAAGGTAGGTTAGAAGCATTAATCAATTTCCAGACCATGGTGTGTGAATTGACCGGAATGGATCTTGCCAACGCCTCTCTATTAGATGAGAGTACCGCAGCAGCAGAAGCCATGACCATGCTCTATGATGTAAGAACGAGAGACCAGAAAAAACAGGAGGCCATGTCCTTTTTTGTTTCAGAAGATATTTTACCACAAACCCTATCCTTATTAGAAACTAGGGCAACGCCACTAGGCATTCAATTAGAGGTTGGCCCAATAGATGCATTTGCATTTGAGCCCCATTTTTATGGTGCCATAGTACAGTATCCTGGTAAAAATGGTGCGATTGGTGCTGTAGACCAGTTCATGGAGAAAGCCAAAGCAACAGAAATAAAAGTGGCTTTTGCAGCAGACATATTAAGTTTAACCATGCTTACAGCGCCCGGAGAATTGGGTGCAGACGTAGTGGTTGGAACCACACAACGCTTTGGAATTCCTTTAGGCTATGGGGGGCCACACGCCGCATTTTTTGCCACAAGAGAAGATTATAAAAGAAGTATTCCTGGAAGAATCATTGGACTCACAAAAGATACTGACGGATTGCCAGCCTACCGAATGGCGCTACAGACCAGAGAACAACATATCAAAAGAGACAAAGCCACTTCTAACATCTGTACAGCTCAGGTACTTTTGGCTGTAATGTCTGGAATGTACGCGGTATACCACGGACCTCAAGGCTTGTTATATATTGCACATGGAGTGCACCATAAAACAGTTGCAGTGTCTAAGGCACTAGAAAGTTTGGGCTATACCCAGCACAACGAAAATTATTTTGATACCCTATTGGTGTCGGCGCCAGCCAAAGAAATTAAAGCATTGGCAGAAGCCCAAAAAGTCAATTTCCAATACGTTGGAGCGGATCAGGTAGGGATTTCAATTAACGAGGCCACTTCCGTGGCCGATGCCCAAGAGATTGTAGCCATTTTTGCTGCCGCTAAAGGACAAACTCCACCTACTATTTTGCTTGGGAATGAAACAAAAGTGCCCCAGCACTTGGCGAGAAAAACAGCTTTTCTAAGCCAAAAAGTATTTAATACCTACCACTCTGAAACGGCACTAATGCGTTATATAAAACAGTTAGAACGCAAGGATTTGGCTTTAAATCACTCCATGATTTCTCTGGGTTCATGTACCATGAAACTCAACGCGGCCTCAGAAATGTTGCCTCTTTCATGGGCGCAATGGGGTAGCATACATCCTTTTGTACCTGTTGAACAAGCAGCTGGCTACCATGAAGTTTTACAACAATTAGAATTACAGCTCAACGAAATTACTGGCTTTGCTGGCACCTCGCTACAACCAAACTCTGGAGCACAAGGAGAGTACGCAGGACTAATGACTATTAGAGCCTACCACGCTTCTAGGGGAGAAAGTCACAGGAATATATGCCTCATACCGGCGTCTGCCCACGGCACTAATCCAGCCTCTGCAGTGATGGCGGGAATGAAAGTTGTGGTGACAAAAACAGATGAAAAAGGAAATATAGACGTAGAAGACCTTAGAGAAAAAACCATTACCCACAGTAGTGAATTGGCGGCACTCATGGTCACTTATCCTTCTACCCACGGAGTATTTGAATCTTCTATTAGAGAAATTACTGGCCTCATTCACGAGCACGGCGGACAGGTGTATATGGATGGAGCCAACATGAATGCGCAGGTAGGATTGACCAATCCAGCCACTATTGGCGCAGACGTTTGTCACTTAAACTTGCACAAAACTTTTGCTATTCCTCACGGAGGAGGAGGTCCTGGTGTAGGACCTATCTGTGTGGCGCCTCAATTAGTGCCGTTTTTACCTACCAATCCGGTTATAGCTACTGGCGGTGACCAAGCCATTACTGCTATATCTGCAGCACCATGGGGTTCTGCCTTAGCCTGCCTTATTTCATATGGTTACATTAAAATGCTAGGAGAAGCTGGGTTGACCCATGCTACTAAAATTGCTATTTTAAATGCCAATTATATTAAGGCCAGATTGAATGGCTCCTTTGAAGTACTTTATACGGGAGAGCAAGGAAGGGCTGCCCATGAAATGATCATAGATTGCAGGCCTTTTAAAGACCATGGGGTAGAGGTAACAGATATAGCCAAACGACTCATGGACTACGGATTCCATGCCCCTACAGTATCTTTCCCTGTGGCAGGCACCATGATGATTGAACCTACAGAAAGTGAAGATTTACCAGAATTAGACCGTTTCTGTGACGCCATGATAGCTATTAGAAAAGAAATAGATGCCGCTCATATAGACACGCCTAATAACCCACTCAAAAATGCGCCGCATACACAAGCCATGCTTACTGCTGACCAATGGGATTTCCCTTACAGCAGGCAGCAAGCTGCCTTCCCTTTACCATATGTGTCTGACAACAAGTTCTGGCCAACGGTGAGAAGGGTAGACGACGCTTACGGAGACAGAAACCTGATCTGTACTTGTACGCCCATTGAAGCGTATGCAGAGGCATAAATAATACTGAACATCGTATATTTTACGTGATGACGCTTTACATAGGTTACATTTTTTTTATCTTGTGATAAATTATGTAACCTATGAAAGTGAGTATTAAGGGAAGCGGTAGCTATATTCCGCCTCTAATAACCCCAAATGAAGCTTTTAATTCACATGCGTTCCTTCAAGAAAATGGCCAGGTATTTGAGCAGGAAAATGGGGTAATCATTGAAAAGTTCAAGGCCATTACTGGTATTGAAAATCGCAGGTATGCCCCAGATCATTTAAATACCTCTGATTTAGGTTTTTTAGCGGCTCAAGATGCTATTACAGACGCTAATATAGATCCTGAAACCATTGACTACATTATATTTGGCCATAATTTTGGAGACGTTTCTGCTCCCGGAGCACAAGGAGACACTTTGCCTTCATTGGCCTCTAGGGTAAAACATTTGCTGCGTATTAAAAACCCATCTTGCGTGGCCTATGACTTGCTATTTGGCTGCCCTGGCTGGATAGAAGGAGTGATTCATGCGCAGGCATTTATGAAAGCTGGCATGGCTAAAAGATGCCTAGTAATAGGCGGAGAAACCCTCTCAAGGGTTTTGGATCCTCATGACAGAGACTCTATGATCTATGCAGACGGTGCTGGGGCTACAGTTCTTGACATAGAAGACCCTCAGGGCGGAAGCATTCTATCTCATGCCTCAGAAACCCACTCTTTTGAAGAAGCCCATTTCCTATTTTTTGGCTGCTCTTACAAACAAGACGCTCCCAAAAATGAGAAATACATAAAAATGTACGGCCGCAAAATTTATGAATTTGCGGTGACCCACGTCCCCATAGCCATGCAGAAATGTTTGGATGCTAGTGGTCACAATATTGGAGATCTCAAGAAAATATTCATCCACCAGGCCAACGAAAAAATGGACGCTGCTATTGTAAAACGTTTTTA
>Ga0209557_1001468_pt1 | contig 12958 bp, 6 predicted proteins | sample SaaInlV_120m_DNA_4_FD_184672 | JGI IMG/M metagenome (GOLD analysis project Ga0209557, IMG submission 184672) | Marine microbial communities from expanding oxygen minimum zones in the Saanich Inlet - Saanich Inlet SI074_LV_10m_DNA (SPAdes) (version 2) | ecosystem: Environmental > Aquatic > Marine...
CTGAAGCGGCGACGATCTTAAGTTTATTCATGGTTAGAATGGCATAACAGGACTAGGTACAGCAGGACCAGTTACCTCAGGGACTCCTGGAATAGCAGCATCTACCATTCCTGGTAGTGCTTCTGTGATTGCTTCGGTGATAGCAGCAGTTGCTTTCTCCCTAGCACCTTCAATCAATGTATCCTTTTGAACGTAAAGATAAGCACCACCCCCTAAGACAGATAAAGAAACTAAACCAGATAATAACGCGACACCATTAATCAATTTTTGCATCTTTCTTCTCCAATGTAGGTGCTTGCTTTGATTCTTTTTCATCCTTCTTCTTAGAAGGCATGACCCCGAACGTAGCTAAAGTGCCAGTAAAAACGCTGGCAATAAAAGTTGGATCAATATTTTTCTGAGGAATACCAGGAACAGTTACATAATTAAGAGTCAGAATTGCTGCTGACCATCCAAGAATAATAACTCGGACGAGAGTTGATACACCCTCATCCGCCCACTCAAATTTGTTTTCCTTTTTGGCTTCCTCTTTCTTTGGATTATCCATAAGTAAAGAGTTAGGCAGTTTTATTTATGCCTGTGCCTCTGTCCAAGAGATACGGAAGTCAATTGCTCTCTTATTAGAACCACGACCACCACCAATATTGGTTACCTTAACAGCGAGAACCTCAGGTCCATCTGGGAAAACACCAGTTGGATTAGGTGCTGTGGTAGCAGCAAGTTGATCTCCACCACCACCTAGAATTGAGTTAGAGATTTCCTTGACTCGTCCTAGGTCATAGTCAGCAACACCAGAGTCAGCATAGAATCCATAGATTACTTCACCACCGACAAGTTCGTTTGTAATTGTTGCCAATCCTTGTGTCAAATCAGCATATTGTGCTAGTGATGTGCCACCAACATTCTGCCAATTAACAGAGTTAGTAATGTTTGGATTCAATACTAGTTCAGCAAAAAATGCACCGTTAGAGGACACCTCAGCAGTTCTAAGAACCAACTGCATTCTATTAATTAATTCTCTAGTAGCAAAAGATCCAGGAATGCCATTGTCAACTGATGGTGCCAGTCTGATAGCGAGAAGTGCTTTTGTCTCACCAGAGTTAACCTCTCGTCCAGTTCTAGATCCAACGGTATATACATATGCTCGGTCATCGTCAAATCTACCGTCCATGATAACAGATGAACCCCAGTGACTAATCTGTGGAACAGATGTAGCACCAATCAATTCAATACTAGTTGGTTGTGCTGCGTTATATGTGAATGTTTGAGCAGATGCACTACCAAGTGGTGGGAACTTAATGCTGGTTGGGTTAGAACTGTAAACTGATTTACTCAATTCAATGTTAGATCCACTGATAGAGTGAACAAAAGTATCACTAGAAACTCCAGAACCAACTACTCTCTGTCCTTTCTGAATACCCGTTGCAGAACTTACAGTACCAGAAGATGTGCCACTTGAAACAGTAAGGTTCACACTACTATTTCCTGCCTGCTCTCTAGCAGAAACAGTAAATGATCCAGATTCGGCACGAGATAATGGAGAAAGAGCACTGCCACTTTGTGCAGTCAAAGTAATACCACTTGAATTTCCTTGTGTATCAGTAATACTAAAAGTTGTTCCGTCAGGAACCGCAGCAACGTAGTAAATTTTATTAGCTACAACGTTAGAGAATGGATTGTCAAACTTAATTGTTTGTTGTCCTCCACCAGTCAATCCAGATGTACTAGCAACTTGAATTAAGTTCCCAGCTAATACACCAGTAACATCTTGCTTGAATACTGATTTTGAACTGTACGTTACATACTCTTGAATACCTGTTGTTGCTGCAGTTGTTCTCTTGATACGAAGAGTTCCAGAATCAGGGAAATGTGTAGGTGCATCAGATACATACAACGCACTATCTGAGTTGGAGAAAGACTTAGATAGAGTTGTCTGTGGTGGGATAGTGTTGACTTCATAACGAGATGGTAGGTTACCTGATCTCATGTATGCTTCAGTGTTCTGGTTGTTGTTAGGAATCTTGTGAGCGTAGATAACATCACCATCTAAAGCACGGAATCCCCAGCGAATAAAACCAGCACCATACCAAGAGTAGTCCATGTAAAACATCTGCATCTTGGTTAGGTCAATAGTATAACCAGACTTACCAGTTCCATCACAACGGTCAATGTTCCAATCAGACTGTGCCCATTCAGTCTCCACCGTTTTAGTTACAGGAACACTGGTAGCGGAAGGACCACGATAATCTGGGAAGATAACCATTTGTGTATCAGAGATGATACCATCAACACGATAAGAAGAACCACGGATAACAATATAATCACCAGGATTTAACTGCTTAGAGAACTTAGCAGACTGACCATTAACTCCAGCAGAACTACTAATCAAAGTTGATCCAGATGTTACACTAATCTTTCCAGATAACTGGAAGGTAGAAGTTCTGCGGACAACACTTAAAGTACCACTAGCATAACGGAAGAAAATACCATTTTGCTGATCTTGCATTCCGATTTCTAATCTTGTTCCATATCCACCAACAGGAGTCACAGTATACTCACCTGTTGCTGTTGTTTCAGATGGAGCAGATGATGCAGTATATTGGAAAGTAAATGGATCAATTACATTTGAAACTTGGTACGTACCATTGTAATTGTTATCACCAACACCACGAACATCAACCCTGGTGTCTTTAGTGACATTATGTGCATCAACAGAAACCACGGTTACTGTAGTGCCAGATGATGTAATGCTATCAATATTTTCAATTGCTGGTTCTAAAATAGAACCCGTTGAGAATGCTACGCCTTTACCAGACTGATAACGGAAATAACGTTTGGTCTGTCTAATTGCCTGTTGATTCTTTGAAATAGAATTGGTAGAGAACTTAACACCACCATCAAATGCTCTGTGAATTGAGTTACCTTGTGGTCTAGGATACAATTTGATAGTTCCAGTAGCAACAGAACCTGTAGGTGCTGCATCAGGGAAATAATAAAAACGTGTTGGTGTCTCTACTCTCGCTACGATCCAAGATCCATTTACATTTCCACCAGAAGAACCAGCAATCGCAATCTCGTTTCCAACTTCCAAACCATGTGCTTGTGTACAATCAACCTGAACTGATCCTAGCATGACTCCAGAACCAGTAGTAAGAGTGATTGTTCCACCAATATCAGATCCAGTATAGTGAATGCCACTATACATAATTGTTCTTACAGTATCAAAAATCTGACTATTTCCTTGTGTCCACTCATACTTTGCAGTATAAGTGAATTCAGTGGCACTACTACTATCTACAATGAATACACCATTTGCTCCAGGGAAAAATGTATCCTGAACATAAACCGCAGTTCCAGCACCAGGATTAGTATTTGATTCAACAGTAACTACTCTACTATTTTGAACAACGTTTACATCTGTAACATTGTATGGAATCTGAGATTTGTAAGCAAATGGGTTGTTGTTGATCATCGCCAACGATTCCCACTTGGTAGACTGAGTACCATACTCAAAGTCAGTATCGATCTGTGACTCGGGTTGGGAAACCCTCATCTTGTTCACAGCATCATGGTATGTTTCTGCTGGTTTGATAGTCTCTTCAAAATCATCATAGACAATCTGCAAGTCATCAGTATCAGACATCGATGTAGTATCGTATGCCAACACAACTCTAGTCGTCGTGACATTACGAATATCAGTCTGAATAGTGTAGGTAGTAGCAGTTAGTTCGGGGTCCGAGAAATTATATATTACCTTGTTATCAGTAACATTGGTAATAAGAATTAACTGCTCCCTTTGGACACCACCAGGGATGATAACTTCACGCGCTGAAGCATCAAACAGGTAGTAATTACTCTGAATGGATTTCCTTGCCATTACCTATGTTCCTCGGAATTATTTTATGCTTTATCTATTTATCTACGGTGTTCTTGTAGAAGTTAAACCAGGGTTTGTGCTTGCTGCTACACTAGTGTAAGTTTCTTTTGTAGCGTTGTAGTTCTGGAAGACTTGTGCTGCTGTTAGAACTCTTGGATAGACACGAACTTCACCAATCTCACCGTTATGATATCCACTAGCAGATGCTCCAAGAGTAAAATTATATACAGATCCAATATCAAATTGAGGTGTTCCAACAACAGAACCAGTCGCATCTTGTGATCCATTAAGATATAAAGTCATAGTTCCGCTATCATGAGTGAATACAGCATGATACCAAGTAGCAGTTGATAATGCAGTAGATCCAACTTGATTCTGTTGAGATCCATTCCAATAATAAAAATTAAAAACACTACTATTATTCCACCCAAGGCTCCACCATTCTTCATTAGCATCAACATCAGATAATCCGATGAGTGGTCCTTTAAGATTACTATTTAAATTTAAATTATTTGCTCTAAACCACATCTCGATAGAATACGGACCAGCATACCAATTTGCTAATGTTTTTGGTAAATCAATATAATCATTCGTTCCATCAAACTCAAAGTATCCAGCGGCGTTGTAGGTGGGACCATTTGTTGTAGTTGTAGTTGTTGTAGATCCAGCAAGCGCAATAGCAGGAGAAGCATATTCAAAACTACTACTGAAGAATGGACCAGAACCGCTGCCCCCACCATTGAAGTTACCACTGCTATCAATTATTGGGTTAGTTGGTGTTGTATAACCACCCGTTTGTCCAGTACCAATATTAATAATCGGATCTAAAATTTTACCATCAATGTTATATGAAGTGCCACTGCCGCCAAAGAACCAGAAGTCTGCGTTAGTAGGAACACTATTACCACTAACACCACTAGTAGTGCTTACCACAGCTGTGCCATCAACATGTCCAGATAACGTGCTGCCATTTCTAGACAAAGAAATGTAGTGCCAGTTTCCATCATCAATACCTGTTCCACTGGTGCTATCTTGTCTGTTACCACCATTATGTCTAACACCAACCTTACCGCTTGCTAAAGTCTCCCAGTAAATATAATTACCACTAAGATTAATACCCATTTGTCTTGATTGTGCGTAGGTTTCAAACTTAACCCAACATCCCATAAAGAAAGTATTTGTGGCAGAGTTGGACGTTGTAATTTTAAATCCACCACTCTGTAAGTCTCTAACCTTTCCGTCGTAGTGATCCCAGCCTGAAGTAGAGTATGGTAAAGTTGCTGTTACTCCCTCTACAACTGTTCCATATGTATTGTATGTGATAGAACCACCAGTGCCGAAGTTTTCACTCGATGTTGTCCCTCCAGTAGTTGTAGTGGTTGTTGTTGTAAATAATGTTGTAGCATCATTACCTTTACCTGATTGATCTAACCAGTCGCCACTACCAGAATAAACATTACCCAACAGGTTTAACTCTTGGCGAGGAGCAATTCTAATAGCAGAACCATTATCATACTCAAAACTATCAACACTATCCATCTGTCTCTTCTTGTTAGAGACATGAGTAGCAAGGTCATCAAAGACTAGTTTGTTAGCAGTGAAAGGATAAGTCATCAAATCACTGACACTATTAGTTACAGATCCGTCAGATAGTCTACCAATTATATCACCGAAACTTACAATCTCATAGTCAATAGTCTGACCTGTTCCTTCATCATATTGGAAGCTTCCAAGACCATTACCAGAGCTACTTACTTTACCAAAGGTATACTTATCTGGAGTACCATTTGATACGTTTAAAGGTGAATCTGTATACAAGAAATAGTAAAATGATGGGTCAGCATCTAGGCATAGATTAGCAAAAGTATCTGAATTATTAAAAGAACTTGTTAGTGTTCTTCTCCAAATCAAATCACCATTCTTTGTATACTTGCTCACCACACCAACCGTATCACTTCCATCATTATATTTTGCAAACACAATAGTTTGTTCTGTTCCTCCATCAGAATAAACTTGGTCGTAGCTTACCGTTCCCCCTGGTTGATTCGATCTCTTCTGCCATATCATATTACCTTCGGCAGTATATTTCAAAAGATATCCATAAGCATTACTAGATGCAGTTACATAAATCTGATCATTGGTGTCAATAAAAACATCCGTACATTGTGCATCAAGTCCACCTCCAAACGCAGTTAGTGTCCTGTCCCACATGACATCACCAGTAGTAGTATCAATCTTGATAATGTATCCTTTATCTGCACTATCATCTTCTAGATATCCAACAGCAATAACCTCACCTCTACTGTTAGCATCAATTGATGTGATGACAACATCTCTGCCCAACATGAATGCTGACTTACTCCAGTCAGGAGTTCCGTTAGTAGCATATTTTTCTACAAATGCTACTGCTTCACCTGATTCTGGTGTGTTACCACAAGCATAATAGTTTCCATTGCTGTCAGATGCAACACCAGTATATGTCACGTTACCAGAGAATGTAGTTGCTTGCCAGTCAATTACACCACCATTAGAATACTTAGCAATCCAAGGGAAATTTCCAGACTCACCAACAACAATTAAATTATTACTACCATCCAACTCCATAGCACGTAGAGTTGTATTGACACCTGCTCCTGCTTCAACTCTTACATCCCATTCAGCAACTCCCGCATCATTTCTCTTTTCAAACCATCCAAAAGATTTAGAGTTACTATCACTTGCAGATCCAGCTAGAATATATTTTTGATCTGTGTAATTATATCTAATTTCATCGGGAACAAAAACTTCATCAGTTCCTGCTGACTGATTGATTGTCTTAAAAAAGTTTGTTACAACGTCCGTGCCAGCAGAACCAAAAAGAAAGAGGTTTCTGGGGGCACTACTAAATCCTATTGGCATCTATCTACCCTCAACTAAAGTCCGTGTTACCTTGTCCAAATACTTTGGTTATACCAGAGTTATCACGAACGATAATAAATGTGAGAACATCATTATTAGATGTAGCAAGTGGTGGAGATCCTCCAGACCACTGAACACCATTACTAACTGCTACACCATCAACACTACATGCATCACCATATGTAGCGGCAGTATTAGCATCTAAAATAACTGTTACGGTCTTAGACTGTCCTTGAGTTACTCCTACGTTAGTGAAAGCCCACTCATTAATAGCAGTGTTAGCAGGAGCACCAAGAAGTGTATTGGCACCACTAAGATCTAGTGTAAGTACATTACCAGCTGGTGTTAGTGTGGTGTTGTAATTATTTCCAACTTTCTCAGTGATCACACCACCAAGGGTGATAGATCCATTAACATTTAACCCAGTCAATGTACCAACAGATGTCAGTGAAGAGTTAACAATCGTAGAACCAAGCGTGGTACTATCAATCATCAACTGGTTACCAATTACGAACTTCTTGCCGAACTGAAGTTCTAGGTTCTCAGTCATCACCCAATACTTATCAGTTCTGGAGTGATCGTAATAAATCCTCTTATCTGTGGTTCCCTTGAGACGAAGACCACCTTGATCCGCTGTCAAGTCTGTAGCACCAGGAGATGTAAAGTTTGCTGTTCCACTGCCAGTTACAGAGTTGGAAAGAACAGCAGTGTTTTCAGTGATAGAAACAATTGTTGTATTTCCAGGAACATTGATGCCAGAAGTAGTGGATGAAATTTCCATTCCAGGAATCAATCCTGATGTTGGAGTGATAGCAGTAAGTGTATCAGATCCATCAACAGTAACTGCACTAAAATTAGTTGCAATTACAGATGCAAGTTCAATTTCTTTATCATCAATTGTAACGACGTTACTGTTAACACTAGTTACTGTGCCATTTATAGTCAACGTTCCATTGACTACCGCATCACCATTGACAGCAAAGTCATTTGGAATAGTTACCAAGAATGAACTATCACCACGAATCCACGTTTCTGTTCCAGATCCAATAACTAACTGTCTGTTACCAGATGCTGCTGGTGGAACGAATGTTGCGTTAGTAGAATTTTCATCATCAGATGGTCCAATAATAACATTACCAACACCACCAGTGATTCCATAACCAGCATAGTGTCCGATGCAAACATTAGCATCTCCATCAGTATTACTTGCTAATGAGTTATTACCAACTGATATATTCTTTCCACCCTCAAGGTTTGTCAGTTGAGCATCTCTACCAATAGCAATATTGTTGTCTCCAATTCCAGTTGCTCTTAAAGCTCTATTACCAATCGCTGTGTTAGCAGCACCAGAGTTTGCTGTAAGCAATGCTTCAAATCCAACCGCAGTATTTTGCGATCCAGAAACTGCAGAATTAATTGCTCTCACACCAAGTGCAGTGTTTGTATTAACAGAACTATTACCACGACCAATTCTCATTGGATCAGTAGCAGTTCCTCTCACTAAGATGTCAGCATTTTCAGAATTAAGAATGCCGTTAATCGTAATCGAATCAGAAATACCAGTACCAACTGTTAGATCTTCATTGACAACTAGATTCTGATTGATAGTGAATATACCACCAACAGCACCCATGTTGATTTGTGTTGCTGCACCATATGCTGTAATTGATGTGGCAACTGCATTGAATAGTGTAAGACCTGTCGATGTAGTTGTAAAACCATTAATGATGTTTGGGTTAGTTTGGAATACAAGTCTATCCAATCCAGTAGTATCTGTAATCAAACCACGCAGTTGCGTAGATGTAGTAGATGCAAATGTCGCTAGAGTATCAGTAGTATACGCTACATTACCACCATTTCTAAAGTTTGCTGTGATACTAGCAGAATTATTATCACTAGTAAATAGTAAGTCTCTTTCTACCTGTAGAGTTTTTGATGATGCAACTGTCAAAGTTGCAGAAGCGGTACTGGTAATGTCCAGACCATTAATAGTTGTTGCTGTTGCAGCACCCAATGTTGGGGTTGTTAGTGTTGGAGATGTGAGTGTTTTACCTGATAGGACTTGAGTATCAGATTCAGTTACAAGTCTCTTATCAATTGATCCATCAAACGCTCTCCAATATCCACCAGCAGCATACCATTGAAGTGATTGATACGTGGTTATTGCTCCACCTGCATCAGTGGTAAGGTTGACTTGAATTCCACCATCTGCTGCTACTAGATTTGTTCCTTTTCGTAATTCAATAAGGTTATCTTCTACTTGTAACGTCTGTGTGTTTAAAATAGTATTGGTTCCAGAGACAACTAAATCTCCACCAATTGTTACTGTAGATCCATCATCTTGAATGATACTATTTGCTAACTGATAATTACCACCATCCCATTTTTGTAATATATTACTAGTAAAGTTTGTATTATTTTTTAGTTGGAAATCTCCATTGCTAATAATAATACCACCAGATGCAGTGAGTGAAGCACCAGTGTCACTGTTAACAGAACTAATTGAAATAGTGGTTACACCACCACTTGTTGACTGAGAAAGAGTCGTTGCTCCCGAAGCAGATAATACAAAATCTCCCGCTGCAACGGCATTAGATCCACTAGCAAATCTAGTAACAGTATTTGTATCTGTACTATCAACGGTAATTGTACCACCAGATTGAGATACCGTTGTGTTTCCAGAACTACCACCTACGATAGTAATGTCACCAGAAGTAAGTGAACCAATCGTTCCACCTTTTAATCTAGTTATGGTATCAGTTGAATCATATGTGATAGTAGGATTACCACTGCCATCAGCACCCTGAGTCACTGATGATGCACCAGTTCCTAAAAAAGTAAAGTCTCCAGAATTATAAACCTGACCAGTGGTTGCTCTGATTTTAGTTACAGTATCAGTGTCTTGTCCAGTAACAGTAATCGTGCTGCCACTTTGAGAGACAGTAGTAAAATTACCAGCAGCAATTGTGACAGCACCACTTACAGGTGATCCGCCAGTTCCTGATTCAATGGTGGTGACAGTATTATTATCAACTACTGTTCCAAGAAGTGTGATTGTATTTCCACTTCTATTCAATTCGAGATTAAGTGGATTTGATCCAGACGGAACACTCTGTGGAGTTCCAGCAGCAAGAGTAACACTATTTACTAACGCATTACTATCTGTAAGTTTAATTACTTTTTGAGCAGCAGATGTGCCATCATCGGCACTAAAAGTGTATGTAGTATTTGTATCGGGAACAGTTACAGACCCACCAAGAGAAACTGTAGCGCCGTTGATGGTGATACCAGAATTGAGGAGAGAACTATTGGGGATATTTGTAATAAGATTATTATTACCAGCAATAGTACAGTCTTCAAATACTTTATTGGTTATCGTTTGTACTTGATCTAAGTATACATCTCCAGGAACGTTCCAAGAAACAGTGTTTCCATCACTGTAGAGGTATTTGTTTGTACCAAGATCCCCACTGATAATGATTCCATTACCAGTTAACTCCAAATTGTCACCTGCTACAAGTTCTTCAATCTTTTGGGAAACAGCATTGACAATAAGTGGGAAACGATCAGCCATCTAACTTAACCAAATGGGTTTTAGTGCTCGTGTTTATTTATGCCTCAGGAAACAACGATCTGTCCCACCATACCACCGTGGTACTGACAAATGTAATAGTATGTTCCTGGGGTTACTCCAGTAGTGTCCCAGGTTACAGTGCCATTAGTAACACCCTGACCAGTAATGGTTCCCGTGGAGACCTGATTACCTGTTCCCGTAGTCGCAGATGTCTTTACGTAGAATGGGTGCCCAGGAGCATTGACATTAAAAACTAATGTATCTCCAGCACTGCAATTAATTGTTGGGTCAGTAGCATTGCTATGCGTTGTAGTTGAGTCAGTCCCAGTAAATGTATAGTGAGAAGCTCCACTGTTTCCTACAGTAAATGTGTATGTTTGTGATACAGGTGCAGGAATAACCGTATTTAAAATAGAAGATCTAGGAAAAGTCATTCCCGTTGTTCTCTTTCCTTTCTGCTCACGAATATATCCAGCAGCAGGTCTTGGATTTTCTAATTGTAAGTATTTGTTGGTGCTTCCTTGCCCAGAACTATTATCATTATATCCACCACCAGCAACATCAAATGTCATGTCATCATCTATTGAATGCTGTTGTAGATATCCAATAAAATCACTCTGCGTGTATCTGTCTTTACCTGATGCTAGACATGCAGCGACACCACACACCTGTGGTGATGCCATACTAGTTCCACTTTTTGTGAAAAAATAGTTTCCAGTTCCGTATTTGCTATCACTTAGACCACCACTATTTCCATAAGCAGATAAAATATTTTGTCCAGGAGCAAATACATCAATTGCTGGACCATAATTAGTGAAAACTGCTCGCCTAAAATCTGCTTCATTACTCATGGCACCAACATTAATTGATCCACTGTCAGGGGAGTTAGGCCAACCACCTCTCATATAATAGAAGCTTCCAACTCCAGCAACTGAAAGTCGATTGTCCCAGTTTGGTCCATTAGTTGTTTCAAAAAGCAGGTTATCATTACCAGCAGCACCAATGATTACAATACCATCATCAATTGCGTCTTGAACATCAGCATTTACTCCAGCACTCCATGCTGGCATGACATCAACACCAAATCTAACACCAAAGTCTGTTTCTACTCCTGCCTCTGTCCACCCAGATGGTCCTGGGTTTCCTGAATTATAAGTTACTCCTTGGTAGACAACGGAATTAAGATCTGGGAATGTCAATACATCACCACTATCGGTTGTCATTGGAATAACACCACCATAACTATGGTTTGTTATGGTTGGATTTCTTTTTCCAGTATCGCTATTAATTGGTTTGTTTAGATGAAATGCTCTGAGATAATCAAAAATAAGCAGAGCTGGAATTTGTTGACCACTAGGCCATGGATCCGTAACTGCCATATTATAAATGTTTGCTTCTCGCGCCCATCCATAATGTTGCCCAGCAACTGTTCCACCAACATGATTTCCATGATACTCTGGTGTAGCAGCGTTAGTTCCATATGTAATTGTTCCTGTTGGTTCTGCTTGTAAATCATCATCAATATTATTAACAATAGTATTCAACTCATTGAACCATTGATATTGAACAAACCTTGATTGACCACTGGTAGGACTATTCCACTCCCCACTATCATATGACATTGGATCGTCAACGATTACTACGTCAACATGTCTACCGTTATTAAAAACTTCTACGGAATCATTTGTTTGTTCGTATGATGCACCTGAACTGATTACTCCAAATTGATTCTTACCTCTCTGTGCAACATCGCCAGCACAGTGAATGTGTCCCCACTGATAATCATTGGGACTGATAGTTGCTGGTGGTTGTGTATCTGCTTTCCAAAAATTTCCAGTTACAACATACGGTTCCTTGTTAGTTGCTTGTCTTCTAATTTGGAAACTATCTACTGCTTCAACTCCCCACACTCTAGAATCTTGGCGTAGTCTCTCCGCCTGTTCATCGGTCATCATGTAGTGAGTGTTCCTGCTAAGAGGACGCTTCATGACTAATGAAAAGTTAGTCATCTCATTGTAAAACTGCTCCAGATCTTCTTTTTTGTAGAGAGTTACAACATATTCTCTGTTCATATCAAGCCTCTAGTTGAACGTAGTATAGTGTTACCGTAATTGCTTGTGTAGATCCGCTTTTGTTTACAACTTTCAGATAAACATTTGATGAAGGTGTGCCATCATCATTCCATCCAATAGTTCCAGGAGTAATTTTTTGAGTTGCTGCACCAGTTGTAATTACTTCAGCAATAACACCAGATCCAGATACAGGATCAGTTGCCTCTGTTCTAGAAGCATCATTTGTTCTACTAGTTGTGTCCGTATATAAAGTTACCCATGCTGCAGCAGATGTTTGAATCTTTTGAAGAGCATATGTTTTTGCTGCACTGATTGTAATATCAGCAGCTGCACCATTTGCAATAGAAGAAGTTGAAGCAGATGCTGTAGTCCTTGATTGAAGAGACGATCCAGACGATCCACTAGCAGCTGGACCCCAGTTAGCACCATCCCATGTCAAAACATCACTGGTACTTGGTGCTGTAGTAGCAACATCAGCAAGTTCACTTAAGTTAGAACCAGTATCTACTAGTTGCGTCCAGGCACCAGCATGTGCGA
>Ga0209557_1001482_pt1 | contig 12898 bp, 9 predicted proteins | sample SaaInlV_120m_DNA_4_FD_184672 | JGI IMG/M metagenome (GOLD analysis project Ga0209557, IMG submission 184672) | Marine microbial communities from expanding oxygen minimum zones in the Saanich Inlet - Saanich Inlet SI074_LV_10m_DNA (SPAdes) (version 2) | ecosystem: Environmental > Aquatic > Marine...
TGCCACCAACGCATTAAATAAACGCGCTCCATCTAAATGAAAAGCTAAGTTATTTTCTTTGGCTATTTTTTGTAAATTTTCTAATTCAGAAAAATCCCAACAAGCACCTCCTCCTTTATTTGTTGTATTCTCTATACAAACCAATCTAGAATAGGGAACATGAATATCTGATCTTCCTGAAACTGCTTCTTTTAATTGTGCCGTGGAAAACATGCCTCTACTTCCATCAATTAATTTACAGGTCACCCCAGAATTAAAAGCTGCTCCTCCACCCTCATAATTATACACATGTGCATATTTATCACAAATCAACTTGTCTCCTGGCTGAGTATGTAATTTAATGGCAGTCTGGTTTGCCATGGTTCCAGAAGGAAAAAATAATGCGTCCTCCATACCAAATAATTCGGCAGCTTTTTTTTGCAATGCAGTAACCGTTGGATCCATTTTAAAAACATCATCACCTACTTTTGCATTCATCATTGCTTCTAACATTCCAATTGATGGCCTGGTTACTGTATCTGAAATTAAATCTATTGTCATATTTGTATTTTTTGAATCAATATAGGTAAATAGTATTTTTTTTAATTCTTTTATCATTTAATAATTTCCTCATTTTTTTTAAATAATGAAACTAGTTTAAAAAAATAAAAAATATTAATTTACCCAACCTTGGTATAATTTTTATAAATCTATAAAATAAGGATCAGTTTTTAAACAAGAAATCTTAAAAATTCATTTATTTTTGTTCAACTTATGATTACACAAGATCAACTTAAAGATTTAACTTCAAGAATTAAAAAATTAAAATCTTATCTAGAAATAGATAAAAAACTAATTGAAATTACAAACGAAGAAGAAAAAACTGTAAATCCAAACTTTTGGAATAACCCTAAAGAAGCAGAAATTTTAATGAAAGAACTTCGTTTCAAGAAAAAATGGGTAGAAGATTACTACAAAACAAAAACCCTTAATGAGGATGTAAATGTATTGTATGAATTTTACAAAGAAGGCGACGTTGAAGAAAATGAAATCATAGAACAGTTTGAAAAGACACGTTCTTTTTTAGAAGATCTAGAATTCAAAAACATGCTTTCTGAAGAGGGAGATTCTTTATCTGCAACCATACAAATTACTGCTGGTGCTGGAGGAACTGAAAGCTGTGATTGGGTAGAGATGTTATCTAGAATGTACACAATGTGGGCAGAAAAGCAAGGTTTTAAATTAAAAACACTGAACTACCAAGCAGGTGATGTAGCAGGTATTAAAACAATTACCATAGAAATTGAGGGAGACTATGCCTTTGGTTGGTTAAAGGGTGAAAATGGTGTTCACAGACTGGTTCGTATTTCGCCTTTTGATTCCAATGGTAAACGTCATACCACATTTGGATCTGTATATGTTTTTCCTGTAGCAGATGACACTATAGAAATTAATGTAAATCCCGCAGATATTGAAATTGTTACTGCCAGATCGAGCGGTGCTGGTGGACAAAATGTAAATAAAGTTGAAACAAAAGTTCAATTAACTCACAAACCTACCGGAATACAAATTTCATGTTCTAACTCTCGATCTCAACATGATAATAGAGCCACTGCCATGAAAATGTTAAAATCTCAACTTTATGAAATTGAACTTAAAAAACAGCAAGCAGCAAGGGATGATATTGAAGCAAGTAAATTAAAAAATGAGTGGGGAAGTCAGATACGAAACTATGTAATGCACCCCTATAAATTGGTGAAAGACGTTCGAACAGCTCACGAAACAGGAAATGTTGATGCAGTAATGGACGGTAATATCAATCCGTTTTTAAAATCTTATTTAATGTTAAACGGACAAAAAAATCCGACTTAACCTTCCAAGAAAAATCATTTTATGATAAAAATATACCACAATCCTCGTTGTTCTAAATCTAGACAAAGCGTAAAAATTTTAGAAAATTCAAAACAAAATTTTGAAACGATCTTTTACCTAGTAAATATTCCCACAGAGAGTGAATTGAGAGAAATTATCGATTTACTTAAAATTTCACCCATAGAATTGGTAAGAAAAAATGAGAAAATTTGGAAAGAACAATTTAAAGGAATTGATCTATCAGACAATGAGATCATCAAAGCTATGATTGAAAACCCTAAATTAATTGAGCGACCCATAGTTATTAATAATAAAAAAGCCGTAATTGGAAGACCCCCTGAAAATATTTCTTTCATTCTTTAATATGTTCTTTAACCTTTGTTTAACTATTACTTATTAAATTTAACTAGAACTTTGCAATTAAAATAATACGTATTTGTTTTGATCATAAAAAATTGGATTCTTTTATATTGCCTATTTTCAATCACATTATTATTTGGACAAAAAACCATCAAATCTGATAGTTTTATTGTTTTTGGAACAATACTAGACTTTGAAACAAATCAGCCACTAGAATATGCAACCATTATTTTAAAAAATACTGAATCACAAAAAATCACAGGAGGAATTACCGATAAACTAGGAAATTTCAACATCCAAACCCTAAAAGGGATTTATGACATAAGAGTAGAATTTATTTCTTTTAAAACAAAGAAACTTCATTCACAAAAAATTACATCAAGTAAAAACCTAGGAATCATTAAATTGAAAGTGAATGAAAATAATCTAGATGAAGTTATTATCATATCAGAAAAATCTACTGTAGACCTTCGTTTGGACAAAAAGATCTATAATATTGGAAAAGATATGACTGTAAAAGGAGGAACAGCCTCTGATGTCTTAGACAATGTACCTGCTGTAAATATAGATCCTGAAGGAACTATTAGTCTTCGCGGAAATGAGAGTGTTCGTATTCTAATAGATGGTAAACCTTCTGAATTAATAGGTTTAAACGATGTAAATGCATTGAGACAGTTGCCTTCAGATGCTATAGAAAAAGTTGAAGTGATTACCTCACCATCTGCAAGATACGACTCAGAAGGAACAGCCGGAATTATAAATATTATATTGAGAAAAGGAAAAACAAGCGGTTTCAATGGCTCTGCAAACGCAACTGTAGGTGATCCGAAAAATTATCAAACGGCACTAAATTTGAATCTACGATCTAAAAAAATAAATTTATTTTCAAATTTAAGTTATAATGATGGAGGTAGTCCTGGAATTTTTGACTCCAATATAACCTATTTAACAAATAAGATTAAAGACAGTACACGAGTAGAAAATAGAGTTTATGACAGAAGTAGAAAAGGTTTAAATGCTAATTTTGGTCTAGAATATTTTATCAATAAAAGTAATTCTATCACTGCAAGTATTTTCTTAAAAGATTCAGACGAACAAAACATATCTACAAATTCAATTAGCTCATTTGATATTTCAGACAATAATCTATACAATTCTATTCGAATTCAAGATGAGCGTGAAAAAAATAAAACATCACAGTTTTCTCTTAATTATGCAAATAACTTTAATGAAAAAGGACATCAATTAACCATAGATATTCAACATAGCGAAAGTAGAGATACCGAGTTTGCTGTTATTACAGATGTCAATCCTGAAACAACTGCTACAGAAAGAATTTCTGAAAGGCAGTTGATACAATCTGATTATATTTTACCTATTGGAGAAAATGCTCAATTTGAAATGGGATATCGTGGTAATTTCGAAAACTTAATCGCAGATTATGTAGTAATTGCTCCAAATTTAGACCCAAGATTCAATCCCTCAAATAAGTTAGATTTTCTCCAAAAAGTAAATGCTTATTATACGCAATTTGGTAATAAAGTAAATAATTTCTCCTATCTATTAGGCATGCGAGTTGAAATGACTCAAATCGATATTAAATTGATAAATTCAAATGAAAATTTTAATAAAAAATATACCAATTTATTCCCAACAGCGAATATTGGTTATAAAATATCAGAAAACAGAAGTCTTAGTTTAGGATACAACAGAAGACTGAGTAGACCTCGTTCTAGAGCATTGAACCCTTTCGAAAATAGAGCAAGTGAAATAATATTTTACAAAGGAAATGTTAATTTAGATCCAACCTATTCAGACTCCTTCGATTTGGGATATTTAGACAAATGGGAAAAACTAACTTTTAATTCATCTATTTATTACCAACATTCAATAAATAATATTGTTAGAGTTAATAGTCAAGAAATTCGAGTAATCAATGATAAAGAAACAAGTATTATAGTAAGAGTACCCATTAATTTAGCCTCAGAAGACCGAGTTGGTTTTGAGTTTACAACAAATTATAATGCCAACAATAAAGTAAAACTCTCTGGTAGTTTTAACTTCTTTCAATTTGAGACAAAAGGTGAATATTCATACGATATAACCAATCCAACTACCAATATAACCAAAACAATTTCTCAAAATTTCGATACTAAAAACACTTCTTGGTTTACCCGTTTTGATGCCAAAATAACATTTCCTTGGGATATTCAATCACAAACTAGAGTCATGTATACAGGACCAAGAAATGATGCTCAAAGTGAGGTAGATGGTTTGCTATCTGTGAATCTAGCTTTTAGCAAAGATCTTTTCAAAAAGAAAGCAACTCTTGTTTTAAATATTAATGATTTATTCAATTCTAGAAAATATAATTTCAAAAACTTTGCACCTAGTAAAGAAAACCCAACGAATATATCAGATCAAACCTATCAACGAAGAATTCGTCAAATTTCTCTAAATTTTTCCTATCGATGGAATCAAAAAGATAAAATGAAAAAAAGAAATTATGATGAAATCAATGATTTCTAATTATTATTTCAGTCTGATCCTTCCTTTAAGATGATTACTTTCTAAATTATTACCACAAAAAAATCTCATGCAAAAAAATTGAATGAGATTTTTATCTTTATTTTTTTAAAAAAACTACTTTCCTTCAGCAGCTTTTTTAGCTTCATTTTTTAATTTCATATTTTCCCAAATGGTTCCTCCTATCCAATAAGGAACTACAAATGTCAGTAAGAAAATTAACAACCAAAAACCAGCTGTAAAAATAAACATAAATAAAACTAATCCTGAAAATTGTGAAAAATCTAACATCTGTATAAATTGAAAAATTGATATCACAAAAATAATACTTATTTTTAAAAATCAACTATTAAAAAATAAATAGTTTTCTAAAAATGACACTAATGAACTTTATGTAATCATAGTTTTTTGTAATTTTGTTTTAACTTAAATTTATATCATAACTATGAAATATAGAATTGAAAAAGACACTATGGGACAAGTAAATGTTCCTGCGGATAAATATTGGGGAGCACAAACAGAGCGTTCTCGAAATAACTTTAAAATTGGTGTTGCAGCTTCTATGCCACTTGAAATCGTATATGGTTTTGCATACTTAAAAAAAGCAGCCGCATACACAAATGCAGATTTAGGTGTTTTAACCCCAGAAAAAAGAGATTTAATTGCAAAAGTATGTGATGAAATTTTAGCGGGTGAATTAGATGATCAATTTCCTTTAGTAATTTGGCAAACAGGTTCTGGTACTCAATCTAACATGAATGTTAATGAAGTAATTGCTAACAGAGCTCATGAAATTGCTGGGAAAATTATTGGTCAAGGAGAGAAAACAATACAACCAAATGATGATGTCAATAAATCGCAATCATCTAATGATACATTTCCAACAGGAATGCATATTGCGGCCTACAAAAAAATTATAAAAACTACAATTCCAGGTATTACGCAATTAAGAGATACTTTAAAAGCAAAATCAGAAGCATTTAAAGATGTCGTAAAAATAGGACGTACACATCTAATGGATGCTACGCCACTGACATTAGGGCAAGAATTCTCTGGTTATGTAGCACAATTAAACTTCGGTTTAAAAGCATTAAATAATACGTTAGAACATTTATCTCAATTGGCTTTGGGAGGAACAGCTGTTGGTACAGGATTGAATACTCCTGCTGGATATGATGTTTTGGTTGCTAAATATATTGCTAAATTTACAGAAATGCCTTTTGTAACTGCTGAAAACAAATTTGAAGCTTTGGCTGCACATGATGCTCTAGTAGAAACACATGGAGCATTAAAACAGATAGCCGTTTCTTTAAATAAAATTGCTAATGATATTAGAATGATGGCTTCAGGTCCGAGATCAGGAATTGGAGAGCTAATTATTCCAACAAATGAACCCGGAAGTTCTATTATGCCTGGAAAAGTCAATCCTACGCAAGCAGAAGCAATAACCATGGTTTGTGCACAAGTAATGGGAAATGATGTTGCTGTTACTCTGGGTGGCACTCAGGGGCATTACGAACTCAATGTTTTTAAACCTATGATGGCTGCTAACGTTCTACAATCTGCTCAATTAATCGGAGACGCTTGCGTTTCTTTTGATTTGAATTGTGCTGTGGGTATCGAACCAAATCATGCAAAAATTACAGAATTGGTAAATAATTCTCTAATGTTGGTAACTGCTCTAAATACCAAAATAGGCTATTATAAAGCAGCAGAAATAGCAAATACTGCCCATGCAAACGGAACTTCTTTAAAAGAAGAAGCAGTGCGATTAGGACATGTTACAAAAGAACAATATGATGAATGGGTTAAACCAAAAGAGATGACTGGTGGCTTGAAGTAAAAACATATAGCTTAAAATGTCTAAAAAGCTGCATACTCCATGCAGCTTTTTTGGCTAAAATAAATTTGACTATTTAAAGATATAATAGCCTCTCCTAATTCTTGTAAGATTTTTTTAAAACTTCTAAAATGATGATATGTTTACAAGTTTAAAAAAATAAGGTGAAAAAAAATGAATCTTTTTTAGAGAAATTAAAGGCGAAGTTTGGGGAGAAATTTGCTAAATTGATTGCATGAAAAAATGCGCTTATCGATTTTTAAGAATCTTTACAATAGATTTATGTAAGTTTGTTAATGTTAATTATATCATTTTTTATGACTCAATTATTCATCAATATTAAAGAATTAGTTCAAGTCAGAGAGGAGTCAGTAAAAAAAGTTTCTGGCTCTGAAATGAGTATTTTACCAACTATTAAAAATGCTTTCTTATTAATTAAAGATGAATTAATTTCTGATTTTGGCGCAATGAATGAACTCCCTAATTATTCTACAGATAAAACCATAGATTGTTCAGGTAGAATGGTATTTCCTTCATGGTGTGATTCTCATACTCATATTGTTTTTGCTAACAATAGGGAGCAAGAATTTACAGATAGAATTAAAGGATATTCGTATGAAGAAATTGCCAATAATGGTGGAGGTATTTTAAATTCTGCAAAAAAAATAAATAAAATTTCGGAAAAAGATTTATATAAACAATCTTCAAAAAGGTTGGAAGAAGTGATTTCTCTTGGTACCGGTGCGATTGAAATAAAATCTGGCTATGGACTTACAGTGAAAGCTGAATTAAAAATGTTACGTGTCATAAAAAAATTAAAAGAGAATTATGATATTCCAATAAAAGCAACTTTTCTAGGAGCACACGCAATTCCAAAAAAATTCAAAAATAATAAAGAAGGGTATATCAATCTAATAATTGATGAAATGTTACCAAAGATCGCTGATGAAAATTTAGCAGATTTTATAGATATCTTCTGTGAAATAGGTTATTTTTCTGTAACTGATACCGATAGAATTCTATCAGCAGCAAAACAATATAATTTAATTCCTAAAATACATGTAAACCAATTTAATAGCATTGGAGGTATTGAAATTTCTACTAAACACAATGCAATATCTGTAGATCATTTAGAAATTTTATCCGCTAGAGATTTAGAAATTTTAAAAATATCAAACTCAATTCCAGTTGCTCTTCCCTCTTGTTCTTTTTTTTTATGTATCCCATATGCTCCAGCAAGAAAATTGATAGACAATGGTTTAGCTTTAGCAATTGCTTCAGATTACAACCCTGGTTCCTCTCCATCAGGAAACATGAATTTTGTGATCTCTACAGCTTGTATAAAAATGAAAATAACATCAGAAGAAGCAATTAATGCTGCAACTATTAACGGAGCTTATGCAATGAATTTATCTCAAAAAGTAGGGAGTATTACAAAAGGAAAAATTGCTAACTTCTTTATTACAAAAGAAATACCTAGTTATAGTTTTATTCCATATAACTTTGGTAATAGCATAATAGAAACTGTTTATATTAAAGGAAAAAAACAATAATTTATCAATATTTTTATTATTATTTCTTATTATTTTTTAATTTCATAAGACGAATAATTTTTGAAAAAATATTCTCCTTTTTTTCATTTTCGTGATACCCATTACTATACTTACCGTAACTATAACCGTAGCCGTAGCCATAACCGTAACCGTAACCGTAATTATTGTTAACAGAAAAATCATTTAACACGAAGCTAATATTAGTAACTTCTTTGTTTTTATATTTATCATCTATCATTTTCATCATTCCTTTTTCAGAATAATTCTGTCTAACCACATAAATAATTGCATCCGCATATTTAAATAATTCTAAAGCATCTGAAACTATACCTACCGGAGGTGTATCAATAACTATATAATCATATCTCTCTTTGAGGCTTTTAATCATTTTATCAGTAGTATCATTTAATAAAAGTTCTGAGGGGTTGGGCGGAATTGGGCCAGACAAAATAATATCTAAATTTGGTATTTTACTTGAAATTATAGTTTCATCTAAAGTCTTTTGATTTATAAGGTGATTGACAACACCAGAATCATTTGGTAAATCAAAATCATCATAAATTTTTGGCTTTCGTAAATCTAAACCAATCAAAATTGTTTTCTTTCCACTCAAAGCAAAAACGGATGCCATATTAATAGAAATCATTGTTTTTCCTTCACCACTGACAGAAGATGTTACAAGTAATGTTTTAGATTCATCTTTCTGAGCATTTTTAAACAAAAATCTAATATTAGTTCGAATAGCTCTAAATGACTCTGAAATAGGAGATTTTGGCTTGCTATAAACTGCCAAATTATGATTGTCTGTATTTTTACCAATAACTCCAAGAATAGGAATAATATAACTATTTTTCATTTCTTCAACAGAATGAATCTTATTGTCTAATAGCTCTCTAATAACAACGTAAATAAACGGAAAAACACACCCAAACATCAAACCAATTAAATAATTAAATTGTGGATTAGGGTAATTAGGTCCTTCGCCTAAATCTTTTGCTTTATCAATTATTTTAACATCCGATATATTTGCAGCAATTGCTGTACCAGCTTCATAACTCTTCTGTTTTAGATAGTTATAATTTGTTTCTGAAATCTGAATATTTCTTTGATATTTTAATAAACCTTGCTCTCTAGATGGCAATTGTTTTAATTTAGAATTAGAAATTAAAAGTCTTTTCTTTAGCTTATCAATTTTATCGTCATTTATGGATTTTAAATTTACTATGTTTTCTATTAAATTATTTCTAACAATAGAAATCTCATTATCCAAAACCTTCAAAGCAGGATAACTTTCAGTAACCATCGATTTTAATTGCAATCTTAAAGTTGACTTTTGAATAAGAATTGTAATTCCTTTAGCTATTTTGGCATCTTGAATTTTAATTAATGCAGGTACAGGAATACCATCTATATATTGATTGTGTGTTAAAATATAAGTTTTTAATTTTTTTAAGTAATTATTAAATTCTGATAGCTCCTTTTTCTTTTTTTCGAGTTCAAGTATTTCTTGAAAAACCTGAGATCCTTCATATGATAAATCAAAAATATTATTAAGCTCTTTATAAATTCCTAACTCTTTTTCTATTCTATTTAAACTATCTTTTTCTATTGCAAAAAGCTCATCAATATACTTTTTAGTATTTATAGCATATTGTATTTTTTGTTCTTGTTTGTCTTTATTAAGTATTTTTACTGTAGCGTTTAAATAGTCTACGATTTTATTTTTATTGGGGCCCTTCATAGAAAGTGATAAAAGAGAGGCTGCATCAGTAATTTCTCTTACACTTATGTTTTTGTATAAGCTAACTGTTTCATCGAAACTTTGAAAGTTTATAAAATAAATTTCTCCAACTTTAAATAAACTATTTTTTTGAAGAGAAAAGTTTAAAAAAGGGGTTTTAATAACTTCATCTACTTGAAATTCCTCTGAAAAACTCGTTTCTAAAGATGAATATTTAGAAATAAAATTTATGTCATAATTTATTAAATTATCAGGCTCCTCAATCTCAAAGTCAAAAGATAATTTGAAAGTATTCTTACCTATAATTTCTATTTTTAAAAGTTTATTTAATAATTGTGGTTTATCTTTTTGAAGTTTAACTGTAAAAGGTGTATACCCATATACATCCTCATTCCTGTAATCACCTTCTTTGAGATAGCTTATAAAAAAGTTTGTTCTATTAACTACTTTTTCATTGTGAGATCTAGAATTTAGAATGACCTTAACACTTTCTATTTCATCGCTTGCTCCTCCCCAATTAAAAGCAATATTAGTGCCCGTAGAAAACAACGGATTATTTTCTGCTTTTATTGAAATTATAGTATCTAACGTATATATTTTTTGTTTGTATTCATTTACGAAATTAGCTATAATTAAAGAAGTAATAATCGAAATAGAAAAAAGTTTCCAATATGATATTAATTTTAGAATATAAAATTTAAAATCTATATGATCTTTAACAATTGGTATCTTAAAATTTGTTTTATTATCCATAAAGACTATAAGTTTCTGGCTAGAATAAAAGTAGAAGTTAATAATGTGAATATTGATATTACTGTTGAAAGAGTCTGTAAACCTGAAGTTCCTGTACCCCAAGATTTTTGTTTTAAGGGAACAACATTAATAATATCATTAGATTTAATATAAAAGACATGAGAGTTTAATGCATTGATATCTGTTAAATCAATAAGAAACTTTTCAGTACCCGAAATTGAACTTCTTATAACTTCTACTTTCTTTCTATTACCAACAATTGAAATATCACCGGAATTTGAAATTGCATCAATTATAGAAACTTTATTTTGAAAAACAACTTTTAGACCGGGTTGTGAAACTTCTCCAATAATTGTGTAACGAATACCTGATAATTTAACAGATACAAAAATATCCTCACTATTTTTTAGAAACTTCTTTAATTCTTTTTCAATTTTTTTTCTAACTTCTGTGGTTGTGTATCCCAAAACATTTATTGTTCCTAAAATTGGCATTCTTATATTGCCATAAATATCAATACTATAATCTGAAAGGTAACCGTTTTCTATTGAATAATTTTGATTTCCAGAATTTTGCTTGTTAAAAATTGCGACTAACTTTTCTTCATTAGATTTTATGTTAATATTCAATAAGTCATCAACTTGTAATTTATATGGAATATCATTTATTCTTTTTAATTCTTTTTTTTGAATTGGATCTCCCTGTAAATAAATTAGGTCTTTACTAGAGACACATGAAAAAAGAAAAAAGAATAATAAGGGTAATAAAAAATACTTTTTCATTTTATTTTTATCTTCAATATTAAAAATTGACTTTTTAAAAGTGGTTTACTATAATTTTATTTTATTTTCGTACTATATTGAAATATGAGCTTTAGAATCTTCGAATATTTAAAATTTCTTTCAAAATCCTCGAATCAGCACGGGGTCCATTCGCCTTTTGTCTATAATATAGTAACGCGCTGTTTTTATAAAAAAATAAATCTCAATCAATTGGCGATTTTTTTAAACATAAGAAAACGAATATTAAATTCAAAAAAAACGATTCTCGTAAATGATTTAGGTTCTGGTTCTAAAATTTTTAAAACAAATAATCGGGAGATAAGTAAGATAGGAAAAATAGCTGGTATTTCAAAAAAAAAGGCAGCTATATTAATTCGCTTGGTTGACTATTTTAAACCCTCTACTATTTTAGAAATAGGTACCTCTGTTGGTTTAAGTACTTCTGCTATTAAAATTGGTAATGATAAATCTAACATTACCACATTAGAGGGATGTCTGGAAACAAGTAAAATAGCCGAAAATTTATTCAAAGAGGAAAAATTTAATAATATTCATATAATTCCCGGTAATTTTATAGACACTATCAATCAAGCAATAAAAGAGAAGCAATTTGATTTTATTTATTTTGATGGAAATCATACAAAAAAGGACACCTTAAATTATTTTAAAGATTGTCTGTTCACAATAAAAAATGAATCTATTTGGGTTTTTGATGATATTTATTGGAACCAAGAAATGAAACAAGCTTGGTCTGAAATTAAAAAACACCCAAAAGTGACGGTCACTATAGATATTTTTCACTGGGGAATCGTATTTTTTAAAAAAGGACAAGCTAAAGAACATTTTAAAATCAGAGTTTAAAAAAAATTAGAAAATAATCGTTGTAACTTTGAAACTTAAAGCTTGAAACTCAAAAAAATGAAAATATATACAAAAACAGGCGATACTGGTACCACTGCTCTTTTTGGAGGGACAAGGGTTAAAAAATACAATTTACGTATCGAAAGTTATGGAACCGTAGATGAACTTAATTCTTATATTGGTCTGATAAAAGACCAAGAAATTAGTAATATTAATAAAAGTTATTTACTACAAATTCAGAATGAATTGTTCACATTAGGAGCAATGCTTGCGACTCCTGCTGAAAAAGAAACTCTCAAAAGTGGAAAACAAAGATTAAATATTCCGAAAATTGATGAAACTTCAATTCTATCTTTAGAAAACAAAATAGATAAAATAGACGAAGAGCTTCCTCAAATGACACATTTTATTCTTCCTGGTGGTCATCAAGCGGTGTCATTCTGTCACATAGCTAGATGTGTTTGTAGGCGCGCTGAACGATTATCTGTAGAACTGAATGATCAAGAAAAAATTAATACCAATATAATTATATACTTAAACCGTCTTTCTGACTATCTTTTTATGTTGGCACGAAAATTGTCTAAGGAGTTATTAGTAGAGGAAATTAAGTGGATTCCCGAAAAGAAATCAT
>Ga0209557_1001490_pt1 | contig 12859 bp, 5 predicted proteins | sample SaaInlV_120m_DNA_4_FD_184672 | JGI IMG/M metagenome (GOLD analysis project Ga0209557, IMG submission 184672) | Marine microbial communities from expanding oxygen minimum zones in the Saanich Inlet - Saanich Inlet SI074_LV_10m_DNA (SPAdes) (version 2) | ecosystem: Environmental > Aquatic > Marine...
TCGTGGGAGTTCAAGTCTCCCTACTCGCATTCTGTTAAATATATCATTAACAGGAAACCACAACATCATGGCACAGTTCAGGTATACGATCTCACGTAAACATGTATTTGTAGATAATGTACCTGTTCTAATGTACTATGTTGAAAATATGCCATTTGCTTTTGATGTCCTTGAAAACGAGGATAAAAATGACAAATGGATACTGGCAGAAGCAGCAATGAATCAAGAATATACTATGGAGGACATCTTCAAGTATTCTGATTACTTAATTGCTGAAGAATGCCACCCTGTATTATTTGATTTAGATATTGTTAATCCTGAAGTTTTACCTGATGAACACGTTTCTTGAATTACTAGAAGGAACCTTTAGCAATAAGCGTCAAGCGCAATGCCATCCTACTCGTTATGCCCAAATTAAAGTAAGACATCAACGATTCTCTGAAAATTTTTTCTACGGAGAACAAGCATATAACTACCAACTAAATAGACCATACAGACAATTTGTTATTGAAGTAGTTGAAGAAGAAAGACAGTTTCGTCTCAAGAACTACGAGATTGAAAATCCAAATAATTTTATTGGATGTAGAAATTTAGAACAAATTACTGATGACATCTTGACTTATAGAGAAGGATGTGATATTATTATGAAAGAAACGGGGGAGAAGACTTATGAAGGTGGTACATCCACATGTAAGTGTTGGGTATACCGTGATGGTGTAAAAACCTACGTTCAAAACGAAGTAAAACTTTCTGAGAAAGAATACGAAGTTTTGGATCGTGGTTTACATGCAGAAACACACCAAAAAGTTTGGGGTTCCAACTACGGTGCGTTTAAATTTACTCGTATTGATAATGCTTCATAAGTTATTTCCACACAACCATTTCTTTGTTATATTCAAAGCACCAAATGCAGAAGAACTAACTGAATATGTGTTTAAAAAAGAAGAAATCTTTGAGACACAAGATTGGCAATCTGATTGTAAACTGAAAACCATTAATTGTAACTGGGATGAGTTTATGCCTCTCCTAGAACCATCTATGCAAGAGTTTGCAAATCATTTGGGTAAACCATTTGAGTATAAATTGTATGATCCATGGATCAACTATTACGAAAAAGGTTTCTTTCAAGAAACGCATGATCATAGATACGTAGATTTTGCTTCTGTATTCTTTGCAAATACTGGAGAAAATTTTGGAAAGTTCTATTTCAAAAATCGAGATAGCACTTCTTTATCTCCTAACTGGTGTATCTTTGATTTTCCAGATGCATTTTATCCAGACATTGAAGCAGGAGATATCATGTTTTTTCCTGCCAATGAACTTCATGGTGTCAGTGCTCATAACAGTGATGTAATTAGAAAAACTTTGTCATGTAATTACAAAATAATCTCGCCTTTGTAGCTCAGTGGTAGAGCAGGGCTTTTGTAAAGCTCAGGTCGCAAGTTCAAATCTTGTCAAAGGCTCTCAATGCTCCATAGCACAATAGGTAGTGCGCGAAGCTGTTAACTTTGAGGTTCTAGGTTCGAGTCCTAGTGGAGCAGTTAAATGTATAAATAATGATTAACTTACTGTGTTAATCTAATGAGAGATCAAGTTAAACTAAAATCAAATGTTAAAAATTGGCGTAAGAGAACAAAAGAACTTTTGGTTGAATATAAAGGTGGATGTTGTGAAGTCTGTGGATACAATAAATGTTTAGAAGCACTAGAGTTCCACCATATTGACGAGACAACTAAAGAGTTTGCTGTATCAGGTTCTACAAAGTCTCTAGAGAGTCAAAAACGAGAAGCAGATAAGTGCTATATGCTTTGTGCCAACTGTCATAGAGAACTTCATGCTGGACTCTCTGTTTATCATTCACCTACACAAGATGCATAGAACAACTTATAAAGAACAATTTGTCCCTGGTTCGATCCCAGGAAGGGGAGTTATGCAAGAAGACTTAATCGGACTATTTCCGACACCACTTTATGTTATCAATAATTTTTTGACGGAAAGTGAAAATGAATATCTGATAGAAGAGGTACATAAACAAGAGTATACAGAAGAACATTACAGTCACAAAGCATTTGTTGGTGAATCTGTATCAAGTCATCAAAATGGATATAACTTCCTAGAACAATTAGACACAGATTTGGGTAGACATATATTTGATAAACTAACTAACTCTGTAAATTATCTCGCCAATGTCATGGGTATTGGACAACTTGACATACGCATGTCTTGGTCTAATACACAATATCCTGGAAGTGAACTAATTGATCATCAGCATCCAAACTCAAAAGTTTCTGGATCACTTTATGTGAAAGCAGATGACTCTAGTTCAAAAATATACTTTCATAATCCGAATCCATATATTCCTATGGATGACTACGATTATGATACAGACTTTAACAATCATGTTTATTGGATTCAACCTAGATCTCGTCAACTAGTCTTGTTTCCTAGTTGGTTAAAACATGGATCTAATGGAGATTCTAACGGAACAGAAGAAAGAATATGTATCGCGTTTAATACTTTGCAGTCATGGCACAAGAAATCATAAAGCACACACCATTTGTTTGGCAAATTTTAAATGTTGCTGATGAAGAAACAATTGACTATATTAGAGAGTCTTGTGTGGAACATTTGCACAACGATACTATTATTTTAGAGAGGGATAGAAACAACACAGTAAAAAACTCAAGTTATAATCTAACGGGGTCACTTAGACTACATCCAAACATAGGCAAGAGAAACTTATTATATCAGGTGGATCAAAGAGTGAATAAAATTTACTCAGAATGTCAAAATATTTACTGCAAAGAGAATGTATTATTTCAATATTCTCTTTTTGCAGCAAAAATTGTTGGATTTAGGACAGAGTATCACTTCAGGAATTACGAAGTGGGCGAGGAGTATAAGTGGCATATTGATTTGCAGTCAGATCAAAAATATTTGATGTCTGGAATCTTATATCTTAATGATGATTTTGATGGTGGTGGAACTAGATTTATGATGGATAAATTGACCGTTGAACCAAAAAAAGGAAGTATGTTGATGTTTCCATGTGGTCCTTATTTTGTGCATAAATCTGTTTCTGTAAAAGAAGGAACTAAGAATATTATATGGAGTTGCTATGATGGGTTTAGTAAAAAAAATAAGAGGTGATGTCGCATGGACAGAGCAATTTAATTACATTTCCATGTGTGTAAAAGAAATTTTGAAGATCTGCCTTCTGAGGGGGAGATATAATCCTCCCGTATAAATACAACGAGAAGATCCTAGACAGAAGCGGTCGGTTTAATACTATGCCTTTAACAAGACTGGACAACCTGATTACCAGCAAAACAGGTAAATACCTTTATGTTTCGCCAGACGATTTTAATGCGTCAGACGAACTGAATAACAGGGGTAATTCGCCTGTTAGACCTTTTAGGAGCATTCAACGTGCATTCTTAGAAGTAGCAAGATTTTCGTATCTTCCTGGTAAAAATAACGATAGGTTTGACCAGTTCACCATCATGCTTATGCCTGGTGAGCACTTTATTGATAACCGCCCTGGTCTAATTGATACCGCTGGTATCGACGAGTTTGGATTTAGTCAAGCAGATAATGAGTGGACTGACCAATCTATTCTTGACATTGGTAATTCAAATAACGTCCTTTACAAGTTTAACAACACTGAGGGTGGTGCAATTATCCCTCGTGGTACTTCTCTTGTTGGTTATGACCTTCGTAGAACGATGGTCAAGCCTCTGTATGTTCCCGATCCTGCTGACTCTAGAGAACCACGTTCTGCTATCTTCAATGTAACTGGTGGTTGTTACTTCTGGCAGTTTACTATCAAAGATGGTGAGACATCATCTTTGTCTCCTCTGTATGACGCTACTGATGGAATTGGTAAGGTTTATTATTCTAAGGATGACTTTACTAAGATTACCACACCAAACTATTCACACCACAAACTAACTGTATTTGAGTACGCAGATAAGCAAGAGCTTGAACTACTCTACAGAAAGATTGCTAAGGCATTTGCTGGTTATCAACCAACCATTGATGATGCAGAAGAATTTGAACCAAGAGTTCAAGAAAACAGAATTGTTGGTCCTCTTTCTGACTCCAGACAACTTGAGAGTATCAAGTTAGATGATAATACTTCATCCAATTTTTCCTCTCTTCCTGGTTCAACTACTCGTGTTGAAGTAACAACCAAAATTGATCATGGTTACTTCCAAGGTCAGTTTGTTGCTGTAACTAACACTAATATTGATGACATCCTTGAGGGTACATTCCAGATCGATTCTATCGACCAGAATGATCCTCGTAAGTTTGTATATCTTGTTCCACAGACTGTAAACTCTATTGGAACTGGTATTGTTAGTGGAGATACACTTAATGCAGGATCTACTCCTCCTTTAGGTCAGAACGCACAAGTTCTTGCTGAGGTTGACTCTGTTGAATCTGCATCACCATATGTCTTTAACGTATCGATTAGATCTACGTGGGGTATTTGTGGTATCTGGGCAAACGGTCTTAAGGCAACAGGCTTTAAGTCAATGGTTATCGCTCAGTATACGGGCGTTTCGCTTCAGAAGGATGACAGAGCATTCATCCGTTATGATGAGTTTACTAACACTTGGAATCAAGCAAACCTAACTGATGCTTTTGATAGCATCCCTTATCACACCAAAGGTGATTCTTACTGGAAAGATGAGTGGCGTAACTTCCACGTTCGTGCTTCGGAAGATGCATTCATCCAGAACGTTTCTATCTTTGCTGTTGGTTTCGCTGATCACTTCCTGATGGAGTCAGGTGGTGACATGTCGATCACCAACTCAAACTCTAACTTTGGTAATACATCACTACATGCAATCGGTCATAAAGGATTTGCATTTAATAGTGATAAGGGTGGTTACATCGATGCCATTATTCCACCTAAAGTTATTGAGACCACTGATCAAAAGATCAACTACTATCCATTCAACGTACCAGCATCTCAGAGTGGTGTTGAAGGTATCCAACAACTTCCCATCTCTGGTCAGAGAACAAGAAATGATAGCAGAATCTATCTAGATTCGGAAGATGATGCACTAGATCCTGGAAAGCGTCCTGCTGTTTCTATTGAGGGGTACAGATTAGGTGCAAGACAGAATGAAAAGATTTACACCACACTTGAGACAGCATATCAAGGTGATGATGGTGAATACTCTGCAGAATTGGCAGTTTCTGGTTACAGAAAGTATCTTGGCAAACCATCAATTCTAAGTCCTTCTAGTGCTCCATCTGGTGATCCTGATTTTCACTTAAAGCAAGATGCTGCTAATCTAATCACCTCTAACAAAGTATTCATTCAAGAAGAAGTATTTGGTTACGTTATTGATAAGTACCCAAATTTACAGACCATTTCTTATGTAAACCCTGGTCTAGATCCTGCTGCTAGCAGATATCAAGATGCTTCCAATCTAATCATCGCTAACCGTAGTGACATTGTTGATGAAGCATACGATGAAATGTATGCAACGTATGGTCCTGCGGGTCAGAACAATGCAGCATTCCTCTCTGGCAATAACGAGACTAAGTGTAAGCGTGACATCGGACTTATTATCGATGCTATTGCAGAAGACCTTAGAGATGGTGGTAACAGAAACATCATTGAAGTAACTAAAAAGTATTTCAATCCCGATGGTACACCATTAGCAAACGGACTGGTTGGCGAAGAAGAGTTCGCTATCTATGCATTCCGTAGAGCTCGTGATCTTTGTAAGCAAGCGATTGCAAACTTGCTGCTCATCACTGACAACACAATCACTGTTGACCCAGCAAACCAACTTGCTCCTGCTCCTACTTACAAGGCAGCACGCAATACAATTCTCGCACAGAAAACAACTATTATTGCTGATGCGATTACTGCTATCCAAACTGCTCACCCAACATTTGTATTCCCTGGTGGTAGCACTACCAAGTGTGAGCGTGACCTAGGAATTATCTTTGATGATATCTTACAAGACTTGTGGTTTGGTGGTAATGAGTATACAGTTGCAAATATCATTGAGTATTTCAATGGTAACTCTCTCCTGAGCAATGGTGTTGCTGGCGAAGTAACAGAAACAATCACTGCTATTAATTCTGTGAGAACAGATATGAAAGCATTGATCAGTGATGCTCAAGTTGAAGCTTCGATTGATACTCTCGCTGATATCTTTACTGTAAACCTTACTGCTGGTAATCTCAACGCACTTCCTGAGGTTGATAATGGTGATTGGGATTGTGCAAACGTAAGAACTTCGATTGAAACTCTATTTGATATCATCAATGATGCTATTGGTGCTGGTTCTCTAACTGGTCTGCCAGTTGTTAACAATGGCGACTTCCTCGTCAATGCACAGGCATCCAAGTGCTACAGAGACGTTGGTTACATCGTTGACGCTGTTGCAAACGACCTGAAGTTTGGTGGTAACATTAACTCTGTACAGGCAGGTGAAGCATATTATGTTGGTAATAACCTAACATATATTGATGGTGAGAAGAACGAAACCCTAGATGCATGGGGTTATGTTAAGTCTCTTGCTATCTCTGCAATGAGAAACCACACAACTCAAGTTAATGGTTGTGATGTCAACTCTGGTTCTGCAATTGTTAACGTTGGAAACAACGAAGGTTTAGCAATTGGTATGAAGGTTGAAGAGTATGCACCATCCGATTTTGAACAGAGTGGTGTTACCAACGGTCAATTAACTGCTGGATCAACACCAATCATTACTAATATTCCATCTGGAACTTACATCAAACAATTGGTTGGTAGTGATAGTATCGAACTTGGTGTTAGGAACAGCAGATTGTCTAATGGTCAAACGCAATCTGCTTTAGGAACTAATACTACTGCTGGTGGTCAAAGTGGTGCTACTCTCTACTTTACACTAGATAATGGACAGTGGGCAGATACTTTACCATCAACTGATTCTTCTATCCTTGTAAGTAATGCGGGTTATCCTGAATGCGCTGGTGTTGCATCTGCTATCGATACTTTAGTTGATAATATTATCTTCATTATCAACAACGGTCTCAATTCTGTACAAAGACAAGAACCAACCAACACATCTTCTGACTTCTCATCTCGTTCCACTATTTGGACCATTGATATTACTGGTCTTGGATCTACTGACCCACACCAGTTTGAAACTGGAACTCCTGTTAGACTATCTCCACGTCCAAGATGGGACAATGATGCACAGAAGTATGTTGATGTAGATAAGAGACTTGTACGTCTTCCAAATGGATTTGAAACTAACAGAACATATTTTGTAATTTCTCCTGGTAGAGCTACTCAACCATATGATTATCGTAATGCTACTGAGTTCAGTGGCAATGCTGCGAATAATAACTTCATGCTTGCAGAAAGCAAAGAAAATGCTGCAGCAGGTATTTACATCTTCTCTTCTGAAGCAGACACAGTTGATTCAGATGTTGAGATTGATGTTCTCCAGTTTACTCTCGATGAGAAATACGATCTACACAACTACAAGTGTTTATTAGATCCTAATGTTGACGGTGGTATTAAGACAAATGTAGGACATATCTTTGATGTTCCTTATTCCAATGTAACTCCACAAAGAGTATTCTTCAGACCAACTGAGGGCAACCAGTTACCACTATTGTCTTCGACATATAACTCTGACAATGCATCTGCAAATGGTGGTGACGCTACTGCTGGTGTTGCTGATAATAATGGCAGACTAAATCCAGAGTTTGAATTCTATGTAAGATACATCTACAGCGCAGTTTTTGCTAACAAAGTTCTTTGTATCTACAAAACTCCTGCTGATGCACAGAATGATGTTAATAGAATTAACTTCAACTCTTCAGTAACCGATGAGTTTATTGCATATGCAAGTAAGAAGAATGCTCCAATTGCATTTGATCCAAGAGGATTTGCATATTCTAGTAGCACATCTGGTAGATGGTATATCAGAGTTAAGGACACCTCCAGTAGTGCAAATGCACTATCAATTCAGCAGGAAAGTATCCTCTGGAGATTCCAAGAATCTGATTACCTCACTTCACCACCACCAAAAACAGATGACTCATTCTACTTCCGTCAAGTTGACTCAAGAGATCCTAAGGATAGAGTCTATCGTGTCCGTTATAACATTCCTAAGTATCTCGAAGGAGTCAGAGATCCTATCAATGGATTTGTTCTTAAGACAAGAACTGACGGTCTCCGTAAACTAAGACCACAAAAGATCTTACTAAAACCAGCTCCTGGCACAACTAAGACTGACGCATTCTTTGAGAACTCAGCTAACTCACCAGAGAGAATTGGTTGGACTAACCAGCAAATTATCACTGCTATTGGTGATGATTCAAATGCGTATGATCCATACCGACTTGATTTATCTAATGCTGGTATTGAGTACGCTAAGAAGATTGTTACTAAGCAGGGTAAAGTCCAATTTACCATTCAATCAGGTAATCTTAAGACTATCAATGGCGACCAGTTCTTGGAGTTGGTCGTATTTGACTTCCAACCTGATCCAAATGTTGCTGCTATTAGTAACGAAGTATTCAGAACCGTTAAAATTACTGCTCCTCAAGGAGGACTATTCAACACAGATTCTACCCAAAAGACGACAAATAATGCTGTAACTTGGGCTGGTTACAGTTCTGGTACTGCATGGGTACAAGCATATTTTGAAGTTAACAATGAGCATTACTTAATTCTTAAGGGTGATGGTATTGATGGCAACCTCACATATAATGCATTCACTAACACCAGAATTACTCAAGGTAGTGTATACGCTGATGTTCTGGAAGATCCAGATATGGGTAAATCCCTACCTCTGAAGACTCTAATTGAAAAAAATATTCCTGAGAATTATTATCGTCAGAACCGCGCACCAGTTTACACTTTAACTCCTGGTGATACTGTTGAAGAAGATGGATCTAACAATCAATTCTACATCGATAGTGTAGAAGATTTGGGTGAAATTGAAGATACCTTCTACATCTTTGACATTGACACCCTCCAGCGTCGTATTGCTGGTCAGCAAGATGGTGTTTACTATCTAACCCTACTTCGTGGTAATATTTCACCATTCCCACAGGGTGCAGGTAACCAAGGTAACTTCCGTAAGTTTAAGTTCTCTCAACCAATTTCGTTCTTGTATCCACAGAATTATAAGAACGATCCATTCTGGTTTAAGTACAATGGTACTACAGCAAACGAACTAGCATATGCTAATACGTTTATTGATCCACCAGCAACATTCTGTGCTGCTGATAACTACGTCCATGGTCTAGTTAGAACCAACGATTCTAAGTCTTCGGTATCTAGGGAGATGGTTGCTGATCTCACTGAGACTCCAGCATTCTTCGATAACACATACACTGGTAATAATTCAATTCAAGCACAAGCAGGTAATGCATCTGCTGGTGCAGAAGATAGAATTATTCCTCTATCTGGTGATAATAGAGTTGCTACACAGCAAAAGTTCTACGTTGAACTTCGCAGACCATCTATCGCTCGTGCAGGTAACCATACATTTGAGTATCTTGGATTCGGTCCTGGTAACTACTCCACAGGTCTCCCAGCGCGTCAGGAGATCGTCCTAACGGCAACTCAGGACTACTACGCTCAAGCGAAGCGTCAAGACGGTGGTATCGTCTTCTACACTGGTATTAACTCTAACGGTGAACTTTACATTGGTAACCGTAAGATCAATGCTATTACTGGTGAGGAAGAATTCTTAGAAAAAGCACAACTTCTTGATTCTGATGATGATGAGGATGATATCGGTTCACTCGTCACCACCTTTGATGTTCCTGTTACATTCAACCAGAACATCACAGTTAATGGTGGTGATGGTGAAAAAGTCAGTGCATTTAATTCACCTGTTCTTATCAACGTTGACAACTCTGATTTAACACTTCAGGATGCCCCAATTGTAATCAGATCTCGCGTTAATAATCAAAATCCAGATGGATCTTACAATGATCCTCTACTTGATAGAACTGCATTTAATCCTCGTGATTCAGGTGACATCTTCCTCGGTAAGAACTATGTAAAATCTGCTGTATTCCAGTTAAGTCCACGTAGAAATGGACAGGATTACAAGATTCAAACACACACCGTTGGTAATAATCCATCAAATGTATCACCTAACCAGTCTGGTGTTTATGGACAAGTAGCAGGTGGTACTGCTATTCCTGGTTTTGCTAATGGTCCATCTCAGCGTGTTTTCTATGGACAAGGAGTAAATGGTGTTCTTCCTAAGGGTGGAGATATTCTACTGAAGGGAGACTCCGTACAACGTTCTGGTTCACTTGGATGGATCTTCTCTAACTACTATGTTTCTGTACAAGATCAAAACATTAATTCTCTCCAATTTGGTGGTGTTTATGTTAAGATCAACTGGGCAAATGTAAGTGGAACTCAGCAAACAAACCAGTCCCTAGGTGTTAATGAAACTTCTAGTATCAGACTTACTAACTTCTTCCCATCGATAATTGTAAACGGAACATTCCCGATTGTATCTCCAACTGGTGATGGATTCGCTTTGGGCAATTCATATTGCCACATTCAACTTCCTGAGACTCTTTCTAGTGTAGTTTACAACGATGCTTTAAATCAGCAGCAGACTTCTTCTAATCCTTCTTGGTCTGTCTTAATTAATGCATCCGTTCTTGCAAATAACAATGTAACTGATACTCCTACAATGGAGTTCTCTAATGCAACTTGGAAGGAAGTTGGTGTTCTTGGTGGTGAAACACTAAGAACTGCCACTGAAACAATTGGTGATTATAAGTTAGGTGTTAACACTATTGCACGTTCTGGTCATGCTGCATATGAATTTGCATTTGTTGATGCCACAACTGATCCTCGTGCAAACCTAGATGTTGTTGGTACTACCTTTATCAGTGGTAAAACTGTCAGCAACTACTTAGATCATGCATTGTTCTCTAACAGGACTGAAATTGCACAAGATAATGCATTACTTGTCGGTGGTAATAGTGCATCTCCTAATGTTGAAGCAACTTTAAGAGTTTCTACTACAAATGGTGGTAGAGTTGGTATTAATGTCACTAATGATCAACTAAATGGTGTCTCTAACAATGGTTGGTACAATGAAGCACTGGCAGTTGATGGCAGTGGATTTATTAGTGGTGATCTTCGTGTTGAAACTGATTTAGCAGTAAATGGTGGCGATCTAACTTCTACTCAGTCTGCATTTAACTTGCTTGAGTCAACAGTTACTACGTTGAACTTTGCCAACGATGCAACTACAGTCAATGCATTCAATGATGCAACTGGTACACAAACAATCAATGTTGGTGGTAGCACTGATAACCAGACTCTGAATATTGGTTCTGCATCTGATACAAGCAGACTCAATATTCATAATACATCTGAAGATTCTGAGATCAACCTTGGCACTGTTGCTAACACGACTAACACCTTCAGATCTTTGATCACAGTTGGTGGTGCATTTGCAAATGCTGCAGAATCTAGATTTACGGTTAAAAACTTCCAAACAATTATTGATTCTTCAATTCTTGAAATCAACAATGGTTTAAGTTCTACAACTGGTAATACGAATACTGTAGTTGAACTTCAATCGAATGCACGGGAAGTCAATATTTTCACTAGAAATGGTGCTGGTACTACTATTAATGCTTTCACCAGAGCAGTTGCACTTAACTTAGGTGCTATTGCTGGTCAAACTCAGATTAACAACGCTCTGAGAGTTATGGGAGATGCCACCTTTGAGGGTGATGTAACCCAAAATGGTGGAAATAACAGCGGTGCTGTAGAAGTAACGAGAGGTGTTCTAGGAACTACTGCAGTAGAACACAACGTTGGTGATATTGATTCACTCAACGTTGATTACTATGCATATGATGTAAATTACACAGATGAACTTAGATTCACTACTTCTTCTGTTTCTAACAATACTCTTGTTGTTGATGATACACTTGGATCAGCAAACTACTTCCGTACTGGTAACATCGTAAGATTTACCGATACTACTGGTCTTTCTGGAGTTACTATTGCTACTTTATATTATGTTCTCAGCGTTAGTGGTCAGAGTATTACATTAGGAGCATCTGCTGGTTCATCTACTCCTGTAACAATTACTGGTACTCCAACAGATGCTCGCCTCAGACTTGATAGTGCAAAGGTTGATACTTCTGGTCAGCAAGGCGGTGGAACTAATATCGATGCTGTAACAACTCTATTACCTCTGAATAACGTTAACAGCGTCACTGTTGGTGATCTACTACTCATCGACAACGAGATTGTTAGAGTTCAGAATCCTCCAAGTGAGGCAAATAGAACTGTTGTTATTGAGCGTGGTATTGCATGTACAACTGCAGCATCTCATGCTGACGATGCAGTAGTTGCAAAACTAACGTTCGTTGAAGATGCAACATTCATCCGCGAAGGTGATGCTGGCCCATCTGATATTACGCTGTCCTCTGGTGCAACTACCATTCAACTTGGTGAGTTTGGTGGATCATTCAATCCTCTAGATTTCCTAAGATTGTCTGCTGGTAACACCTGCCCATCTGGTGAATTTGTAAGAATTACTACTGTTGTTTCTGCATCACCAGAAAGATTTGTTATCAATAACGGTATTGTTGGAACAAACAGATTAGTTGTTGATAGTGTATATGGTACTCTTACCAGCACACTCATTGATGATCCAACTACATCAGAAAGAAATAATTTCCAGATTCAACTTACCTCAGATGCTAATAGATTCTCTATTGCTCGTGACACTACTGGAAATGAAAGACTGACCATTGATCGTGATGGTGAAGTTAAGATTATCGGTGATGGTACAGGGTCTGAATCTGCTGCTGTTCTGAGTGCAGATGG
>Ga0209557_1001491_pt1 | contig 12858 bp, 9 predicted proteins | sample SaaInlV_120m_DNA_4_FD_184672 | JGI IMG/M metagenome (GOLD analysis project Ga0209557, IMG submission 184672) | Marine microbial communities from expanding oxygen minimum zones in the Saanich Inlet - Saanich Inlet SI074_LV_10m_DNA (SPAdes) (version 2) | ecosystem: Environmental > Aquatic > Marine...
ACGGGCGGCGCGCTTGATCACCTTCTTGCGGCGGAAAATATTCCCCGCATTGCTGGGCCGCATTGTTATGAGATGTTTCTTGGCAAGCCCGAATTTGACGCCGAAATGGAAACGGCGCTTGGCACGTTTTTTCTAACCGATTATATGGTGCGTCATTTTGAACGGATTGTGATGAAAGGCATGGGCCTTCGCCAGCACCCACAATTGCGCGATATGTATTTTGCGCATTACACGCGGGTTCTTTATATTGCGCAAACCGACTCTGAATCGCTTCAAGAAAAGGCGCGTCAGGCGGCATTTGAACTTGGGCTAGACTATGAGTATCGCTATACAGGCTATGGTGATTTTAACGGGTTTTTACAAAAGTTTGCTTGAGATCAAAAAATAATTTCGAGCATCGCATTTTTTTCAAAGGAGCGCCGTGATGGCAAATCTGATTACCCTTTATTGGCGCGATATTCCGGCGCAGGTGATTGCCGAACGGGGCCGCGGGCGCCAGCGTGAACAGGCCAAGGTTGAACTGCCGCGGCGCTTTTCGATTGCCATTGACGCGGCGGCGATGCGCGATGGCGCGGATTCGACCGATGATTATCTTGCCGAATGGCGACGTTCGGCACCTGCGCCATGCGGTGAAGATCTTGATGCTGAAGCGGCAGCGCATGCCGCAGCGCTTGATGCCGAATATACGGCTGAGCGGGTGCGGGCATTGGTAGAAAATGGTGGTAAAGCCGCCGAGTGAGGCATCTTATGCCCTGATCAGCCTGACGATGTCGTAATCTGCAAATTGTAAGACGTTGGCAAGCCATCTTGTTTCGGGGCAAGCGGTCATTCTGCCGGGCATCAAGGCAATCGAAATCAGCGCGATCGGCAAGCGTGAATAGGGCATAAGATGGATAAAATGAGGATCGATATGGCAGCGAATATCCAACAAATCCAGCAAGCAGCACAGGGATGGTCAATCGAGGTAACACCAGCAGGTGCCACCAAAATTGACAGTTTTGCCGGTTGTCTTGCGCCTGAAACGACCGTCAATGTCACCTTTCTACCCGGAACCGACCCGATGGAAACAGTGGCGGTGACAAAGCGGTTGCACAATGAAGGTATGAAAGCAGTACCGCATCTGGCGGCGCGGTCGTTAAAAGATGCTGACCAGCTTGACGGGCTGCTTGCCGCTTATCGCGCCGAAGCAGGCGTTGACGAGGTTCTGATCATTGGCGGCGGTGTCGACAAGCCGGTTGGCGCATTTGATAATTCAATGCAAATCCTAGAAACCGGCCTGTTACAAAAACATGGCATCATGCGTGCCGGTGTCGCAGGCCATCCCGAAGGAAGCCCTGATATCAGCGATACTGAAATTGCCGATGCGCTTGCCGCCAAAAACGCCTTTGCCAAACGCGAAGGGATGAAAATTTATATCGAAACACAATTCTGTTTCGAGGCACCAATTGTACTTGATTGGGAAAAGCGCGTTCGCGCTGCGGGCAATGAATTGCCAATTCGTATTGGCATTCCGGGGCCAGCAACGATCAAAACGTTGTTTCGCTTTGCCCAAATTTCCGGCATTGGCCCGTCAATGCGATTTATTTCAAAACAGGCGCGCAATGTCGCAAAATTGATGACCGTTCAATCGCCGCATATGCTGCTATCTGATCTTGCATATGGCATGGCGAGTGATCCTGATTGCCTTATTGAACATTTCCATTTTTACCCGTTTGGCGGATTTGGAAAAACCGCTGCCTACGCTAATGCAATTGCGGCAGGTGATATTCAACTTTTGCCCAAAGGCGGGTTTGACGTTATTGGCACAGCGGCCTAAGGTGGCCGCAATCTCAGGAGCATTTTATGACAAAGACCCTTATTTCGTCGCATAAACAGGAAATTACCATTGGCTTTGACTCGCCATTTTGTGTCATTGGCGAGCGCATCAATCCAACTGGGCGCAAGCTTCTCGCTGCTGAAATGGCCGCTGGTGACTATTCGCGCGTGCTGTCTGATGCGCTGGCGCAGGTCGAGGCGGGTGCTACGATGCTTGATGTGAATGCTGGCATTCCGATGGCTGATGAACCGGCAATTCTTGCCAAGGCCATTCAGCTTGTTCAAGATACGGTTGATGTGCCGCTGGCGATCGACAGTTCGATCGTTGCCGCGCTCGAGGCTGGCTTGGCCGTTTATAAAGGCAAGCCACTGGTCAATTCGGTAACGGGTGAAGAAGAACGGCTCGAAGTTGTTTTGCCGCTGGTCAAGAAATATGGCGCGGCTGTTGTGGCGATTTCAAATGATGAGACCGGCATTTCCGAAGATCCGAATGTTCGTTATGAAGTTGCCAAGAAAATTGTCGAACGCGCCGCCGATTATGGCATCCCGCGTGAAGATGTTGTTGTTGATCCATTGATCATGCCGGTTGGCGCCATCAATATGGCTGGCCGGTCGGCGCTTGATCTGATTATCCGTCTTCGCAATGAATTAAAGGTAAATACGACTTGCGGCGCGTCTAACATTTCTTTTGGCCTGCCTAACCGTCATGGTATGAACGCTGCGTTTTTGTCAATGGCAGCGGGGGCGGGGATGACCTCGGCAATTATGAACCCGCTTCACGCCGAAGAAATGACCGGTATTATGGGCGCGAATGTGATGAACGGAAATGATCCAGAATGTCGTCGTTGGATCCAGAAATTCCGCGAACCTGTTGTGCCGGGTCAAGGTGGGCGCGAACGTCGTCAGACTCGCCGCAGCCGCAACGCTTAACCATCACGATTTGGTGGCAATGTCATGAGCAAAAGCAAAGATGAAGCTGCCACTACACCGGATAAGGCAGCCACTGATCAGGTGAAAGTGGTGTTCACACCATCTGGCCGTCAGGGCTATGTTCCGGTTGGAACCTCGGTTTTGACCGCGGCGCGCCAGCTTGGTGTCGATATTGATTCGGTATGTGGCGGACGGGCAATGTGCGGCCGCTGTCAGGTCGATGTCGGCATTGGCGAATTTGCCAAACATGGTTTGAAATCGGGGGCGGATCACCTGGCCGCGGTAACGGCTGTTGAAACCCGATATGCAGACAAGCGCGGCCTGATTGATGGGCGGCGGCTATCCTGTCAGGCAAAATTGCTCGATGATGCGGTGATTGATGTGCCACCTGAAAGTCAGGTGCATAATCAGCTTGTTCGCAAAGAGGCCGATGGCCGCTCAATCGAGATGGATCCGATTGTGCGTTTGTGTTTTGTCGAGGTGCGCGAGCCAGACATGCATGAACCGTCAGGCGATTTGCGCCGTCTGATCGAGGCCCTAGAGGGGCAATGGCCGGATCGTGTGACCGGCGATATCACTTGTGATTTGCATGTTATTCAGCGGTTACAGCCGGTTCTGCGTCAGGGCAAATGGCATGTGACAGTGGCGCTTCGTGACGGCCATCAGATCGTGGCCATCTGGCCCGGCCTAAAAGACCAGATTGCTGGTGTTGCCATTGATGTAGGGTCAACCACCATGTCGGCGCATCTGTGCGATATGGTAACCGGTACGGTGCTGGCCTCAACAGGTGCCATGAATCCGCAAATCAGATTTGGCGAAGATTTGATGAGCCGCGTATCATACGGCATCATGAATCCGGGCGGTGCTGCCGAAATGACCAAGGCGGTGATTGCCGGGTTACAAACGCTGATTGATGGCGCGGCAAAACAGGCTGGTCTGACCGGTGAAGATATTGTCGAACTGGTTTTGGTTGGCAATCCGGTGATGCATCACCTTCTTCTTGGGATTGATCCGGTTGAGCTGGGCGGTGCGCCTTTTGCGCTGGCGGTTGATGCGGCGATGGATGTTCGGGCGGCTGAATTAGGCATCACCATCAATCCGGGTGGGCGGGTTTATATATTGCCTTGCATTGCGGGCCATGTTGGCGCTGATGCGGCGGCTGTGGTGCTTGCCGAAGCGCCACAAAAAGCCGATGAAATGACTCTGATCGTTGATGTTGGTACCAATGCCGAAATCGTTGTCGGCAACAAGGATCGGCTATTGGCAGCATCATCGCCAACCGGCCCTGCCTTTGAAGGGGCGCAAATTTCATCGGGGCAACGCGCCGCACCTGGTGCGATTGAACGGATCCGCATTGACAAGGACACGCTTGAACCCAAATTCCGCGTTATCGGTGTTGATCTTTGGTCAGATGAAGATGGATTTGATGCGGCAGTTGAAAAAACCGGTGTTACCGGTATTTGCGGGTCGGGCATCATCGAGGTGCTTGGCGAGATGTATCTTGCCGAAATCATCACGATGGATGGGGTGATTGATGGCAGCAAGGCCGCGCAAAATAGCCGGATCGAAGCCGATGACCGCACCTTTTCCTATCGCATCACCGATACGGTTAGTGTGACGCAGAATGACGTTCGCGCAATCCAGCTTGCCAAGGCTGCGCTTTATGCAGGGTTCCGCCTATTGATGGATAAAATCAATATCCGCAAGGTTGACCGTGTTGTTCTGGCAGGGGCGTTTGGCACGCATATTGATCCAAAATATGCGATGGTTTTGGGCATGATTCCTGATTGTTTGCTTGCCAATGTAAGGGCCGCAGGCAATTCAGCTGGTGCCGGCGCGCGGATGGCCTTGTTGAATCAAGCAGCACGCCGCGACATCGAAGCGGTTGTTAGACAGATTGAAAAAATTGAAACAGCGGTCGAAGCGTCATTTCAAGACCATTTCGTCAAGGCAATGGCGATTCCGCATAAAAGTGATCCCTATGCCAATCTGGCAGCGGCAGTTGATTTGCCGGTGCGGATTTTAACCGATGAAGATGCACCGGCGCTGGCTGGTGGCAGGCGTCGCGGCGGGCGACGGCGCTAGGTATTTTTCTAATCGGTTTTTTGCTGGCCGGTTTTTCTAGCCCGCGCTTTTCGGGCTTGAGGGTGTGGCAGCTTGTAATATGGCCAACTGTTTTGCGGTGTTTTTGGCCTTGCGCCAGCTGGCATAATTCAGCCAGCCAAGGCAAATGACGGCAAAGCCGTAACTTGTCCAGATATAGGTTCCAAATCCGCCCATATTAAAAAATTCAGCCATTAGTCACCCCCGGGGCGCAACATCAGCGCGGCAAGGCGGCGTTCGGTTAAAAGCGCGCGCATCCGCAAAATTACCAGAATGGCAAAATAAGCATGTGCGGCAATAAGCATGAGAACCAGCGGTGTCAGCATTGATGAATCAATCGCCGGCCCACCACTACGAAGCAGGCTTGCCGGTTGGTGAAGCGTATTCCACCAATCAACCGAGAATTTCACAATCGGAACATTGATCATGCCAACAAGCGCCAATAAGGCTGCTGGGCGGCTGCCGCGTTCGGCGCGGTCAAATCCGTTGGCCAAGGCGATAAAGCCAAGATAGAAAAAGAACAGGATCAGCATCGAGGTCAAACGGGCATCCCAAACCCACCATGCGCCCCACATTGGCTTTCCCCACAACGCGCCTGTAACCAGCGTCAAAAAGGCAAAAACCGCTCCAACGGGCGCAATCGCCCGCGCGGCAATATCGGCAAGCGGGTGCCGCCATACAACATAAAAAAGGCCGCATAGCCCAAGCCCAACATACCCGAATAAGGCCAACCATGCCGATGGAACATGAATATAGATGATACGAACTGTATCGCCTTGTTGATAATCGGCAGGCGCAACAAATAGGCCAAGATATAACCCGATTGTACCGGTGATAACGCTAAGGGCCACAAGCGGCAGAAGCAACCGGTTGGCGATGCGCATAAACCGCGACGGATTGGCAAAATAATCAAACATAATGGCGAGATATATCCTGTTTTTCCGTTGGTGAAAAGATGCCCGATTGCTGAATTATTGCGCTCATTATGTTTCAAAGACCGGTTTCTGTTTCGCCAATTTCCAAGGCGCTAGCCGCAACTAGCGGCGCCAAGGCCAAAAGCAGCACAAAAACAGCGCCCAAAAGCATCAGATGCGGGCTGATGATGGCACGCTCATTTTGCGAGGCAAGTGTGCCGAAAATCAGTAATGGCACGGCTAGCGGCAGAATTAATAGCGCCATCAATGCAGTGCCACGTCGCGCCCCTTCGGCAAGGGCTGCGCCAATCACGCCAAGAAGGGTCAATCCCATGCTGCCGATCAATAAGGCGATCAAAAGGGGTGGCCATTGCTGCGGCGGAATATTCAGCATCATCGCCATTAGCGGGGTCATGATCAAAAGCGGTAATCCGGCGGTTAGCCAATGCGAAATGGCCTTGGCAAGCGCGTACCAGCCTAGATCCAACTTGCTAAGGGCGATTTGATCAAGCCAGCCATCACGAACATCTTGGGCAAATAGCCGGTCAAATCCGGCAAGAATGGCAAGCAGGGCGGCAATCCAAATTACCGGCACGCCAAGCGGATCAAGAACCGTGGCATTGGCGCCGATTGCCAAGGGGAAAAGCGCAATGATGATAACAAAAAACACCAGCATCACCCCAAGATCTTGCCGGTTCTGCCACGCGATCAAAAGGTCGCGTTCGATTTGTGCAAAAAACGGTTTCATGTCACTAGCCCTGGCAAATGCAATGATCGCGGCTGTGCCGCTGCGGCAAAATCAAGATGCGTCGCGGCCAGCACCATGCCGCCAGCTGTTGCATGTTTTTGCACAAATTCGTCAAGAATACGGCTTGATTCCTGATCAAGACCGGCATTGGGTTCGTCCAAAAGCCAAAGGCTGCTGGCCGGGGTTAGCGCCAATCGCGCAAGGGCTAACCGGCGGCGCTGGCCGCGCGACAAAACCCTTGCTGGCAGATCGGCAAATCGGTTGGTGGCAAAACTGGATAGCGCCGCATCAATGGCATTTTCGGTTGCCGGAAAGCCGTTTATTTTAGCCCAGCCAGCCAGATTTTCACGCCCGCTAATGGCGCCTGACAAACCATCGGTATGACCGACATAAGTGATTGGCACCGCACAGGTAATATCGCCAGCCGCAGCAGGAAGACGGCCAGCGATCGTGCGAAGCAAGGTTGATTTTCCAGCACCGTTCGGGCCGGTTAAACAGCAAATATCGCCAGCGCTTTGCCGGTGTGATAAATTGCTGATGACCAAAACCATACCGCGAAGCACGCTTAGCTGGTTAATATGCAGGCTATTATCTGCCGCGCTTGGCACCGTTTTATGTGCCGTTTTTTGATGGTCATTTTCTGTCATAATCATTATCTAGCCGCGCTTGCCCCTTTGGGTCTAGGGTCTTTGGTGTCGCAATGTCATTTTTGCCTTGTCAAAAGCCGCAAATACCCTCTGGAAATCTGTCGTTATTTTGGCTATAACAATCATTGACCACTTTGAGGCACCCCTCGAGTTGGCCGTTTCATTTTATTGTAGGGTTCGACCTTGAAAAGGAGAACGCCATGTCAGAGACATTGCGCGATGCATGCCGTGCCAGCCTGGATGCAGCTGGAAAAACATATCATTATTATTCGCTTGCCGAGCTGGCAAAGACGTATCCGGCGCTGGGAAAGCTGCCTTATTCGTTGAAAGTTCTGCTGGAAAACCTGTTGCGCAATGAAGATGGTGGTTCGGTCACCAAGGCCGATATTGAAGCATTGGCAAATTGGGCTGATAACGGCCAGAAGGGCGAGATTGCTTTTCGTCCATCGCGTATTCTTCTGCAAGATTTCACCGGCGTTCCTGCTGTTGTTGATTTGGCGGCGATGCGTGATGCAATGCAGACAATTGGCGGTAACCCTGAAAAGATCAATCCATTATCACCGGTTGATCTGGTGATTGACCATTCGGTCATGGTTGACCATGCCGGCGGCAAAGACGCTGCGGCAAAAAATGTTGCGCTGGAATTTTCGCGCAATAAAGAACGTTATGAGTTTTTGCGTTGGGGGGCAGGCGCGTTTGATAATTTTCGCGTTGTGCCACCTGGAACCGGCATTTGCCATCAGGTTAATCTTGAATTTTTGTCGCAAACTGTTTGGACTCGCGACGAAGATGGTAAAACCTATGCCTATCCTGATTCGGTTGTTGGCACTGACAGTCACACAACAATGGTTAATGGCCTTGCCGTTCTTGGGTGGGGTGTTGGCGGTATTGAAGCCGAAGCAGCGATGCTTGGCCAGCCAATCTCGATGCTGGTGCCAGATGTCATTGGCTTCCGTCTTGACGGCAAACTGCCTGAAGGGGCAACGGCCACCGATCTGGTTTTGATGATTGTCGAATCACTTCGCAAACGCGGTGTTGTTGGCAAATTTGTTGAGTTTTTTGGTCCGGGTCTTGACCAACTATCTTTGGCTGATCGCGCCACAATCGCCAATATGGCACCTGAATATGGCGCGACTTGTGGCTTTTTCCCGATTGATGAAGAGGCGATCAATTATCTACGCTTGACAGGCCGTGATGATGATCGTGTTGCGCTTGTTGAAGCCTATGCGAAAGCACAAGGCATGTGGCGCGAATCAAACGCAGCTGATCCGCAATTTACCGATACATTGTCACTTGATCTTGGCACTGTTGTGCCATCACTTGCTGGGCCAAAGCGCCCACAAGACCGTGTGGCTTTGCCTGATGTTGCCGCCTCATTTGCCAGCACATTGGCCGACAGCACTGGCCGGTCAGCGCCGAAATCAGTTGCGGTTGCAGATGCCAATTATGAAATCGCTGATGGCGATGTGATGATTGCCGCAATTACATCATGCACCAATACATCAAATCCATCGGTTCTGGTGGCGGCTGGTCTTGTTGCCAAGGCTGCGCATGAAAAGGGTCTAACCGTCAAGCCGTGGGTTAAAACATCGCTTGCACCGGGAAGTCAGGTTGTGTCGGCCTATCTTGATGCGGCTGGTCTGACCGAACATCTTGACGCGCTTGGCTTTAATACGGTTGGATATGGATGCACAACTTGTATCGGTAACTCGGGCCCGCTTGACGAAGCGATTGTCAATGCCATTGACCAAAATGAGCTTGTTGTCAGTGCGGTTCTGTCGGGCAACCGTAATTTTGAAGGCCGGGTCAGCCCGCATGCTGCGGCCAATTATCTGGCGTCACCGCCCCTAGTTGTGGCCTATGCGCTGGCCGGGTCGGTTACTAAAGTCTTGAGTGACGAGCCACTTGGTACTGATCGGGACGGCAATGACGTCTATCTGAAAGATCTGTGGCCAAGCAATGAGGATATCCGCAAAGTCGTCGATCAGGTCATTTCAGCTGAAATGTTCAGGTCACGTTATGCCAATGTGTTTGAAGGCACTAAGGAATGGCAGGCGATCAACACATCTGGCGGCCTTACCTATGATTGGAATGACGGGTCGACCTATGTTCAGAACCCGCCTTATTTTGAGGGGATGACTCGCGAAATTCCAAAAACTGCAAGCGATATCACCGGCGCCCGCATTCTGGCGCTTCTTGGTGATTCGATCACGACGGATCATATTTCGCCAGCTGGCGGCATTGCCCGCGATACACCAGCTGCTGATTTCTTGACCGACCATCAGGTTCGTCCGGTTGATTTCAACTCTTTTGGCGCACGTCGTGGCAATCATCAGGTGATGATGCGCGGTACCTTTGCCAATATTCGGCTGAAAAACATGGCGGCCGCTGGTACGACAGGCGGATTTGCCCGTCATGTGCCATCGGGCGAGGTTGCACCGCTTTATGATGTTGCGTCGCGCTATGCTGATGAAGGCACACCGCTAATCATTGTTGGTGGCAAGGAATATGGCACTGGTTCAAGTCGTGACTGGGCTGCAAAAGGCACCTGTTTGCTTGGTATCAAGGCAGTAATCGTCGAGAGCTTTGAGCGGATTCACCGGTCTAATCTGATTGGTATGGGTGTTTTGCCACTGCAATTCCCAGCCGGTGTTAGCCGTGAAACCTTGGGCTTGACTGGCGATGAAGAGATCAGTCTGACCGGTCTTGCCAATGGGGTGACACCCGGCATGGCGGTCAAGGCGGTCTTTGCCTTTGCCGATGGGCGAAGCGAGACAATTGAATTGTTGGCGCGGATCGACACGGATGGTGAGGCAACCTATTTCAAGAATGGTGGCATTCTTCAATATGTGCTTCGCCAGCTTGCCGCATAGGCCAGCTTGGCCTGATTGATACAGGTCAGCATCAAATAAAACAGGCAAGGGCCATTACGCCCTTGCCTGTTGCGTTTTAAAATCCTCGCCATGATCATCTCTGGCGGGGTTTTTCTTGCCGGTTTCGGCTTATCACAAAAAAGGTGGGCTATTTGGCTGGATTTCCGCTGCTGGGGCTGCCTATAGTGGCAAGCACTAATTTTCTCCGGCGATACAGAAAAACCAGTTTCATATGTCGATTCATTCTTCGCAAAGCCTGACACTGGTTCTTGGCCCGACCAACACCGGTAAAACCCATTTGGCGCTTGAACGCATGACCGGCTATGCCAGCGGCATGATCGGGTTTCCGTTGCGGCTTTTGGCGCGGGAAAATTATGACCGGCTTGTTCGCAAGCTTGGCGTTGGCAAGGTTGGGCTGCTGACGGGTGAGGAACGTATCTTGCCAGCTGGTGCGCGCTATCTTTGCTGTACGGTTGAATCGATGCCGATTGATGCTAATGCCGATGCAGAACTTGCCAATCGTCGGTTTGATTTTGTCGCCGTTGACGAGGTGCAGCTTGCCGGTGACCGTGAACGTGGCCATGTTTTTACCGACCGGATTCTGCATGCAAGAGGGGCATTTGAAACAATGTTCATGGGGGCGGAAACGGCTGCGCCCTTGCTTAAGGCTTTGTTGCCTGACGCCAAATTTGAATTTCGTGATCGCATGTCGAGGCTTGCCTATGCTGGCCCGAAAAAACTAACCCGTCTTCCGCGCCGGAGCGCGATTGTTGCCTTTAGCGCGGCCGATGTTTACCAGATTGCCGAATTTGTGAAACGTCAGCGCGGCGGGGCGGCGGTGGTGATGGGGCGGCTAAGCCCGCGCACACGCAATGCACAGGTCGAATTATATCAAAATGGTGATGTTGATTTTCTGATTGCCACAGATGCGATTGGAATGGGGCTGAATCTTGATCTTGGGCATGTGGCCTTGTCGGCCGATATGAAATTTGACGGGCGGCAAATGCGCAAGCTTTTACCATCGGAAATGGCGCAAATCGCGGGGCGGGCTGGTCGCCACATGAATGATGGCAGTTTTGGCGTTACTGACGGATGTCATGCGCTCGAACCTGAGATGATTGATGCGATTGAACAGCATCGTTTTGCCCCGCTTCGGGCCTTTTACTGGCGAAGCCGTGATCTTGCCTTTTCATCAATTGATCAATTGCTTGGCTCGCTTGAGACGCCGCCACCATTGCCGTTCCTTTTTCGCAAAGGTGATGCGCTTGACCATCAGGCGCTAACAGCGCTTGCCAGCCGTGCTGAAATTCGTGGTGCGGTGTCTGGTGCGCGTGATGTACGCCTGCTGTGGGCTGTCGCCTCAATCCCTGATTTCCGGCAAAGCCTTCATGAAAACCATTATGACATGCTTGCCAGCATTTTTTTGACGCTTGTGGCAAAAGGCGTGCTTGGTAATGATATGGTTGCGAAAGCGATGGCGCAGCTTGACCGAATTGATGGCGATATTGATACATTAATGACACGACTTGCCTATATTCGGACTTGGACTTACATCACACACCGTTCTGACTGGACAGACAACCCCAACGAGTGGCAGGATCGTGCAAGGTCCATTGAAGATCGGCTTTCAGATTGTCTGCATAGCAGGCTGTCTGAGCGATTTGTGGATAAACGTGCCGCGCATTTGAGTAGAAGATTGAAGGAAACGAAAAATTTGATTGCCTCTGTAAAAGATGATGGCACGGTTCTTGTTGAAGGTGAGGAGGTCGGGCGGCTTGACGGTTTTACCTTTCATCCGACACTTGCTGATGGCGAAGATAAAGCTCCCATTCTAGCGGCTGCACGGCGCGGTCTTCCTGACGAAATTGAACGTCGGGTTCGCGCTTTTGTGGCTTCGGCTGATCCGGCGTTCCGGCTTGGCCCTGATGGTATTGTTAAATGGCGTGAAGCCGAGGTTGCACGGCTTGTCAAAGGTGACGGTCTTTATGTGCCGCGGCCCGAACTTGTGGCCAGTGATCTGTTATCAATTGATCAAACCCAACGAATGGCCCAACGTTTGGTGAGCTTTACCGCCGCGCATGTCGAAAATGTTTTAGGCCGATTGATTATTCTGGAAACACCCGATGCCGCGCCCGTTGGGGATAATAAATCACAAACAGAGCCAAAATCAGCCGCAATGGCTGCCACTACCGCAACCGCAGCAGATGATAGGCCCGCTGCTGATGCGCCTGCTGCCGATGCGCCTGCTGCCGATGCGCCACAAGATACGGTGCCTACGAGCCTTAGCGGCGCTGCCAAGGGTATTGCCTTTATTCTATATGAACGCCTTGGGTCGGTGCCGACTGCCGAAATCGGTCATTTGATTCGCGCCATGCAAGAAAGTGACAAGCCACGGCTGGCGCGTTTAGGGCTTCGGTTCGGGGTTGAAACCGTTTATATGCCCGAATTGTTGAAACCGGCGCAGATTGAATTGCGAAGCCTGCTTTTCACCCTCGCTAATGGTGCCTTTTATGAGGGTACGCCGCCACCAGCTGGGCGTGTTGCCATTGATGCGGTTGCCGATGTTCCTGATGCCTATTGGTTGGCGGTTGGTTACCGGCGGCTTGGTCAGCGCGTTATGCGGGTTGATATGGTTGAACGTGTCGCGATGTTGGTTCGTGTTGCGGCGCGTCAAGGCCAGTTTAAAATCGCTGAAGACATGTTGTCTCTGGCAGGGGCAACGCGCGAACAAATGGCGCAGATGCTGCTTGATCTTGGCTGTGTCATCGTTGGTGAAGAAGCGGCTGAAGATCCGGAAAAACCGGCATTGCAGATTTTTGAGCGCAAGC
>Ga0209557_1001492_pt1 | contig 12858 bp, 9 predicted proteins | sample SaaInlV_120m_DNA_4_FD_184672 | JGI IMG/M metagenome (GOLD analysis project Ga0209557, IMG submission 184672) | Marine microbial communities from expanding oxygen minimum zones in the Saanich Inlet - Saanich Inlet SI074_LV_10m_DNA (SPAdes) (version 2) | ecosystem: Environmental > Aquatic > Marine...
CAGCATGGAGACCTTCAGTGAAGGCAGGTCATGCTAACCGTCGCATCCGCAGCGGTGCTCCTGTCTAAGTCATTCGTTCGTGATCACGACAGTGCCCCGTTCCCCCCCTTCGGGGGTTGCCCCCCCCGTGCCTAAAAACGGAAGGTACCATGAGTCTACAAAGTGTTACGATCGACATCTAAATATCCACGGTTTTAAAATTTTTTTCTGACTATATAAAATCATGCAAGTGGATTTAAGAATATGAAAAAAAATTCGGAAGAAAATTTTAGCACTGTAGAGATCGATTCTATAACCGGTGAATATGTGACACAGATACCTGAATGGATTATATCTGAATTTGGGTGGTATGAGGGCACAGAGATTAATATTGAGGTTGATGGTGATTGTATCGTAATTACCGAAGTGAAACCTTAATTGACATAGACTAGATAATACTGTATGATACTATTGTAATTAAACTACCTCATGGCTAAAGGATTTACTGTAAAAGCAAACTCACCAACACCAAAGAGTGAAGCACCCGAATGGGATTATGAAAAAGCAAAAGAGATGATCAGAGGTAAGACAATTGTCTTCTGCCTACCTGGTCGTGGTGTATCTTATACTTACCTGAAAAATTTTGTACAGATGTCTTTTGATCTGGTACAAGCAGGAGCAAGTATTCAGATTAGTCAAGACTATAGTTCCATGGTAAACTTTGCACGATGCAAATGTCTTGGAGCAAATGTATTACGTGGTCCCGATCAATTACCATGGGACGGTAAATTGCAGTATGATTATCAATTATGGATTGATAGTGATATTGTTTTTAATACTGAGAAACTCTATCAATTGGTTTTGATGGATCAAGATATTGCAAGTGGTTGGTATATGACTGAAGATGGTCATACCACATCTGTTGCACATTGGATGGAAGAAGACGACTTCCGCAACAATGGTGGTGTAATGAATCATGAAACTGGTGAAAGCATCTCAAAACGTCGTAAGCCTTTCACTGTAGACTATGCAGGTTTTGGGTGGTTGTTGATTAAGAAAGGTGTCTTTGAGCATCCCGAGATTAAATACCCATGGTTTGCACCAAAGATGCAAGTCTTTGAATCTGGTGAAGTACAAGATATGTGTGGAGAAGATGTGAGTTTCTGTCTTGATGCTATCGCAGCAGGTTTTGAGATCTGGTGTGATCCTCGTATCAGAGTCGGTCACGAAAAGACAAGAGTAATCTGATGTCCGAACAAGACGAAAGATACACGATTCTCCACAATGGTGAAGTTATTAAAGATGACTTAACTCGTGAAGAGATGTTTAATGCAATGGAAGATCTTTCTATCGATTATTATCAGAAAGGTTTTCCACATCCCTCAAATCTTGAGGTCAAAGAAAAAAACTTTTTAATTAATTGAGGTAATTATGGCAGTACGTTCAAAGGTTGGTATTTACAATAACTCGTTTATGCCCGGAAAACCGAAAAAGTCTCGTCAGGGTAGTGGTAAGAATACTAAGTATGCCGCAACGTCTCGAAATAAAGCAAAAAAATTGTATCGAGGACAAGGACGAGGTTAATATATAAATGTAGTTTTATACATTACTACATGCCATGTTTGATAGCAAATCTTCCTTCTCAGGAGGTATGGGTTCGTAAAGAATATCTAACAGATCATCAATTTGGTCATGGGGAATTTGTTAAGGGCGTTTGGGTATCGATTAAATCGATTCCTGGACGTGCTTTTTATTTTGAGACTTATTTACCCGAGTATGCTGCAATGTATGATAAATTGCCGATTGCAGCGTTTTGCTCGTCTCCAGAAACTCCAACCCCAGACATGAACCTTCCAAATCTTCAGTTTTGGAATTGTATGGACTATGGTGTAGTTTCTGTAGATAAGAAATTCATTGGTTCAATGGATTTTGAGTGTTATACACGGGACTTTGGTAATGTAAAAGGCACTTATGTCTGCACAATTGATAACTATCACTATGATCCAGACTATGTTGACTGGGCAACGAGTGAGAATCCTGCAGAACATAAGTCTCATAACCTAATTGAACTTGAAAATGGGCAGTATGCACTGTATCCAAATAATAGATTACGTATTTTTGATAATAGTTTGACACCTGTTGAACCAAAAATGCCGGATTTTAAGGTTTCGACTCAATATTATCAAGTTGAAAACGGTAATGATCGTCTTGGTATGGGTAGAGAAGATGAATATTTCTGGAAAACTGCAAAAGAAAGAGAAAAAGAAGATGAAAATGGAGAATTCTAAAAAATATGAACATGGTGGGTTAGAAAGACTCCCGACTAATATATTACGTCTCATATCAGAACTTGAAGGTTCTTATCAATTACTTAAATATATGGGTTTTGATGATGATATGCACACAATAGAAGAAATTAAAAAAAGATACTATAAATTTTATTTTAAAAAAATTAAAGAAGAAAAAAATAAATAAAAAAAGGGATAGAAACCCCTATAAAAGTTCTATTTACCTCTATGGAGAAACCATATGGCCAATTCACCAGTAGATAGAAATGTAAATTATATGAAAAAGATGTGGGGTACTAATAAATTGGTTACTGACTATGGTTCTGAGAATTCTTTAACGGAAAAAACCGAGTTTATTCAAGAAATTATGGAATATGGTGAAGATGTTGAGAAGGATGTAAAAAAGATAGATCTTTGTGAATAAATAAAAGCAAAGTAGACTCTTGATTAATGGCATCTCAAAAGATATCTAGATCTTTCAAAGATATTAGTTTATCATTTCAACCACATCCAGTAACTGGGGACTTGCAAGTTTTAAAAAACGAGAATGCAATTCGCAGATCTGTTCGAAATATTGTTGAAACTACACCATTTGAGAAGTTCTTTAATCCGGTGTTTGGTTCCGATGTAAGATCTAGTTTATTTGATTTTGTCGACTTTGGTACGGCATCTATAGTTAAAGAACAAATTGAAACTGCAATATTAAACTTTGAACCTAGAGTTGAACTTGTAAATATAGATGTCACACCAAAACCCGATACTAACACATTCAATATTGATATTGTTTTTAATATAATTGGTCAAGAGTTCCCAACACAAGAATATTCCTTCCTCTTAGAGGCAACGAGATAATAAAATGCCTTTCACTAAGTTCGCAAATCTAGATTTTGATCAGATAAAAGATTCTATCAAAGATTATATCCGTGAAAATTCAGACTTCACTGATTTTGATTTTGATGGATCAAACTTTTCTATTCTGATTGATACTCTAGCATACAATACTTATATTACTGCATTTAACACTAATATGATTGTTAATGAATCCTTTTTGGATTCTGCAACGGTCAGAGAAAATGTAGTTTCTTTGGCAAGAAATATTGGTTATATACCACAATCTAGAACTGCTGCTAAAGCACAAGTATCTTTTGATGTTAGTGGTCTAATTGATACTGATGGTAAGCAAACTACTAAAACATTAACCCTGAAAGCAGGTCTGGTGACGACAGGAGACATTCAAAATACATCTTATGTATTCTCTGTACCAGAAGACATTACGGTTAATGTAGACTCTTCTGGCGTTGCCTCATTTAGCAATATAACAATTCATCAAGGAACGTTATTAACCAGTGAATTTAGATATGATGGTTCTCTAGATCAAAGATTTATCTTAGAAAACTCTTTTATTGATACATCCACTGTAAAAGTATATGTTAAAAGGCAATCTAATATTGGTGAACTTGGTTTTGAATATGATCAAGTAGAAAACATACTCAATCTAGATGAAACTTCTAGAATTTATCTAATTCAAGAAGTTCAGGATGAAAAATATGAAATATTCTTTGGTGATGGATTAATCGGTAGAAAGTTAGGAACTAATCAAAATGAAGATGGTACTTTAATCACAGCAAACTATATTGTTAGTGATGGTAGGAAAGGAAATGGTGTTTCTAGATTTGTATTCAGTGGTTCTCTTGTAGATGATAATGACGGAGAATTAATCTTATCTACACCACCTACAATTACAACTGATCAATCATCTCAGAATGGTTCTGAAATTGAAAAAATAGACTCTGTTAAGTATTTTGCCCCAAGAATTTATTCTTCCCAAAATAGAGCAGTAACGTCTAGTGATTATGAGTCGATCATTAAAAGAGTTTATCCAGATACAGAATCAGTTTCTGTCGTTGGTGGTGAAGAATTAGATCCACCAGAATATGGAACTGTTTCTATTAGTATTAAGCCAAGAAATGGTAGTTTTGTATCAGACTTCAATAAAAAGCAAATATTAGATAATCTGAGAAAGTATAGTGTTTCTGGCATCAATCAAAAGATTGTTGATCTGAAAGTTTTATATGTTGAGATTGATAGTTCAATTTACTATGACCATTCTAAAGTTTCTTCTGCAGAGTATCTTAAAACTAGGGTAACAAATACATTAAACAAATATTCAGATTCAATAGACTTAAATAAGTTTGGTGGAAGATTTAAGTATAGTAAAGTTCAACAGATTATTGACAATAGTGATATGTCAATTACCTCTAACATTACAAAAGTTAGAATGAGAAGAGATATGCAGGCACTGATTAATCAGTTTGCACAATATGAAGTTTGTTTTGGTAATAAGTTTCACATTAGCAAAAAAGGATATAATATTAAATCAACAGGTTTTACAGTATTTGGTGAATCAAGTACCGTATATCTAACTGATGTTCCAAATGCTGATGGTAAAACTGGTGTAATATCAATCGTAAAACCACTGAGTGATGAAGATATCAGAGTTGTCATCAAGTCTGCTGGAACAATTGATTATGAAAAAGGTGAAATACTTATAAACACCATAAATATCAGTTCAACACTAAGAGGAAATAATATTATAGAAATTCAGGCAGTTCCAGAATCAAATGATGTTATTGGTTTAAAGGAATTATATCTGGATTTTAGCATTTCAGAAAGTCAAATAAATATGATAAAGGATGTTATATCTTCTGGTGAAGAGGTCTCTGGTTCAGAATTCTCTAAAAACTATTATACATCTAGTTACTTAAACGGCAATCTTATAAGAAATTAACATGGCAAGAGAGGGTTTTGATTCTAGAGTCAAGGTATACGAAATAATTGAAAGTCAACTTCCAAGTTTTATCGTGGATGAAAATCCAAAAACTGCCGAATTTTTGAAGCAATATTATATTTCTCAAGAATTTCAAGGTGGTTCGGCAGATATTGCCGAAAATTTGGATCAGTATACAAAGATTAATAACATTCTATCGGATGCAATTTCAACTAGAGAGACATATCTGACTGGAGCAGTAGGAACTGACAATAAAGTTACTATTGACGTTAGTAGTACAAAAGGATTTCCCAAAAAATATGGACTCTTAAAGATAGGCAACGAAATTATCACATATCGTGATTCCACACCAACTTCTTTTATTGACTGTCAAAGAGGTTTTAGTGGTATTACTGGTTATCATCAAGATCTCAATTCGGAAGAATTAATTTTTGAAAAATCAAATGCAGAATCTCACGCCAATGGTGCGTCTGTATCAAACTTAAGTAACTTATTTTTAAAAGAAATCTTCAAAAAAATTAAGTATACTTTTGCACCAGGTTTCGAAGAAATTGAATTTGATGAAAAATTGCACGTTGGCAACTTTGTTAAGTCATTAAAAGATTTTTATCAGTCAAAAGGTACCGAAGAGTCTTTCAAGATTTTATTTAAAGTATTATATGGTATCAATGCAACTATCGTTAATTTAGAAAATTTATTATTAAAACCATCTTCTGCTGAGTATGTAAGAAGAGAAGTTGTTCTAATTGAAAAAATTTCCGGTGAACCAAATGGATTAGTTGGTCAAACTATTCAAAAGACAAATGACGCGTCAACAAATGCTTCTGTTTCCGAAGTAGAAATTGTCACTAGAAACTTTAAGACTTATTACAAACTGTCATTGTTTGTTGGTTATGACGATTCTTCAACAATTCAAGGTAACTTTATAGTTACACCTAGATCAAAGGTAATAGAAGAAATTTCCTCTGGTTCAGAAATAATCACTGTAGATTCTACTATTGGTTTTGAGGAATCTGGAAGTTTAATTTCTGGAAATAATACAAATATTACATATACTAATAAATCAATCAATCAATTCTTTGGTTGTTCTGGTATCGTAGAATCACTTGAATATGCTCAAGATATTCGTGGTAGTCAAACTTTCTTCGGATATGAAAATGGTGATAGAACTAAAAAAGTTGAGTTTAGTATACTGGGTTCTATTTCTAAATTTAGGCAAATTACAGACGTACTTAGTGGAGTATCTGAAGGAGACTCTATTAATATTAAGAGTTTGGGTTCTCCTGTAACTAGGGAGAATATTGAAATTAGATCTTATAAAGATATTTTAATAAACTCTTGGATCTATAATACAAATTCTAGATGGGAAATTAACGACTTTAGTGGTCCAAAATCATTAAATCTTAAGTCTTCAATTATAGAGGGTGATAAAACCAGTTTAAAGCATGGTGATGCAATAGAAATTGTAGAAAGAGGAACAAATAATATAGTATTCACTTCACATATTAATGAACAAATTGGTGAGAATTCACATGCTATCAAAATTCTTGGTTCCTTTATACCAAATCCCAGTTTTGATTATGATTTAAGGAGAAAATTAAACAAGGCAAGAAGTCAGAATGCCCCTATACAGGGTGGAAATGGGTCTTTAGTATCAGATGTATCTAATGTATATTTGAACACTACTCATGCCTTTGTAGCGTCAAACTCTTTGCCTTCAGATAATAGAAATTTAACTATTCCTTACAATTATAAAATTAATAAAAAATTAGATAAATTTACTATTGATGATACTAGTGGTACTATTGCAGATAAAGAAGATATTAACTTTGGTACATTAGTTTTTGAAAACGAAGTTTCTTTTATCACCGGAGATAGAATTTTTTATGAACCAGAGGAAAGAAATTTAGTTGGTCTAGATACCGGTTTTTACTTTGTAGAATTGATATCAGAAGATAAGAAGAGATTAAGACTATATTCATCTTCATCATTTATCGGTAGTAACAATTATCAATTGATAAGATCCCCATATCTCTCGGGTATTGGAACACATAACTTTATCTTAGCAACTCAGAAATCTAGCACTATTGGGGCACAAAAACTAATCAGGAAGTTTCCATTATCACTTAACCCAAACGTTACTGATGACCAAGATAAGACTATCCTACCAGGTCAAGTTGGTATGTTAGTCAATGGTGTTGAAATTGATACTTACAAGTCTCCAGATAAAATTTACTATGGTCCACTGACCAATTTTAAAATTCTAAATTCTGGTAACAATTATGATGCAATCAATTTACCAGAAATTTCAATTGATGTTGGTACTACTGCAGCAAAAGTTCAACCAGTAATTAGTGGGCATATTGATGAGATATATGTCGAACCACAAGGTTTTGATATTGATAAGATAGTATCTATAGGTATACAAGGTGGTAATGGTCGTGGTGCTGCTTTAGACCCAATTCTAAACTTGAGAACAAGAGAAGTTTTATTTGATGGTAGATCAACACTTAATGGTGGAGGTATTAATACCACTACAGGACAATTGACTTTTGATACTGATCATTTCTTTGCGGATGGTGAAGAGGTTTTTTATAGTTTGAATGGAAATCCTGGAATTGGTGTTGGTATTGGTACTTCAACTTTGATTGATGGTGCGTCATACTTTCCACAAAGTACTAGTCCACGTACTGTATATCTTTACCCATCAGAAAAAGATTACAGAATAGGAATCAATACTGTACTATTCAACACAGACAATAACTTTGGTGTACATAAGTTTTATACTAAATCTAATAAAAAAACTCTTACAGAGCTTAAAGTTCTTGATGGTGGTGAAGGATATACTAACAGAAAACTTATTGTTAAACCATCGGGGATTTCTTCATTCACACATACTGTAAACTTTAAAAATCATGGATTCAATGATGGTGATTTAATAGAATACAAATATGATACCACACCAATTATTGGTATTAATACAGCATCAGATAATCAATTCTATATTTTAAAAATTAATGAAGATTCTTTTAGGATTTGTGACGCTGGAAAATCTGGTACAGTATTATCAAACTATCAAACAAAAAACTTCGTTAAATTTAAGAATCAAGGTGAAGGTTATCAATACTTTAAGTATCCAGATATCACAGTAACAGTTGTATTTACTTCTGTTGGTATTGCTTCTGCATTACAGCCCACCAAAGTTATATCAATAACACCTTCTGTAAAAGGATCTATTATTGATGCTTATTTGTACGAAACTGGTACTGGTTATGGTTCTACTATTTTAAATTTTGAGAAAAAACCAGTAATTTCTATTAAAAATGGTAGAGAAGCAAAAATTAGACCAAATATCAGTAGAGGTAGGATAAACACAGTAAGAGTTGAATATGGTGGATTAGAGTACTTTTCGAAACCAAATTTAATCGTTAACGATCCATCTGGAAAGGGTAGTGGTGCAAAGTTCTTACCAGTTATTGAAGATGGTAGAATTAAGAGTGTAAAAGTTCTCAGTTCTGGTGTTGGTTATGCAGATGACAGCACTATTGAAGTCATACCTTCTGGCACAAATGCCATGTTTGATCTTAGTGTTAGAGATTTGACATTAAACAATAAAACAAGATTTGGTGACGAAACATTTACTGAAACTCTAAATGATAACTTAAAGTATTCTATTCTTGGTTATAATAAAGTTCTTCAGGATTCTTTTGGTGATGATGGTATTAATCACTCCAGTATTATTGGTTGGGCATATGATGGCAATCCAATATATGGTGCATATGGATTTACTGATCCAGAAAATACCAATTCAGATCCAAAAGCATTGGTATCTGGTTATACAATCGATACTTCCTATGTTGACAGACCTGCAGGTTATGTTGATGGTTTCTTTACTGAAGACTATAAATTTGATGGTTCTGGTGATCTTGATATTAATAATGGTAGGTTTGCAAAAACTCCAGAATTTCCAAACGGAATCTACGCATACTATGCACCCATTAATAGTGTAAGTTATCAGTCACAGTTCCCATACTTTATTGGTAGTAAGTTTAAGTCCAATATAATACCAGAAAACTTTTATCTTAAGCAATATACGTTCGATTACATTTCGGAGGACGTTGTACGCAACACCTATCCAAATAAACTAGTCGATCCAAATGTTTCTAACGATTTCTTGTCTAGTTTCTCTGACCTTAAAAATCAGATTATTAATGTGGAATCTGTAACAAGTGGTCAAATCAATGGATATACAATTACCAATGCCGGTGATAATTATAAGATTAATGATATCTTAAGATTTACATCGGAAAATGATGAAGTTCTTTCTTCAAGGGTAACTGAACTTCATGGTAAAGAAGTTAATAGTATTACTTGCAATCAGCAAGACTATGAAAATGTAATTTTAACAAAGTACAATTCATCTAAACTTCAAATATCAATTCTTCCTACACATGATATTAGTGATACTGAATCTATTTCTTTGTCTGGGTTTTCTACAGTATTTGCAAACCTAGATGACATTTATCAAGTAGGTGTTTCTACAATTACGACTACTCTTGCCAGAGATATTGCAACAAATGCATCTATAGGTTCCACTGAAATATATGTTTCTAGTATTCCAAAAGAGTTCATACCTGGTGCTAGAATTGGTATTGGAACAGAAACAGCAACTATTCTCAATACATTTAAAATAAAAAACATCATTAGAATTGATAGATCTGTAACTGGTATATCTCATCTAGCAAAAACTCAGATATCTTTATCTCCATATTTCTTTACCATTGACAAGAGTCTTGGTGAGGTTGACTCAAGAATAAATGACAAATATTACTTTAATACTAAAAAGACGATTGGTGTCGGTACAGATCCAGGATCTAGTACTTCAATAACATTCCCATTTGCGGATACTATTGTCACTAGAGATGTGTCTGCAAGATCTATTTACTTAGAAAATCATCCATTTGTATCTAATCAAAAAGTAAGATTTGTACCTCCATCTGGAACCATCTCTGTTTCTACAGATGGTACAAATACATTTAGTATACCTATCAATGGTGAGTTTGAAGATTTAGTTGTTGTTAATAAAACTATCAATACAATTGGTCTTAAGACATCTTTTGATGGTCAAGAACTATTCTTCCATAATAATGGTCTAGACGAAGATAACTATCTTTTAGAGTCCAAGTTTAGACAAATTACAGGTTCTATTTCCAGATTTAAGACTACAGTTTCTACTGCTGGTACTCATGGATTAAGTACCAGTGACTTAGTAAAATTAAATGTAAAACCAAGTTTAAATGTTGGTATTGGAACTTCAACACATATCAACGTCTCTTATAGTGAGAAATATAAGAAATTATTATTCGATTCTGTTGGTTTTGCTTCTAGTGACGTAAGTCTTTCGCAATTCACTTATAACAAACCAACTCAAAAATCAACTTTGAATATTTTTGAGGGGTCGCAATTTATAGTTGGTATGGGGACAACCGGTTATAGAACTGCTCAAGAGATGCATGACTATATTTGGTCCAATTATAACAAATTTGATTTAGATGGTGATGGTACTGTAAGTCAAACTGATGGATTGATTGCACATCGACAAATGATCAATGTAAAACTTGGGACTGGTTTTGCTGGTGATTCTCTAATTGAAGGTGTTGTATTCCCAGGTAATGCAACTAGAAGAACTGCAGATTCTATTAGAACTCATATTAATAATATTACCGGCGGTGTTGGGATTGCAAGTACAGTATTTGATATTAATAATAGTGGAATTGTTAACCCAGAAATTGATGGTGTTCTCTTAGAAAGATTTGCATCAAGAGTTGGTCTTTCTTCTCCATCTAAAGAAGATTTCTCTAATAATAGAGGTTCTATTAAAATTGACAATCACCACTTTAAGACTGGTGATAAAGTATTATACATTGGAGATTCGGGTATTTTAACACCAGTAGAAGATGGTGAATATTATACAATTAAGAATGATGATAATAGTATTCAACTTGCATTAACATATGATGATTGCTTCAGCGATCCACCAAATGCGGTTAGTATTGGTTTCAGTGGTTCTGAAAATCAAAAATTATCTACAATCAATCCACAAATTAGAGTAATAAAAAATAATCTACTAAACTTTAATCTTAGTGACACTTCATTGTTTGGTTATGATCTTAAAATATTCTATGATCGTGATTTTAGACATGAATTTAATTCTACTAATAAAACTTCTGCATTCTCAATTATCAAAACTGGTACACCGGGTATTGCAGCAACTACAATCATCGATTGTGATGACCAAATTCCACAAAATCTATACTATACATTAGTAAACTCTGGCACAATATTAATGCCAGATGATGATGTAGTTAACTATTCTGAAGTAGTATATGATGATAGTCTCTATATTAATAATAGCAACTATTTAATTTCCGGTGTAACTACAAATACCTTTGATATTTTCTTACAAAGAATACCAGAAAGAAAGCAATATTTTAAAGAAGATTGTGATAAGTTAGAGTATTTTACAGAATCTAAATCTTCTTTTGGTCCAGTAAGTCAAATTGAAATTACTTCAGGTAAAGTAGATTATCTCGATATACCAGTACAAACTAGTACTCAATCATCGATAGGTAGAGATGCTAATATTATTCTAAATTCTAATATTATTGGTGATGTTAAAGAGGTATCAATAACTAATGAAGGTTTCAACTATCCATCAGATCCAACATTAAGACCTTCTGCATACATTTCACCTCAATTATTCATTAAAGATGCAAATGGCATCAAGGATATTGAAGTTTCTTTTGGTGGTAGAAATTATAGTGTTGCACCAAATATTATTATTGTTGATGAATTAACTGGTAATCAATTAGACACTGGTATCTTACGTGCTGTTCTCTCAGGTACTTCTATTGGTTCCATTAGAATAGAACAGCAACCAGTTGGTTTACCAGATACTAAAATCAAACTGATGACTATCAATAATACTAATGGATTTAGTGTTCAAAAGGTACAATACTTTACAAATGAAATTTTCTATATCTTCATTTCAAGACCAGTTGATGGTTTTGTAGTAGATCCATTTTCTCCAGGTGATGAAATATTCATTGAAAATATTCAAAAAGATTTAGATGTTACTGGTGATGGATTTAACTCTAGTGATTATGGGTACAATTTCTTTAAAGTTATAGATTTTGATACCACAGGTTTACTTGCTAGAATTAAAGTAGATGCATCAGAATTCACTAGTAATTTAGGTACTCCAAAAGAAATTCAAGATTTCGTCCCTCTTGTTACAAATAGGAATACATATCCAACATTTGATATTATTAAACAGAAGCTTCTGTTTGCTAAAGGTGAAAAACTCCAAAGTCAAGGTCAACCAATTGACTTGGAAATTTCAGATTCAAATACATCTTTCATTAAAGTATTTGGTTCATATGTATTATCTCTGGGTGAAACTATTGTTGGTAGACAATCTGGGACTACAGTTACTATTTCTGAAATAAGACATAATGAAGCTCAATTTGATATTGATTATGCTACCAAAGTTAATACCGGTTGGTCTAATAATATTGGCAAGTTGAATAACGATATTAATGTAATACCAGACAATGATTATTATCAAAATCTTTCTTATACTATTAAGAGTCCAATAACCTATGATCAGTCTAAGACAGTTGTCAATAATTTCTTACATACAATAGGAACTAAGAACTTTAGTGACACTGGTATTACTTCAGAATCTCAGTTTAAATTAACTAGTAAAGATTCTTCATCTATTATTAGGGATGTTATTGAAGA
>Ga0209557_1001494_pt1 | contig 12838 bp, 3 predicted proteins | sample SaaInlV_120m_DNA_4_FD_184672 | JGI IMG/M metagenome (GOLD analysis project Ga0209557, IMG submission 184672) | Marine microbial communities from expanding oxygen minimum zones in the Saanich Inlet - Saanich Inlet SI074_LV_10m_DNA (SPAdes) (version 2) | ecosystem: Environmental > Aquatic > Marine...
TCACTTTACAAGCACCATCTTCAGGAACAACACTTAATGTTGACAATCCATCTGGTATTGCAACAGGTGGTCTTGTAACTGGTACTAATGTAGGTACTGGTGGAAGAACTATTACACAAATTGAAGTTGTATTCCACACTGATGCAGGATTCTCTGCATCTCCATCTATTGGTGATGCAATTTACCATTATGATGGTGGTGTTTATCAGCAAATTGGTACATTCCAATCACAAACTGCAACTACTCTAAGAGTTACTATTCTTAGTGCTCTTTCACTTAGAGAAAGTCCTTTCTATGAGGGTGACACTCTCACTGATGGCAATACTGGAACTCCACAAAGTGTAGGTCTAGTAAAAGATGCAAGCAATCAAACAGTTTTTGAAACTACAACACTTACTTTAAGTTCTGGCATTTCTGCTCAAATTGAAGTTGGTGATTATGTTACTGTAACTCAAGGATCCAATGATGGTATGGATCGTGGTATTCAATATTCATACCACAATGGTTCTGCAATTAAGAATGGATTCTTTGGTTTTGACAGAACTGCAGGAGAAGATGGTCTTGGTGCATTTACATTTATTGAAGATGCTACTAACACCAACAACATCTTTACTCATGTAAAAGGTGCTGTACAATCAGTTAAGATTGAACAGGATGATCTTGACCAACTAGTTGTTACTACTTTACCTGCTGCTGCAAGTCAAACTTATAGCAACCTAACACCAACCGGTGGAGTAGGTAATGGATTTACAGTTACAGTTGCTCGCGATGCTTCTGGCGTTATTGCAATTGGAAGTATTTCAATTGTAGGTGCTGGTACTTATTACCAAGAGGGTGATTTACTCACCATTGCTGGTAACTTAATTGGTGGTTCTGCTGGTGCAGATGACTTGCAATTAAGAGTAATTGCAATTTCAGTTTCAAGAGGTACAGTTTTACTGGGCGATCTTGAACTGGATGTTGATCTTGCAGTTAAGCAAGGTGGTACGGGAAGATCTGAGTTCAATACTAACGGCATTCTTTATGGAAATGGCGCTGGTGAACTATTAGAAACCGCTGCCGCAAATATGGCAAATCCAGGCGTTGGACCGGATGTTGCTACCTCATTCCAGATCCTGACAGTTACTGCTGCAGGAGTTCCCGTCTGGACTGATACCATCGACGGGGGAACTTTCACCTGAGGTTAAACAATGAAAAATGATTTAGATATAAATGTCCTTATTTCTACCCTTCAAAAAAGGGTGACTGACTTGACTCTTACTAATGTTGTGTTGGAAGCGAGAAATACGGATTTAACGAATCGGTTAAATAGTATCATAGAACAGTCACATTCAGAGAATGCTATAAATGGCAAGCAGAATCAAGCTAAAGAGATCCCTAACTCCGAACTCAGTACCGACGACTTCTGATCTTACAGATAAGGAAGTTGGACTTAATATTAATGATAGGACGCTATTTGTCAATAATAATGGCAATATTGTTGAAGTCCTAAATGCTGATCCGAACGATGAAAAAATTGTTCCATCAATGCTTTCTGGTGCCATCACTGATGGTGTTGGGAAAACTTGGTATGTTTCGACAAACGGAACTGATCAAGCAACTCTTGGTTCTGTAAACCCTCGCCATGGGGAAACTACTGGAGCAAATGTTTGGGGTAAAACTCCAACTACTTCCTTTGCTTCATTAAAGTATGCTCTTGATAATTATGTTCAAGAGGGTGATACTGTTATTGTTGCTGCTGGTACGTTTACTGAAACATTCCCACTGACTGTTCCTGTGGGAGTAACTATTACGGGAGATAGTTCAAAATCAACATTTATTAAACCAACGGTTGGTACTAATCAACTTGATGCTTTCTTAATTGAAGGTAATTGCACCATTCAAGATATTTGTGTAAAAGAATTCTTTTACAATACATCAAATGACACTGGATATGGATTTAGATTAAAGTCAACATATGTTGTCTCTGCTGACGGAAGAAGACCATATATTCAACGCTGTAGCGTAATTACACAAGGGAGTAGTGTATCTGGGTCAGACCCCCGTGGATACGGTGCTGGAGACGCTGGTAGGGGTGCCTTAGTAGATGGATCAAGTGTAGGTGCATTATCCGCTGAAGCAGCACTACTGTTTAACGAGTGTACATTTGTTGTACCCAATGCAGTAGGTCTGTATCTTAAGAATGGAGCACGTGCTGAATGGTTGAACTCATTCACATATTTTGCTTCCGATAGTATTAAAGGTGAAAATCCAGGCGGCACCGGTTTTAAAGGAGCAGGTAAAACCAGATTAAAACTTAACAATATTACTGGTACGTTTAATTCTGCTGACACTATTACTTACTATGACACTGATGGTGTCACTGCATTAGCATCAGGAACAATTGATTCTAATGATGGAACTTACATATATGTTGATGGACAGGGTACTGGTGAATTTACTGAGGCAACTGCAGATACTGACGGTAAATCAATCAGCGTATTTGGCGATGCTCAAATATCTACAACTCAAAAGAAATTTGGTACAGGATCTGTTCTTCTAGATGGAACAGGAGATTATTTATCCTTAGCAACATCATCTGACTTTGGTTTTGGTACTGGCGACTTTGCTGTTGAAGCATTTGTACGTCCAACATCTATTACTGCTGGAAAGATCTTTGACTTTAGATCAGCAAGTCCAGATGTAGCAGTACTGATCGATATGACAGGTACAGGTGTGATCCGCCTGAATGTTAATGGATCTGACGTAATTACTGGCGGAACCTTAACTGTCAATACTTGGCATCATCTTGCAGTATCTAGAGTTAGTGGAGTAACTAGTTTATTCATTGATGGTACTAGAGTTGGTTTACCATACACTGATACTAATAACTATGGCACATCCAAATCACTGAAGATTGGTGCTAATCTTAATGGTACTGATGCATTTACTGGATATATTGACGAAATTAGAGTTTCTAAAAGTGCTGCAAGATATGCAAACGCAGGCACTATTACTGTACCTACTGCTGAATTTGCACCTGATGTAAATACATCACTTCTGATTCATGCTAACGGTCTTTCTGGTAGTACAAATATTATTGATGGTGGAGTTACCTCTCAAGATATTAGATCTTCCTCAGGTGGTTCTGCTGCTTTCATTACCTTAGCAGATTACACTGATTTTGGTGCAGAACTTCGTTCTATTGGTTCTGCCTCTGTATATGGAGCACGTGGTATTATTGCATCAGGTAAAGGTGTAAGATTACGTTGTGTTGTTCATAACTTTGGATACGTTGGACTTAATGATGATCAAAGTAATGATATTAGTAATGTAGTACAAGCAGATGAAGTAATTGAATCTGGTAGTGGTAGAGTTCTCTTCACTAGCATGGATCAGAATGGTGATTTCCGTGTTGGTAATGCATTCTTCGTAGATCAAGAAAACGGAACTGTTTCTTTTGCAGGTGGAGATCAAGGATCTGGAACTACATTTGACCAAATTACAGTTACTGGTACAGGTAATACAACAACTATATTACCAACGCAGATTTCTGTTGGCAATCTTCAATTCTCTGGAGACACTATTGAGAATTTAAGTTCAAACGGTATTGAACTTGCTTCTACACTAGAACTTATTGATGGAACTTCAACAGAACCATCATTAACTTTTAAAAATGCAAATACAATTGGCATATTTAGAGATACTGATTTTACAGAGTATGCAGTTGATGATAGCGGAGATCTACTTCTAGGTTCACCATTGGGTAATCCAATGGCAATGGCATTTAATGGTTCTAGAAAATTACAAATTGGCAGAAATGTATCTGCCTTAGCAAGTATTGATTTTGTTAAATCTAGTATTGGTGATATTTCTGTTGTTGGTCTTGGTAGTAATTATCCTGGTGGTCAGTATACAATTCCACTTTCTGGAGGAGCAGGAACAGGTGCAAATCTTAATGTTCAGATAAGTCCATTTAATGGAACAATTACTAATGCTGGTGCTAACTATTCTCTCGGCACATCTCAAACTGAAAATATTGTAGCATCTACTGGATCTGGATCTGGTGGTTTAATTGATATTGAAATTTACGGTATTGACGGTGGTTCAATTGTAGGTGGTAGTGGTTATTATGGACCATATGCAGAATATAATAACGTCGATCTTGATGGTGGTTCTGGTACTGGTGCTCAAGCAAACATCGTAACTGATGCAAACCAACAAATTACTGAAGTTAATATTGTTGCTCATGGTACTGGATACGCTGTTGGTGATGTACTGACGATTAATAATGCAAATATGCAGTATCTTGATCCTGTCAATCAAGGATTAACTCAAGTAACAGGTAGTGGATTCTCATATACTCTCACTCAAACACCTGGATCAATTAAGAGTGCTGTTGCAAATATTAATCCATGGGCCGGTCAAGGGTATCAAACTGGTGATATTATTACATTTGTAGATAGTGTTGCTAGTGGTTCTGGATTTCAATTTACTATTAGTGCAGTTGGTATCCCAATTTTAGAAGAAGTTACTCTTGGATCAACTGGTGATGGTTACAATGTTGGGGATCGTTTAACAACTACATTTGATGTAGATACTACTGCTCCTATTGCTGGAACTGCTTGGAATCCAGATGTAAGTGGTGCATTTGAATATGTTACTTATGACGTAAAGGTATTACCTGCAACTGGCAACAAAGATAATGGTCTTGGTAACCGATACTTTATTGACATTCAGGATGGTAATGGATATGTTGAATTTCCTGATCTTACATTAAGAAGAAACACAGTATATTCATTTGTATTTACAGATGCTTCGGCAGGAACTCACCCATTTGAATTCTCAACAACTCCAGATGGAATTCATGCTGGTGGAACTAAATTTGATATTGGATATAGAGGACATTATGATAGTAATGGTCTTCTTGATGGTTATCAACTTGCAGTTACTGATCAAACTCCAAATACTCTTTATTACTATTGTCAAATTCACCCTGAAATGGGAGGGAGCACTGGTAACGAAGCAACAGTCAGTGTAACTGGAACTTTCCAATCAGGACTAACTGTTGATGTTGTAACTTTAAGTAAAACTGCAACGACTACACTCAGAAATGATGGTACTGCTATTTTCAGTGGATTAATTCAAACTCCTACTATTGAAAATAGTGGATTAATTACCACCCAAGATCTTTTAGTTCAAAAATCATCACCAACAATTGGCGGTAATGCAACTATTGAAAAAGATCTTACAGTTGAAGGTAATGCAACTATTGTTGGAGATCTGATTGTACAAGGAACATCAGAATTCTCTGCAACTGCTGGTGGTTCTGGTGAAGTTGCAATTGGTGATACTGATTCTGATACTGTCAATATTCGTGGCGATTTAGCAATCAATCCAACTTATGGAACTGTAGTTCCTCCAGCATTAGTTGGACCACTTGAAGCAGCACAAATTTTCTTAGATCAAAGTGAAGCAAAACTAGGAATCTTTACTCATACTCCAGAGTATGAAGTTGATATTGCTGGTTCAATTCGCAATACTACAGACCTTTGGTTATCAACCGATTCTGGAAATGTAAGTATTGGTAGAGATCCTGACAATTACACTCCTCTTGGAAAAATTGATATTGGTGGAGATATCTTTGCTAATGGTAGTATTACATTAGATCCTGGAACATTTGATGCTCCTACAATTAAATTCAATACTAGTTCGACTGTAGGCATATATCAATACAATATATCTGGAACTGATTACGGAATTGGTATTACAAACGATTCGGGTAGAACTGTTGGTTTTAATTCAGGTGAAGTAAACTTCTACAGAAATGCAGATTTTATTTACGAAACAATTGATACTTTTGATATTACTGCAGGTTCAAACTATGCTGTTGGTCAATACACTAATATTACTTTAACTGGAGGTTCAGGATCTGGATTTATTGCTAATGTTACCGTAGCATTTAATGTTAATATTACAAACGCTGGGGTTGGATATGATGTAGCAGAATATGAATCAATTCCTTTAACTTCAATTTCATCTGCACCTGCAGGAGGACTTCAAGAATTTAGTATCACAAATAGTGGAATAAATTATACAAGTGGATCTTATACTAATGTCTCATTGAATGGAGGTACTGGTACTAGTGGAACTGCTGATATTGTTGTTACTGGTGGATCAATTACGGAAATTGTTCCTAACCAAGTTGGTACTGGATATACAGTTAATGATGTTTTAACTATCAACACTGCTGATATTGGAGGATCTCAATTAGATACTATTGATGTTACTAATGGTGGATCTGGATATACGGATGGAACTTACTTAGGTGTGGACCTAGTTACTTCTAGTGGATCTGGATCTGGTGCTACTGCAGATATTACGGTTTCTGGTGGTATAGTAACTGCTGCCTCAACTACAAAAAGAGGTGGAAATTATACACTAACTGACTCATTAACTGTTGCAGGCAATGATATTACATCTACACAGTTAGGAACAATTACTGTAGTTTCAGGTGGAAGTGGATTTGCAAATGGTACTTATCCAAATGTTCCATTAAGTTATGCTACATTTAGAGAGGGAATTCTTGGAACTGGTGCTACTGCTGAAGTAGTCGTATCTGGTAATGTAATTACTACGGTAAATGTAACCTCTGGTGGAGCAAATTATCTTACAGGAGATAAACTTACAGTTTTTTATACAGATGTTGGTGGAGATTCGGCTGGTGCAATCGGATCATTACTACTTTCTAATTATGGAACTGGATTTACTGATGGATTCTACAGTGCTCCAATTAGTGGAGGATCTGGATCTGGTGCTATTGCAGATATCACAGTTAGTAGTGGTGAAGTAATAGATGCAACTGTCACATCTAAAGGATTAGGTTATGTTCAAGGTGAAGTTGTAGGTATTACTGGATACGCTGGAGTTAGTGCTAGTGTTGGTACATTAAGTTTGCCATCTGGTGAGGATCTTGAAGTTGCAACTATTATTACAGGAACAGGATTAGTATTAACACCATCTGCATTAATTACAGGATCTTCAGCAGAATTTACTGCTGATCTTGTTGCTACTGGAACTGGTGGATCTGGTGCTTTAGCTAACATTACAGTTGGAGCACTAGGAACTGTTGATAAAATTATTATTACTGAGGGTGGTTCTGGTTACTCTATTGGAGATACTCTTAGAGCACAAGATGCTGATATGCAGTATGATGATGGTGCTGGAGGTTTAATTCTTTCTGCAGCACCATCAACTCAAATGGAACTTGCCATTACCGCAAATGGTACAGTAACTGTTGTTGATGTTGTTGAACCTGGAGAGGGATATGCAAATGCAGATATAATTTCAACACCAAATACAAGTTTTGGTAATCAGGGATCAGGGTTTGAACTAGAAGTAACAAATATTTTATCAGAAATAACTGTTTCTATTGATGAAAAATTAGGTAGTGTTCAAGTTAAACAATTAGATGCTGAAACTTTCACTATTGATAATTCATTAACCCTTACTGCAACTGGAATTTCAAAAACCACTGCTGGCAATTTACAACTTACTGCACTTTCTCCGAATAGTGTTCAAGTAACTGGTAATGATGGTTTTGTAATTCCTGTTGGAACCACAGGTGATAGACCAATTGGCGAACTTGGTATGATTCGCTATAACAGTGAAGAAAATCAATTTGAAGGATTCAATGGTATTTCATTTGTATCCCTAGGTGCTGTCCGAGACGTTGATCTTGATACTTTCATCACTGCAGAAAAAGAAACTGGATTTGATGATGATACATTCAGATTCTTTAATGGTAATATCCAAACAATCTCTATTACCGACTCTGAGTATAGAGTAAGTAATATTACTAACTTTAATTATGTTGATCTTAACAATGTTGAACTTTGGGTAGAGGGAACTGCAGTTATATCCCCATATAGTGAAAATATATTTGATCCTACTAATGATCTTGATTTAAATGCTGAAACTATTACAGTAACAGCACATAATTTTGTTGAAGGATCTCAAGCAACTTACTCTAATAATGGTGGAGTAAGTATGCCAGATCTAGTAGATGGATCTGTATACTTTGTACATGTTGTTGATGTAGACACTATTCAACTTGCAGCAACTGAGACAAACTTAAATAATCAAATTTACATCGATCTTACTGGTGGTTCTACTGACGCTTCTCACATATTAACTCCATTTGAACCAGATGATACTCTCTACTACTATGAAGATAGAGTATATTCAATTAAAACCTCTGGTTCTTTTGATGCAGATCTTTCTAACTTCCCAACACATACTACTGGTACAGTAACTAATGGTAATGTTGTTTTAGAATATATTAGAAATATTTACTCTAGTCCAGTATCATATGCAAATGATTTCCAGTTTAGAGGCACTAGCATTAACTTTAATAGTAGTGCTCTTAAATTTACTGGTGATGTATCAACATCTTCAAATATTACAACTGCTTCGCCAGAATTTAAACTTCAGTTTAATGTTGCCACTGTAGATCAACCATTAATTAAGTTTGGTAATACTGGAACAATTGAAGTCAATACAGATTATGGTTCTGCAGAAACTTATAAAGAAGTTCTTACATATGAACTTAATAAGTTTACATTAAAAGACACTCAAGTTCTTTCTGCTGATGCTACTATTGACACTTCGGTTGGTAATGCAGTAAATTTGATTCTAGTAGAGTATGACACTGTTAATAGTACTCTTCCTGCACACTCTGGAAAAGTTATGGTTGAAATTGTAGATGATTCTGCAACTCCAAGAAGACAATATAGTGAAATTTCTTTCCTTGTAAGTAGTGATAGTTCTGATGTTTATTACACTGAAGTTTCTAAACTATATACTAATGAAGTATTGTGCGATGTTTCTGCTGATGTAGATACTTCTGGTAATGTTATTATCACTGTAGAAGATTTGACTGGATCTTCTACAACTACTTACAGCATTAAGGCAATCACAAACACAATTCTGGTATAACTACATGGCAACCAAGGTTTTAAGATCATTACAATCTGAAGGTGGATTTTCAGTTGCAGAAGCAACTATTATTGATGAATCTAGAAATATTATTGATGCTAATAGTGTAAAAGTATTAGACAGTACGAATACTAAAACTTTTAAAAAAGAGTATATTATTCATGGCAGTTTAGATAATATTACATCTTCTCTTGAGATGGAACCAGGACACCTTGTAGAAGCAGATAAAATTGTATTTGTTACTGGATTTTTTTTAGGATCTTGGACTGGATATCCAGTTGTCGTATATAATTCTAATGCTAATAGTACTACAGTCCAATGTACTTTACAAAATCATGGTCTTAGTGACACTGATCTTATCAGTGTTGAATTTGCAGCACCATATACAGCATATAATAATAACTACAATGTAACTGTTACTGGTATTAATACTTTTACATTTGATACTGTAAGTCCTTTAGATACTAATTTTCCAGTTTTATTACAAAATTTAGAAGTAACTTCTTATGGATTGAATTGGGAGTTTGCCACTAAAATTGAATCTGCAGTTCTTAGTGATTCTACAAATGTCCTAACTCTTAGTGCCAGTAATGTTATTATAGTAAAAGATAATGTCCCTCCTGGTCATGATTGGAATATTATTCCAGTTGTAAATAACACTACAAAGGAGATTACATTCCAACCTTCAATTTCTACCACATCTGATATTGAACTGAGGGGAAATGGAATTAGATGGAGTGGAAAAATTGATATTGTATATTCAGATCGTAACTATTAATATTAGATAAATAAACTTATAAGGAGACGATGGGAGCACATGGCTTTAGAATTTAATGCCGATAAGCAGATTATACATTCTGATTCTCTTAGAATTAGAAATAATCAAAATATTAGATTAGATGTTGGTAGTGGTACTGATGAAAAAACTGCTATTTTTGCAGCGTTAAGTGACGACGTTGATAAATTGGTTCGTGTTGGTATTAACACTCGCAATCCTCAATATGAATTAGATGTTGATGGTCAGATTAGAACGACCACTTCTATCATTTCGGATACTGCTCGTATCGCAAACCTGGATATCGACACTATTGTCAATCCAAGTTTACAACTTCGTGCTCCTGTTTTAAATACCTTTCCAGATCCTGATACTGGTGAATTACTATTCCCTCGTTCAGCATCTCCTGCATTTGATGACGATAGTAATAAAATTGCTACAACAAATTTTGTATATAATATTGCTACTAACGACGTTGGTGGTCGTATTTACGTTTCTGAACAAATCGGTAGTGATAGTTTTGACGGAAGGTCCGCTACAAAACCCGTTAGAACTATTAAAAGAGGCACTCAACTTGCTGCCGAAACTGATGCAAAAGAAACTTTAATCGTTGCTGGTGGAGATTACCTAGAAGATAACCCAATCTCTCTACCAAATAAATGTTCTGTTGTTGGTGATAACATTCGTCTGTGTATTATCAGACCCCAGAATCCTGGGAAACATATGTTCAAGGCATCTAATGAGAACTATGTTACCGGCATTACTTTTCGTGACAATTTAAACTCTGAGGGAAATCCTGCGTTTACATGGGGATATGCTTATGTATTTGACGATAAGCAAAGATTTTACTATCCAAAAACTCTTGGTGGACAGTTTGGAAGAGATTTTGAATTAGGTCATAAGATTTCTGCTACTCCAGAATGGAAATTAAGATTTACATCTAATGATGGAACAACTAATTTAACTACAGGATTAACAGTCACCAATGTAGATACTTTAGGTACTGGTGTTATTGTTGAAGTTGTATTTGATGAAATTACTGATTCTCAAGGAGCTGTTACAACTTCAGACCAATCAGGTTTTATTAAAATTAATGAAATTACTGGTACTGTTAACTCTGTTGGTGCTACTTATCAATATGTAGTTAATGCTGTAACATATAATATAGGAGTAGTATCTGGAGAACAGTTAACTCCTGATGGTCAAGTTGTTAAGCACGTAACTGATCATGTAACATATGGTCTAAAAAATGTTACATATGATCCAGTAAATTATCCACAAGGATTAATTTTTACAATTGTCAATGGATTCTATCATGATTATGAAGTTGGTCAATATGTAAATATTTCAAATTTACCTACAATAGGTACGTTTAGTGATCTTTCTAGATTTAATGGAAGACAGTATATTGCTCATAGGATTGAAACTACAGATGGTTTTAGTACACAATTTGTAGTATTTAAAGATACTCCAACTGATCTCATTGCTTTAGGTGCTCTTAACGGAGAATTTGATGTAACTTCTTTTGGTTCTACTATAACATCAGATGATCACTATGTTGTGTTCTCTCTTGATAACTCTCCAGTTAAATTTGAAGAATCTAATAAGAGTCCAAACAGATATCTTGACGCTGTTGATCTGATTGGAAGAAATAAAATAGGTATTACTGAGGAAGCACTCAGAAGAGCAAAAGAAGAATATCCTTCTCTCGTAGTACCCGACGAAACTCAGTGTAAAACTGATATGGGTCATATTGTTGAAGCAATCAACTATGACTTAACTTGGGGTGGTAATGCTGCAACCAAAGAAGCAGCAGATTACTACTTTGATGCTGGTGCATTAACTCACGTTCAAGATCAACTTAAAGAAACTACTTACGCTTTTGAAGAGGCAAGAGACCTGTCTATTCAGGCAATGCGTAATCAGTTGAAATATGTTGACACTTCAAGCACTGGAGTATTTACTCGTCCTACTGGATACACTGGAACATATGTATCAGCAATTTGGGATAATGATAAATTTATCGCAGTTGGTACTGTAGGAGCAATCCATACCTCTACTGACGGTACAAATTGGACTGCTCAAACTAGTGGAACCACAGAACAACTTAATGACATCATTTTTAATAAATGGGCAGTAGGTGAAAGAGGAGTTCCTGAATACATAGCAGTTGGTCAAAATGGTAATATTCTTCATTCAAATAATGCCACAACTTGGTATTCAAAAACAAGTGGAGTATCAACAGAACTTCGTGCAATTGCATATAATGGAGATACTTATGTAGTTGTTGGTGCTGGTGGTGTAGTATTAACTTCTCAGAATGTCACTTCTTGGATTTCAAGAACATCTGGAACAGGTCAAACTTTATTTGATGTCATCTATAATGATGATGTAGATAAATTTATTGCTATTGGTACTTCTGGAACTATTTTAGAATCTTCAGATGGTATTACTTGGAGTGCTCAAGAAAGTGGTACATCTGAAGACCTTTATGGAATTACTTGGTCTGAAGAAAGAACGGTAATTGCTGGTGATGATGGCACCTTGATAATTAGTGATGATGGTGGACTTACTTGGGAAACAAATATTCTCAACACTAATGTAGAAGCAGATCGTTATCAAGATTCTGCTGATCTTATTCTTAAGAATAAGAAACTCATTGCAGCACAGGCAGTTTATGCATATGTTGATGCAAACGGATTTACTATTCCAACTGGCAATCAGAACTGCGTAGACGACGTTGTAGATGTTCTTGAGGCAATCGCCCATGACATTCGCCATGGTGGTAATGCTAAGTCATATGACGCTGCTAATTTCTATGTTGGTACATCTCATGTTGATGGTGAAGAAGCAGAAACGGTAGCAATCATCAATAACGCAAGAGATCTTGCTAAAGATGCAATGCGTAATATTTCTATTACGCTGTCATATCTGACAGACAATACTTATACATCTGGGTTAGAATCACAGTTTACAACTGGTATTGTTCAATTTACAAAACCAGATATTTCTCTTGATGGAGCTGATCCTGCAATTGCATGTGCAGATGTAGCATCTTCTATTGATACTTTAACAACCATTGTTACT
>Ga0209557_1001498_pt1 | contig 12815 bp, 7 predicted proteins | sample SaaInlV_120m_DNA_4_FD_184672 | JGI IMG/M metagenome (GOLD analysis project Ga0209557, IMG submission 184672) | Marine microbial communities from expanding oxygen minimum zones in the Saanich Inlet - Saanich Inlet SI074_LV_10m_DNA (SPAdes) (version 2) | ecosystem: Environmental > Aquatic > Marine...
CAGAAATATATTCCTTAGAATGTTCATTTGTACAAGAGGTAATTAGCAATAGTGTAAAAAGGGCAAGACTTATTTTTTTCATTTATAAATTTTTAAATTTATTGCAAAGATATCATTTAAAGGTGAAAAAAAATAGTTAAAATCATTTGTATATACAGAACTGAATTTGCACTTTTGATGACCAATTAGATCAAGATATGAATACACTTCATTATATAGACACTTTCCCTCTAGATCTCTCTAAGATTCAAGAAATTATTTCTTTGGATACAAAGTTAGTACTTTCTGATACTGCCATTGAAAGAATACAAAAATGCAGGTCTTATTTAGATGTAAAAACGAAATCGATTTCGAAGCCAATTTATGGTATCAATACTGGTTTTGGAGCTTTATACAATGTAAAGATTAACGATCATAACTTACAGAAACTTCAAGAGAATTTAGTAATGAGTCATGCATGTGGTACCGGAGATGAAGTACCTATTGAGATAGTAAAACTGATGATTTTATTTAAGATTCAGGCCTTGAGTCATGGCCATTCTGGGGTGCAATTAGCAACAGTACAGAGATTAATAGAATTTTATAATAATGGAATTATTCCTGTAATTTATGAGCAGGGTTCCCTTGGTGCCTCTGGTGATTTATCTCCTTTAGCTCATTTGTCTTTACCTTTAATTGGCCTCGGAGAGGTCTATTATAAAGAAGAAAAGATGGCTGCACAAAAAATGTTAGAAATTTTCTCATGGAACAAAATTAAGCTTCAGTCTAAAGAAGGTTTAGCCTTATTGAATGGAACTCAATTCATGTCTGCCTATGGAATAAGCACTCTTTTAAAAGCACACAAATTATCCTACTTAGCAGACGTAATTGGAACCACCTCTTTAGAGGGTTTTGATGGAAGAATAGAGCCTTTTAACGAGCTAATTCATCTTGCAAGACCGCATAGTGGACAGCTAAAAACAGCAAGAAGAATTGAGGAGTTATTAAAAGACAGTTGTTTGATTTCTCAAGCGAAACAACATGTACAAGATCCCTATTCTTTTAGGTGTATGCCGCAAGTTCACGGGGCAACTAAAGATACAATCCGTTTTGTAACGAAGACATTTTTAACGGAAATAAACTCGGTTACTGACAACCCAAATATTTTTGTAGATGAAGATGAAATTATATCAGGAGGAAATTTTCATGGACAGCCCTTAGCATTGGGGTTCGATTTTTTAGCAATTGCAATTTCTGAATTAGGCAATATATCAGAAAGAAGAACGTACCAATTAGTTTCTGGCCATAGACATTTACCTCCCTTTTTAGTGTCAAATCCCGGATTGAATTCTGGATTTATGATTCCACAATATACAGCAGCAAGTATTGTAAGTCAGAATAAACAATACGCGACTCCAGCAAGTGTAGATTCTATTGAATCTAGTAATGGTCAAGAAGATCATGTTTCTATGGGGGCAAATGCCGCTACAAAATGTAAAAAAGTAGTAGATAATTTACAAACAATACTCGCAATAGAACTTTTTACGGCCTCACAAGCATTGAGTTTTGGAAATGCAAAAAGCTCTCCTTTTATAGAGAGCATGGTTGGTTTGTTTAGAAAAGAAGTTTCTATAGTTCAAGAAGATAGAGTCTTGCAGTATGATATTCATAAAGCATCTGAATTTATTTCAACTCTTGAAATTGATGCTAAAGAGTTGTTTTAATTTTTAAGATTCAGTTTCTGTTCTTATTTCTGGCTTTTTCTTTCCTTTTTTTATTTTAATGCTGAGTTTATTGTTCTTTTCATCTAAATCCATATTGATCGTATCTCCTTCAGATAGTTTAGAATTAACAATTTCTTCTGCCAAAGCATCTTCAATGTATTTCTGTATTGCTCTTTTAAGCGGTCTTGCTCCATACTTTTTATCAAACCCTTTGTCAGCTATATAATCTTTCGCCTTTTCGCTTAGATTTAGTGTATAGCCTAAATCAGAGATTCTTTTGAGTAGCATGTCTAGTTCAATGTCTATGATCGTGTGAAGGTCTTCTTTTTCAAGTGCATTAAAGACAATGACATCATCTATTCTATTTAAGAACTCTGGAGCAAAAGATTTCTTTAAAGCATTTTCAATTACAGATTTTGCATGCGCGTCTGCTTGTTCTTTTTTAGATGAGGTACCAAAACCAACTCCACCACCAAAGTCTTTTAATTGACGAGCACCAATGTTAGAAGTCATAATAATTATAGTATTTCTAAAATCAATTTTTCGACCAAGACTGTCGGTAATATAACCATCATCCAGAATTTGTAACAAGGTATTGAACACATCTGGATGTGCCTTTTCGATTTCATCTAATAAGATAACAGAGTAGGGTTTTCTTCTAACTTTTTCAGTCAACTGTCCTCCTTCTTCATAACCAACATATCCTGGAGGTGCACCAATTAAACGAGAAATAGCAAATTTTTCCATGTATTCACTCATATCAATTCTAATTAAAGAATCATCAGAATCAAACAATTCACGGGCTAAAACCTTAGCCAATTGCGTTTTACCAACACCAGTTTGTCCTAAAAAAATAAATGAGCCAATAGGTTTATTAGGGTCTTTTAAGCCAACTCTATTTCGTTGTATTGATTTTACAACTTTCGTTACTGCTTCATTTTGGCCAATTACTTTTCCTTTAATGAGGTCAGGTAATTCCTGTAATCTATTGCTTTCTGCTTCTGCGACTCTGTTTACAGGGATTCCTGTCATCATAGAGACCACTTCAGAGACATTGTCTTCAGTAACAATTTCTCTATTCAATTTAGAATCATCCTCCCATTGTTTTTGAGCAGAATCTAAAGCAGCTTCCATGTTTTTCTCGTCATCCCTCAACTTTGCAGCTTCTTCATATTTCTGTCCGTTAACTGCCTTTGTTTTTTTGTCTCTTATAATTTCTAATTGAGTTTCTAATTCCAACACTTGTTGTGGAACTACAATATTAGTGATATGTATTCTAGATCCAGCTTCATCCAAAGCATCAATAGCTTTGTCTGGAAGATATCTATCGGTCATATATCTATTTGTTAATTTTACACAAGCCTCAATAGCATTATCGGTATAATTTACATGATGATGTTCTTCGTATTTACTTTTTATATTTTGTAAAATTTGTATGGTTTCATCTACAGAAGTTGGATCTACAATAACTTTTTGAAAACGACGTTCTAATGCACCATCTTTTTCGATATTTGTTCTAAATTCATCCAACGTTGTTGCCCCAATGCATTGAATTTCGCCTCTTGCTAGAGCAGGTTTTAACATGTTAGAAGCGTCTAATGAACCTGTTGCACCTCCAGCACCAACAATGGTATGGATTTCATCTATAAATAAAATGATGTCTTCATTTTTTTCCAGTTCATTCATTAAAGCTTTCATGCGTTCTTCAAATTGCCCGCGGTACTTTGTGCCAGCAACTAAACTTGCTAGGTCTAGAGAAATAATCCGTTTGTCAAATAAAATTCTGGATACTTTTCTTTCAATAATCCTCAAAGCCAAGCCTTCAGCAATGGCAGATTTACCAACTCCGGGTTCGCCAATCAGCATCGGGTTATTTTTTTTTCTTCTACTTAAAATTTGAGAAACTCGCTCAATTTCTTTTTTTCTACCAACAACAGGATCTAATTTTCCTTTTTCTGCTAAATCAGTTAAATCTCTACCAAAATTATCTAAAACGGGAGTTTTCGATTTTTTAACGTTTTTTCCTTTTTGAGCTTGTTCAAAAGGATTTGGTTTTTCTGAAGCATACTGATCATCAGAAGGAGTCTCTGCAATTGGGTTTAGTGGGATCTCTATATCATCAACATGAAGTTGTTTGTACAAGGCTTTTGCTTCATCATAATTAACGTCATATTTGTGAATTAACTTTGTAGAAGGATCATTCTCATTTCTTAAAATACACAATAATAAATGTGCAGTATCTATGCAGTCGCTTTGGTATAATTTTGCTTCTAAAAAAGTTGTTTTTAGCGCTTTTTCTGCCTGTCTAGTCAGACGTAAATTTGGAGTTTCTGAACTTTCTGTAAATATTGGATCTACAGGATTTAAAAGCTCTAATTTTTTACGTAATAAAATGAGGTCTACATCTAGTGCTGTTAATATTTCTATCGCTTTTCCTTCTCCTTTTCTAATCAAACCTAGTAAAAGATGTTCTGTTCCAATAAATTCGTGCCCTAAACGAAGCGCCTCTTCTTTACTGAAAGTAATTACATCTCTAACCTTTGGTGAAAAATTATCATCCATATCTCTTTTTTTCTTTCTATAATTGATGTGTTGTAAAATTAGTTCTTTTTTTTATTATGATTGCAAAAAATGTGCCAATGCTATTTTACTGACAAGTTAATCACATTACTAAGGTAAAAAACTCCTAGAAATAGAGCAAATAAATGACTGTTAAAAATTATAAAAAAATGTTGATAACTCTGAGGGATTCTGAGCTTCAAAATCTTTGTAAATACTTACAAAAATTGTATCTTGCCTTGTTTTAAAAAAATGAATAAAATTTAATCAAATATATTTATGGCAGACGGAGAAAAGTTAATTCCGATTAACATTGAAGAGCAGATGAAAGCTGCTTACATCGACTACTCCATGTCGGTGATTGTTTCAAGAGCATTACCTGATGTAAGAGATGGTTTAAAACCCGTGCACAGAAGAGTTTTATTTGGAATGCATGAGCTAGGAATTAAAGCTACTGGATCCTACAAAAAATCTGCGAGGATTGTTGGGGAAGTCCTTGGAAAGTATCACCCACACGGAGATACCTCTGTATATGATTCTATGGTGCGTATGGCACAAAATTGGAGCGTGCGTTATATGATGGTTGATGGTCAAGGGAACTTTGGTTCTGTAGATGGTGATTCTCCTGCAGCAATGCGTTATACTGAGGTAAGAATGCAGAAGATATCTGAAGATATGTTAGCTGATATTGAAAAAGATACGGTAGACCATCGTTTAAATTTTGATGACACTTTGCAAGAGCCAACAGTATTACCAACGCGTATTCCAAATTTATTGGTAAACGGAGCATCTGGTATTGCCGTAGGTATGGCCACAAATATGGCACCTCACAATTTAACGGAAGTGATTAATGGTACCATGGCTTATATTGACAATAGAGACATTGAAATAGATGAGCTCATGCAGCATATCACCGCACCAGATTTTCCAACAGGTGGTATTATATATGGGTATGATGGAGTTAGAGACGCTTTTCATACTGGTCGTGGACGAATTGTAATGCGTGCTAAAGCGGTTATCGAAGAAGTGAAGGGACGTGAGTGTATCATCGTTACGGAAATTCCTTATCAGGTAAACAAAGCAGAAATGATTAAAAAAACTGCTGAACTTGTCAACGATAAAAAAATTGAAGGTATTTCGAATATTAGAGATGAATCTGATAGAAATGGAATGCGAATTGTATACATTTTAAAACGCGATGCTATTCCTAACATTGTTTTAAATAAATTATTTAAATACACACAATTACAGACTTCTTTTAGTGTAAACAATATTGCATTGGTAAAAGGAAGACCAGAGCAATTAAACTTAAAACAATTAATTCATTATTTTGTTGAACATAGACATGAAGTTATTGTTCGTAGAACAGAATTTGAGTTAAAGAAAGCAGAAGCGAGAGCTCATATTTTAGAAGGATTAATCATAGCCTCAGATAATATTGACGAAGTTATAAAAATTATTAGAGCTTCTTCTAATGCAGATGAAGCTAGAGAAAGTTTAATTGACCGTTTTGAGTTGACAGAAATTCAAGCAAAAGCAATAGTAGAAATGCGTTTGCGTCAATTGACAGGACTAGAACAAGATAAATTGCGTAGTGAGTATGATGCAATTATGCTAACAATTTCTGACCTAAAAGATATTTTGTCAAATGAGCCTAGACGTTATCAAATTATAAAAGACGAGTTGCTTCATATTAAAGATAAATACGGTGATGAGCGTAGATCAGTTATTGAATATGCGGGAGGAGACATGCGTATTGAAGATATGATTCCTGACACAAAAGTAGTGGTTACTATTTCCAACGCTGGGTATTTGAAACGTACAAATCTTGAAGAATATAAAGTTCAGAATAGAGGAGGAAGAGGACAAAAAGGTGCAACGACAAGAAATGAGGATTTCTTAGAGCACTTATTTGTGGGTACAAATCACCAATACATGATGTTTTTCACCCAAAAAGGAAAAGTCTTCTGGATGCGTGTATATGAAATTCCTGAAGGAGGTAAAAACACCAAAGGACGGGCAATGCAAAACCTGATTAACATCGAACAAGATGATAAGGTAAAAGCATTTTTGGTAACACAAGATTTAAAAGACGAAGACTATATCAATAGTCATTTTGTCATCATGGCAACTAAAAAAGGTCAAGTTAAAAAGACTTCATTAGAGCAGTATTCTAGACCAAGAACAAATGGAATTAATGCAATTACAATTAAAGAGGGTGATGAATTATTGGAAGCAAAATTAACAACGGGTGATAGCCAAGTAATGTTAGCTTTAGCATCTGGTAAATCCATTCGTTTTGAAGAAGCTAAAACACGTCCTATGGGTAGAACTGCTTCTGGAGTTAGAGGGATTACTTTACAACATGAAAATGATGAGGTCATTGGTATGGTTGCTGTAAATGACATGGACAGTAATATATTGGTTGTTTCTGAAAAAGGATACGGAAAGCGCTCAAAATTAGAAGATTACAGGGTTACCAACCGAGGAGGTAAAGGGGTTAAGACTTTAAATATTTCAGAGAAAACAGGTGATTTGGTAGCCATCAAAAATGTAGATGATTCTAACGATTTAATGATTATTAATAAATCTGGATTAACGATTAGAATGGCTGTCGAAGATTTACGAGTTATGGGACGTGCAACACAGGGTGTTCGTTTAATAAATATTAAAGATACCGATAGCATTGCTGCCGTTGCAAAAGTTGCTCATGAGGAAGCAGCTGAAGACGCTGAAGAAGAAGTAGAGAATGGCACGGAAATTGACAATAACACGGAAATAGAAAACGATTCAAACGAAAATCAAGAATTAGAATAAAATTAATAATTACGAATATGAAAAAAATATTATTAGTAGCAACAATAGGGCTACTATCTATTGCTTCTTTTGCTCAAAAAAATGAACTAAAAGTGGTTGAAAAAGCGCTAAAAAAAGGTGAGTTTAAGGAAGCAAAAGCGACCATCGCTACTTTAGAGTCTTCAGAAGATTCAATGGATCCAAAATACAAGGCAAAGTATTATTATTTAAAAGGTGCTGCTTATGGTAAATCAAATATTAAAAAGGCAGCTAAAGCTTACAATACCTTATTTGAGTATGAAAAACAAACAGGAAAGCTAAAATATACTAAAGAAGCAAAACCTAAGTTGAATCAGTTGGTCCAATTTATTTCTAAAAAAGCAATTGAACAGTACAATGCGAAGGATTTTAAAAATGCTACAGATAGTTTTTATCTAACGTATCAATTGAGTCCAAAAGATACCTCTTTTTTATACAATGCAGCGCTTAGTGCTTCTATATCAAAAGAGTATGATGCATCATTAGGGTATTACAAAGAGTTACAAAACATCAACTATACAGGTATTTCTACTTCCTATTTAGCACTTAATAAAAAAACTGGTAAAGAAGAAAGTTTTGGGAGTAAAACTCAAAGAGATTTAATGATTAAAGCAGGTCAATATTCAACACCTAAAGATGAGGTTTCTGAATCTAAACAAGCAGAAATTATCAAAAATATAGGGTATATTTATGTAAATCAAGGGAAACCAGAACTGGCAATTGCTGCTTTACAGGAAGCAAGAAAATCGAACCCAAAAGACATCAACTTGTTGCTAAACCAAGCTCAGATGTATATTCAACTTAAAAGAATGGATAAATTTGGAGAATTGATGGTAGAGGCAGTTAAATTAGATCCTAACAATCCTATTTTGTTTTATAACTTAGGTGTGGTAAATGCTGGCGAGAAAAAAAATGAAGAGGCTATAGGTTTTTATAAAAAAGCCATAGAATTAGATCCAGAATATGGAGATGCCTATTTAAATTTAGGGATTACACTATTAAATAAACGAATTGATGTTGTAAATGAGATGAATGATAATTTATCAAACGATAAAAAATATTCAGAATTAGAGACTCAATTAAAAAATATTTGTGAAGAGGCTCTTCCTTTTATCGACAAGGCAGACAAACTTTCTAGAACAATTAATACTGTTAATACTCTTTTGAATATTTATGATACTTTAGAAATGGAAACTGAAGCAGATGCTTTAAGACCTATTTATAAGAAAATGAGAACTGAATAAGTAACTTATGTAAAGCCTCTAAAAAATCCGAAACGATATGAGTTTCGGATTTTTTTTATGACTTTAATTATCCGTTAAATTATTTTTTTTATGATTCTTAATTTGTGCGTATGCTTTTGAAGATCTTTATTAAAAATGCCACTATGGTCTAAGGTGTCAATTCTTACTTTGCCATGTGCATGTATAATGTTATAATCATTTAAAATGATACCTACATGTGTAATTTCTCCTTCTTCATTATCAAAAAATGCCAAATCACCAGGCTCACTTTCTTCAATAAAACTTAGGACCTCTCCTTGGGTAGCTTGTTCTTTCGCATCTCTTAAAAGTGCATGTCCACAAAGTTTATAAACCATTTGAGTAAGTCCAGAGCAATCAATACCAAAAGGCGTCTTTCCTCCCCATAAAAAAGGAGTATTTAAATAGGTGAAAGCAGTTTGTGCAATTTCTTTTTTTGATTTTTTTTCAGATAAAACGGTCCCTTGATAAGAAAATATATTCGAGTTTATCTGAAGCTTACAATTATTATAAGAGGGCAATCTTGAACCCAATGGAATGGTGGTTAACTCATTTTTTTCATTCGTAATAAAATCAATTATTTCTCCTGAAAAATAGTTTTTTTCATTTTTTAATTTTAAAAAATTATCCTCTGAAATTTTTACAAACTGTTTGTTGTCAATATGCCCTTCATACCCGTCAAAAGTCAAACGAATCCAGCTCCATTCTTTATCTTTTTCAATAATTTCAAAAGTTTCACCAAACAAAACCTGACTGATCATCTCTGAGGTATCAGAAGCAGATGCCCTTAAAGAAGCAGAACTTAAATTACAAATGCCATACAGCATAAATTCAATTGAGTTTAGGTTAGTATAATTAAATTTTTTCTAAAATTAATGCAGATGCACCGCCGCCGCCGTTACAAATAGCTGCAGCTCCAATTTTAGCATTATTTTGTTTTAAAATTGAAGTCAATGCAATTACGATTCTTGCACCAGAAACCCCTAAAGGATGTCCTAAAGAAACGGCACCACCATTTACATTAACTTTATGATCATCAATGCCTAATATTTTCATATTTGCCAATCCAACAATAGAAAAAGCTTCGTTTAATTCAAAATAATCAACATCATCTATAGAGAGATTTGCGATTGCCAATGCTTTAGGGATTGCTTTGGCTGGTGCAGTTGTAAACCATTTTGGTTCGTGAGCAGCATCGGCAAAACTTTTTATTTTTGCAATCGGTATTATATTTAATTCTTTTGCTTTTTCTGCAGACATTAAAACCAGAGCGGCTCCTCCATCATTTATGGTAGATGCATTCGCAGCAGTAACAGTTCCGTCTTTTGTAAAAGCGGGTCTTAAAGCCGGAATTTTCTCTATTTTTACATTCTTGTATTCTTCATCTTCAGAAAAAAGAACAGGTTCACCACGTCTTTGTGGTATGGAAACAGGTACAATTTCATCTGCAAACTTGCCTTCTCTCCAAGCTTTTGCAGCTCTCGTGTAGGATTGAATTGCAAATGCATCTTGATCCTCTCTAGAAAATTCATATTTAGTTGCACACTCATCTGCGCAAACTCCCATTGCAACTTTATCATAGGCATCTATCAAACCATCTTTTTGCAAGCCATCTTCCATCTTAATTGGGCCAAATTTAGCCCCGTTTCTTGCATGTTGGTAATGAGGAATAGCACTCATATTTTCCATACCACCGGCTACAACTATATCAGCAGCACCCAGGGCAATGGTTTGTGCAGCCAGCATGATAGATTTCATTCCAGAAGCACAGACTTTATTAACAGTTGTGCAGGGAACAGTATCAGGAATGCCAGCAAATAGTGCAGCTTGTCTTGCAGGGGCTTGACCTAAACCCGCAGAAACTACATTTCCCATAAAAACTTCTTGAACTAAGTTTGGACTTAGTTTTATCTTTTCGAGAGCTCCTTTGATCGCAATTGCACCCAATTTTGGAGCAGGAACAGAAGACAAGCTTCCCATAAAGCTTCCAATTGGGGTTCTGGCTAGAGATACAATAACTACTTCTCTCATAAATATATAGTTTAGATTGTGCAAGATTAGCTCTGCTAAATTAACTATTTTTAATCAATTTTACTTTTATAATTCAAGTTGAATTTTTGACCTTGAATTTTTTATGGTAAGTTTGTTTTAATAAGATAAAATGTATGAGTAACATAGTTAATAAATTATACCAAAATAACAGCATTATTTATAAGGTAATTTTGTTTTTAGTAGCCACGGTTGCAATCGTCTATTTATTTCCAAAAGGGGGGCAATTTAAATATGATTTCACCAATGGACAACTCTGGAAATATGATAATTTATATGCGCCTTTCGATTTTGCCATTCAAAAATCAGCGGATGAAATCACCAAAGAAAAAAAAGAAATTGAACTAAATTCTAAACGCTATTTCCTGTATGATTTTGATGTTGAAGATAACGTTAATCTTAACTATAATGAAATAATTTCTATCATTAAAGAGACAGATTCTCTTGTGATAGACGATATTTTAAGCTTGTCAGAAATTGGACGAAAAGTGATTGCTACCATTTATAAAAAAGGTTTTTTAGATGTTGTAAGTCAAGATAAGCTTTCCAATAAAAATGAAATCGTTGCCATTAGAAAAGGAAACGAAGTAGAAGATGTTCTTTTTAAAGGTTTTTTAACTTCTAAGGAGGTTTTAGAATTGATAAATAAAAGTTTGGTTACTGCACAAAATTTATATGGTAAAAAACGAATGTTAGATTTATTGTCTGAAATTATAAAACCAAATGTTTCTTTCGATGCTCAATATTCACAAAAGGTTCTTGAGAATGATATAAAAAATATTTCATATACGAAAGGAAAGATTGTTTCAGGGAAACTAATCATTTTAAAAGGAGATATTGTTGAAGGAAAAAAATTAGCCATATTGAATTCCTTAAAAAGCGAATCAGAATCTCAAGTTTGGACTGAATCTAATTACAATTGGATTATTTTAGGATATACTATATTAGTATCCATTGCATTGCTAATGCTCTTGCTTTTTCTAAAGAAATATAGGGTAGAAATTTATGAGAATAATAACAAAGTAACTTTTATATTTTTCAATGTTTTTTCAATGATTTTTATACAAACTTTGGTTATAAAGTTTAACTCAGACTATTTATATATAGTTCCTTTAAGCATACTTCCAATAGTTTTAAAAGCTTTTTTTGATCCACGTTTAGGCTTGTTTACCCATGTATTAACAGTGTTGCTTTTAGGATATATTGTTCCTGATAGTTTTGAGTTTATTTATTTGCATATTATTGCTGGTATTGTAACAATACTTACCGTTTCTGAATTGTACAAAAGAGCAAATCTTTTTATCTCAGTAGCTCAAATAACGCTTATTTATATGGTGACGTATTTTGCTTTTTCTATCATCAAAGAAGGGAATGCGTCTCAAATTAATTGGACCTATTTTATGCTTTTTGCAGCCAATGGATTGTTGTCATTTTCATCAATTATATTAATATATATGTATGAAAAAGTTTTTGGATTGGTTTCAGATGTAACCTTATTAGAGCTTTCTAACACAAATACAAAGCTTTTAAGAGAGCTAAATGAAAAAGCTCCAGGAACGTTTCAGCATTCCATGCAAGTGGCTAATTTGGCGGAAGCTGCAGCCAATGAAATAGGGGCGAACTCAATGTTGGTTAGAACAGGTGCTTTGTATCATGACATTGGTAAAATATTGAAACCAATGTATTTTATAGAGAATCAATCTACAGGTGTAAACCCTCATAATGATTTATCTCCAAAAGACAGTTCTAAGATCATTACAGAACATGTAATTAAAGGAGTAGAGCTCGCAAAAAAATACAAATTACCAGATAGAATTATTGATTTTATTAGAACGCACCATGGTACAAGTGCTACCTATTATTTTTATGCCAAAGAACAAGAACTAAATCCGGAATCAAAAGTAGATATTGGTAATTTTCAATATCAGGGCCCCATCCCTTTTTCAAAAGAAACTGCAATTTTAATGATGTGTGATGCTGCAGAAGCTGCCTCCAAAAGTTTGGTAAAACCTACAGCTATTTCGATTGGTCATTTAATTGATAAAATTATCGACAAGCAGATGGCTGATAATCAGTTTTTAAATTCAAATATTACTTTTAGAGAAATTGAAATTATAAAGAAAGTTATTAAGAAAAAACTGATGAATATTTATCATTTAAGAGTAGAATATCCTGACTAAAAAAAAAAGGATAAAAAACTTAAAAAACCTCTTGCTATATTGTTTTTGTAATCTTACATTTGCACTCGCAATTTTTATTTCAAGCATTTGTTTGAAGTCGAAAGGAGAGGTGGCAGAGTGGTAATGCAGCAGATTGCTAATCTGTCGACCTTTTTGGTCGCCAGGGTTCGAGTCCCTGTCTCTCCGCTAAGAAATTGCATTCGGGGTGTAGCGTAGCCCGGTCATCG
>Ga0209557_1001503_pt1 | contig 12806 bp, 9 predicted proteins | sample SaaInlV_120m_DNA_4_FD_184672 | JGI IMG/M metagenome (GOLD analysis project Ga0209557, IMG submission 184672) | Marine microbial communities from expanding oxygen minimum zones in the Saanich Inlet - Saanich Inlet SI074_LV_10m_DNA (SPAdes) (version 2) | ecosystem: Environmental > Aquatic > Marine...
AGCTATATCGATTCCCATGTCCTTACTCCCTTTGATTTCGCTCACTGAGCAAAGCCCGAGGGCATTCGGGCACATCAACACACAGGCTTACGGCAAAACAAAAGTCCAGTCCGAAGAGGAGCTGTCAGAGGTTAGGCTGCTGATACTGAAATAGAGGTGTCTGAGTGTACCTTGGCGCGTGTTATTGGGCGCGGAAAATTAGGCTGCGCTAGCAACCCGATGCGAGTTTTAAATCGTCTCCTAGCACCCCGATGCGAGATTACTTCGAGCGTAAAACGATCAGCCATTGATGACCTCTACATCGCGTGGAAGATCTGATAGGATTTCGGGTCCGTCGGCGCGTAAAATCACAATGTCCTCAAGGCGGATACCAAAGCGCTCTGGCAGATAGATGCCGGGTTCGATCGAAAACACCATACCTTCTTCAAGGACCGTCTGGGACGATGCAGTGATGTAGGGTGTTTCGTGAATTTCGATACCCATTCCATGGCCCGTGCGGTGCATGAAATATTCGCCGTAGCCTGCATCCATGATGACACCCCGCGCCGCATCATCAACCACATGCGCCTTCACACCTGGACGGGCGGCAGCCATTGCGGCTTGGACCGCGGCTTCAACAATTGCGTGGACTTCGATGAAGCCTTTGGGCGGCGTTCCCATGACAGCCATGCGGGTTATATCGCTGGAATAACCATCTTTGCCGCCACCGATATCCATCACGACAGCGTCGCCATTTTTCAGAACCGTTTCGCCTGTGTGGTGGTGTGGGAATGCCCCATTGCCACCAGCCCCAATGATTGCGAACAGTGGCTTTACGTCTTGGGATGCAAAGCTGTCGCGTATGATATCCGCAACCTGCGTCTCGGTCATGCCCGTTTTCATCGCAAACCATGCGGCCTTCATCGCAGTATCGGCGGACAGGGCGTTGCGTTTCAATTTGACGTATTCATCTGTGTCTTTGCGCATACGCAGCGCACCGACGGTGGTTGCGGTGAATTGGCGTTTGGCATCCGGCAAGGCGTCTTGCACCAGTCCCGCAAAATCTGCACGCATGGTTTCGTCCAACACGATGCTCTTGGCATCCATGGCGCCTGATATGTGCAGCAATTCGGTGAACGCTTTGTCTGGTCCGTCTGCATCGTCCCAGGTGTGGAACGGCAGATCGGTTTGTTGGGCGGCACTCTCAGCCTCAAGCGATGGCATAAGAAAGCCCTCGTAACTTTGCGTCACGCACAGTAGCAAGTGACGTTCATCACCATGAGGGCGTATATCCAAAAGCCACGCGAGGTGCGCACCGGGGCCGATGGCGACAAGGTCGACACCTTCTTCCGCCATGGTTTCACGAAGCTGATCTAATCTGCTCATGTTGTGTCCTTTCAAGCGTCGGTTTCGATAACGATTTTACCGTATGATGCGCACGCGCCCTTGAGGTTTAGCAGCCTCATCTGACTGTTCCAGGTTAATTGTTAGTGAATGATTGGCTTCTGATCCAGTGGTATGATGGTTTCAGGAGCTGGTGGTCGATAGCCCAATGCACTGTTTGGTTTCTTCGTATTGTAGTGTCTCCTCTATTCTCCAATGATGATAACAGGAAATGCTAAGCGCCAAGAAACAGGCTGCTGGGCCAACAACAGAGCTGAAAACTCGCAACTACCGTTCCGACGACGAGAAAGGGCGATGCTTAAGTTTAGTCGCGGGCCGGCCTTGCAGAAATTCGCTTACGTCAAAGCGTTAGTCCAAAACCACTTCAACCAGGAGCGCCACTTCGGCACTGTCAGACAAAACGAGCTTGAGCCGTGCAGGATGGTTTCGTAGCCTCGCCGTATGATAAAACGCTCTCCATTCAGGCACTTTAAAACGAGCCCAGAGATCATCTCGGCCCGCTGTGTCCAATACAGATATATCAATTACCATGTCCTTACTCCCGTTGGCTTCGCTCGCTGAGCAAAGCCCGTGAAGCTTCGGGCACACCAACACACAGGCTTACGGCAAAACAACAGTCCAGTCCTAATAGGGGTATCAATTAGACGGTAGGTTAACAATGCGCAAATAGAGATGTATACGGGTACCCATGAGTAAACTGTGGTCACCGGCTAGTGAGCAAATTTTGCTACAATCCAATACAAGTTTTTATTTGTCTGACAGCATTGTTATATATGTGAAATATATTAAAATCAGGTTATTAAGTCCTATTCTGGGTTGTGTTTTACACTATATTTTACAATACAAATAATGCCCTAGTTGGTGGGTCCCATGGTAGGCAAAAGAGACCCCGATACCCTCGCTAACCATTGAGCTTTAAAAGAGAGGTGTAAAGGGCAGATTGCTGTTGTTCTTGTTTTACCTGACTTCTGTAAGGTGACTAACGAGCGCTCTACGGGCCTTTAAGTTGCATTTACAGCCTATGTATTAGGATTTGTGACTAACGCTGCTATATGAATCGCTGTGGGCTCTCAGAGGCCTTCTAGGTGGTCGCAAGCCTTCTTGTTTAAATGCAAGGGTCAGGAGCCCGCCGCCAGGCAAAAGGTGGTACCTAAAGATTCTAATACTCAGCCCAAACCCTGTCAGCTAGGACCAAATATGCCGCGAGTTGGAACTGCTGCAGTTGACTGACTACAAGCCCCACGCCCAGGGAATATATGGGCATCCAGAGCTAAAATCAGGTCGCTGAGGAATATGCGTGCCCTCAAATCAGAAGCAGTGGCCGACTGCTTAAATTCTTGATCAGGTTAGAAAGGTTGAAGCAGGCACTTTACCATTGTCATTTCTATAGTAAGGTTCCCTCCTGGGGGCGCTGTTCAGAATGACGAGATGCCCACGCATTCAAGGAGGACGAAATGCTATTCACCAAATTGCTTACCGTTTCAACCCTGGCGCTGACGGTCGCCAGTTCTGCAATGGCAGAAAATGTGTTGCGCTGGACCAGCCAGGGCGATGCGCTGACCTTGGACCCGCATTCGCAGAACGAAAGCCCGACGATTGCGATGAACGGTCAGATCTACGAGTCCCTGATCACCCGCGACGCCAACTTGTTGCTTCAGCCGGAATTGGCGACCAGTTGGGAAGCCGGTGCGGATGGCTGGACGTTCAAGCTGCGCGAAGGCGTGAAGTTCCACGATGGATCTGATTTTACCGCCGAAGACGTTGTCTTTTCGTTCGAGCGCGCTAAGCACGAGGCCTCTGACTATAAAGAACAGGCCAAAAACGTGGCCATGGTTGAAGTGATTGACGACTATACTGTCAAGTTGAAGACCGATGGGCCAAACCCTATTCTGCCCAACCAGCTGACTTCCATCTATATCATGGACAAGGACTGGTCCGAGGCAAACAACGTGACCAGTCCACAGGACTTTAAGGCCAAAGAAGAAACCTTCGCTGTGCGCAACACCAACGGAACTGGCCCGTTCTCGGTGGTGAGCCGCGCGCCGGATGAGCTGACCGTGCTGGCCGCGAACCCAGATTGGTGGGGCAGCGATCTCTTCCCTGGCAATCTCGACCGCATCGAATATCGTCCCATCACCAATGCTGCGACGCGCGTGGCGGCCCTGTTGTCTGGCGAAGTTGATTTTGTGCTCGACCCGCCGTTGCAGGACGTCAAGCGCATCGAGAGTACCGAAGGCCTGAATGTTCAGACAGTCGCACAGATCCGTTCGATCTTCTTTGGCATGGACCAGGGTAGCGATAAACTGCGCTCTTCTGATGCGGAGGGCAACCCGTTTAAAGACGTACGCGTACGCGAAGCCTTTAACCTGGCGATCGACAAAGTCGCGATCCAACGTGTTGTGATGGAGGGATTTTCTTTCCCGACAGGCATGATTACACCTCCGGGCGTTCTGGGCAATACACCAGAGAATGACACGTCTTATGGGTTTGATGTGGCAAAAGCTAAGGCGCTGCTAGGAGAGGCCGGCTATCCAAACGGCTTTACCGTACAGTTGGATTGCCCCAACAACCGCTACAACAATGACGAAAAGATCTGTCAGGCGGCTGTGGCTATGTTAGCCAAAATTGGTGTGACCGTGAACCTTGACGCGATCCCAAAGGCACAGCACTTCCCCAAAATCCAGAAGCGCGAAACCGACTTTTACATGCTGGGTTGGGGTGTGCCGACGCTCGACAGCCACTATGTTTTTTCCTACCTCCTAGACAGCGAAGGCTCATGGAATGCGACCGGATATGCGAACCCACGGGTGGACGAAATATCTCGCGCCATCACTAGCGAGATTGATATCGACAAGCGCACAGCGATGATTGATGAGGCATGGAACTTGATCAAGGATGATAAGCCTTACGTGCCGATCCACCACCAAGTTCTCGCATGGGGTTCGACCAAAAATGTTGACATCCCGATCGCGGCTGATGATGCGTTGCGTCCACGTTTCGTCGTCATGAAATAAACAATTTACCGGGGTAGGCAAGTTCTGCCCCGGTACCAAAGGCTCCTATATGTTCTTTTTCATTTTTAGGCGGTTAGCCCAATCCATTCTCGTGATGGCCATCGTTTCGGCAGTCAGCTTTTCGCTGTTCAATTTTGTTGGCGACCCGGTCAATAACATGGTCGGTCAGGACGCCACACGCGAACAGCGCATCGAAATTCGCCAGCAACTTGGGCTAGATGATCCGATCCTTTCCCAATATGCGCGTTTTTTGGGTAATACGCTTCAGGGTGATTTTGGGATGAGCTACCGGATTAAACGGCCCGTGGACCAGCTGATCTTAGAGCGGTTGCCGGCCACGCTTGAGCTGGTTTTTGTGAGCGCTGTAATTGCCCTTGTGGTGGGTATCGGTTTGGGTGTTTATACTGGCATTCGGCGGCATTCTTGGATCAGTCGGAGTATCTTGTCGGTGTCCTTGGTCGGAGTGAGCTTGCCGACTTTCATTATCGGTATAGCCCTCATTTACATTTTCGCCGTTCATCTGAGGTGGTTGCCATCCTCTGGGCGCAGTGGAACAGTTGATTTTGGGTGGTGGAAGACTTCGCTTCTAACCGTTGATGGCTGGCGCGCAATTATTTTGCCTGCGATTACACTGTCGTTGTTCCAGTTGACGCTGATTTTGCGTCTGGTGCGGGCGGAAATGCTCGAAGTGATGCAGACAGATTATATCAAATTCGCGCGGGCACGCGGCCTTGCGGAACGGGCGATTAATTTTCGCCACGCGCTGCGCAATACGCTTGTGCCGGTCATCACCATTATTGGCTTGAACATCGGTGGGCTCATCGCCTTTTCAGTCATCACAGAAACTGTGTTCCAGTGGCCCGGAACAGGCTTAATGTTCATCCAGGCCGTTGATTTTGTTGATGTTCCCATCATGGCAGCCTATCTAGTGTTCGTCGCCCTTTTGTTCGTCTTGATCAATCTCATTGTTGACATACTCTACTTTGTGGTCGATCCACGCATCCGGCTTGGAGAATAAATTTCATGACTCATAACCTCCCTGAGGACGGTCCGACTACGCGGTGGAAACGTTTCAAAGACAACGATGTTGTGTGGTCTTTTATCAATTCGCCCGGCGCAATGATCGCTGCGGCTGTCACGGTGTTCCTAATTCTGGCATGCATTCTTGCCCCCATTATTGCGCCCTTTGATCCTTTTGATCCAAGCCAGATTTCCCTTTGGGATGGCAAGCTGCCCCCGGCATGGATAGAGGGTGGGCAAAGCCAGTATTTTCTTGGGACCGACAATCAAGGCCGTGATATGCTGTCCACAATTTTGTATGGTGGGCGCCTGTCCGTCCTCGTTGGACTGGCCGCGGTTTGCCTTGGCATGGTGCTCGGTGTAACGCTAGGCGTCATCTCGGGCTACGTTGGCGGTGTAACGGATGCTGTGATTATGCGGATTGCGGACGTTCAACTGACGATCCCGGGCATCTTGCTCGCTATCCTGATCAATGGGGTAGGGCGGGCGTTTTTACCGTTGGAATTGCGCCAAGAGTTTGCTGTCTACGTTGTGATCATTGCAATTGGCCTGACCGATTGGCCGCAATTTGCGCGCGTGGCCCGTGGCGCAACAATGGTTGAGGCCAACAAGGAATACGTGCAATCAGCGCGCATTATCGGTCTGCCGGCTTGGTTGATCATGATTCGTCATGTGCTGCCTAACACGCTGCGCCCGGTTTTGGTGATTGCCACCATTGGTTTGGCACTCGCCATCATCGCAGAAGCCACTCTGTCCTTTTTGGGGCAGGGCATTCCGCCCACGACACCGTCGCTCGGGACTTTGATCCGCGTTGGGAACGAATATCTTTTCTCGGGTCTTTGGTGGATAACCTTGTTCCCGGCCGTTGCATTGGTTGTTTTGGTCTTTGCGGTTAACCTTTTGGGGGATTGGATGCGAGACGCGCTAAATCCAAAGCTACGATGACAGAACTTCTTAAAATCACCAACCTAGATGTTGAATTTCCAACGCGCCGGGGCCGATTTCAGGCTGTGCGCGGTGTCAACCTGACAGTCAAGGCGGGCGAAGTGCTGGGCCTTGTTGGGGAATCTGGAGCTGGCAAATCGACCATTGGCAATGCCATCATCGATTTGCTCGAGGCACCTGGCCAGATCAGCGGTGGGTCGATCCTTTTTGAGGGCGAAGAGCTACGCGGACGCAGTGAGCTTGAAATGCGCCGTCTGCGCGGTAACCGGATCGGCATGATCTTTCAGGATCCGCAGACCTCGCTCAACCCGCTGATGACGGTTGGCGCGCAGCTGGCTGAAACTATTGAAAAAACTAATGATTTGCGCGGCTCAGAGGTAGAGGGCCGCGCGATTGAGCTGTTGGAACAGGTCGGCATTACCGAGGCGAAGGCGCGGCTCTCCGCATATCCGCACCAATTCTCGGGCGGGATGCGCCAACGTGTTGTGATTGCGCTGGCCCTTGCGGGCGATCCAGATTTAATAATCGCGGATGAGCCGACAACCGCACTTGATGTGTCTATCCAAGCGCAGATCTTGGACCTGATCAAGCAGCTCTGCCGCGAGCGTGCCTTGGGGGTGATCATCGTCACCCATGACATCGGTGTGATTGCCAATATCGCGGACCGTGTGGCGGTTATGTATCGCGGTGAGGTGGTGGAAACGGGCGAGGTGGCCCAGATCCTCGGCGCACCACAGCATAAATATACCAAATCCTTGATCGCAGCCGTACCTCGTGCTGATCAAAAGTTGGAGCGCTTTTCCTCCGTTGACTATATCGAAGGCGGCGATGTCGCGATGCGGCGTATTGATATCCAGACCCATTGGCTTGGCCAATCGCTGCGCGAACGGGGTACGGGCAAGGCCATTGAGGTCGAGAACCTTGATCTATCGTTTACCCTGCAAAAGTCTATTCTGAAACGAAACCGCCGCATGCTGAAGGCGGTCGACAATGTGTCGTTCACGGTGAATGAGGGAGAAACCTTCGGTCTCGTGGGCGAGTCTGGTTCTGGCAAATCCACAGTCGCGCGTCTGATTGCGGGGCTTTACCGCCCAGATTCTGGGCAAGTACGGGTGATTGGCCAGGACGTTGTGTCCCAGCCGAGTAGCAAAGACGCACGCGAGGCGCGGCGCGCGTTGCAGATGATTTTCCAAGACCCTTATTCGTCGCTGAATGCGCGGATGCGGGTACTTGATATCGTGGCTGAGCCGATCCGGTTTTACAAGCTCACTAGCAGTGAGGCCGAGACGCGCAAGATCGTTGGAGATTTGTTGGACCACGTTGGCTTAGGCGCGCGCGCGGCCTTGCGCTATCCGCATGAATTTTCGGGCGGGCAGCGCCAACGGATTTCGATCGCGCGCGCTTTGGCGTCGCGGCCGCGGATCCTGATCTGCGACGAGCCGACCTCGGCGCTTGATGTCTCGGTTCAAGCGACGATCCTCAACCTGCTAAAGGATTTGCAACAAGAGTTAGGCCTGACCATGCTGTTCATCAGCCATGATTTGCCAGTCGTGCGTCAGATGTGCGATCGGATCGCGGTCATGCGGCATGGCGCTATTTGCGAAGTTTCCGATATAGAAGCGCTGTTCAGTGCACCCTCGCACGAATATTCCCGTCATTTGTTGAGCCTTATGCCGCGGATGGATCTATTGAGCTAGGCGTGCGTGGCGCGTTTATGCCTGCGCACCCAAGTCCCAATAGATGCCTGCCATTAGGCCGAGCGCTTGGCGGGCAACGGACAGCAGCATGTGCTCGTCAGGAGCGTGCTGATTGCAGCCGCCATAAGAATGCGGAACCCACACCGTCGGCAGTCCGAGCGTGTCTATAAAAACATGATTGGGCAGCGATCCGCCGAGATTTGGCGCTATATGTGGATCAGACCCGAGGGTCTCGCGCAGCGATGTGGTGACCCGTGCCACCCAAGGATTATCGGGATCTGAACGTGTCGCAGGGAAAAACCCGTTATCTGATCGGTCAATACGGACCTGCGGAAACCCTGCGCGAACCAAATGGCGACGCAGTGCAGGCAGGATATCATCTACATCCGTTCCCGTGACAAAACGTAGCTGACAAGTTGCCTTAGCGTGGCCCGAGATGGCGTTGACAGGTGCGGCTGGAACCCCACTTTCCATCGCTAGCACGGCAAAGGCGTTCCAGCCGTACACACGTTCTTGCGGGGTCAGCGCGGCATCGCCCCAATCTCTATCGATGGCGGGGCCGACGGGTAGGGGCAATTTGGCGATAAGCGCGCGAATGTCTGGTGTAAGGCTCGTGGGGTGCCATTCTGGCACTTGGATCTGGCCGCGCGCGTCGGTGATTGTACTCAACGCATGTGCCAAAATGACGGAGGGGTCAGTCAGCAATCCGCCCCAGTTGCCGGAATGATGCGCACCCTTTCGCAACTCCACCGACAGCGTGAAGTTGATCGCCCCGCGCGCGCCGAGAAACACTAGCGGCACGTCCGGCGATAACCGCGGCCCGTCAGAGGCGATGAGAACCTGCGCCCCCAACAAATCTTGGTTCTCTTGACAAAACGCTTCCAGCCCAGGCGAGCCGGTTTCTTCGCCCATTTCAATCAGCCAGGCTGCATTAAACCCCAGCTTGCCCCGCGCGGCGATCACGCATTCCTGCGCTTGGATGTTTATCAGATGCTGGGCTTTGTTATCAGCTGTACCGCGCCCATACAGTCTGTCTTGATCTTGGCGCAGCACAAAGGGTGCGCCGTCCGCATGCCACGCGCCTTCTTGTCCGCGTGTGACATCCCCGTGGCCATAACCCAGGATGGTCGGCAGGTGTGGGTCTTCGATCCGGCGGGCCACCAGAAACGGATTGCCATATCGGTTGGGGTGGATTTCGCTGTCAAATCCAGCAGCGACCAGGCGCGGCATCAGCAGATCAGACAGATAGCGCTGCATTTCATTGGCGCGTGCCGGATCTTGGCTTTCTGTGGGGCGGGCCACGAGCTCTGCCAGCTCGGAGACAAAGAGGCCATTATCAACGAGGGCTTGTGCCGATCGGATCGCTTGATCGCGTGTGGACATTTTCTTCTCCTTGACTTGCTATTGGTTCGTGGTTGGCCCGCAGGCCTTTGCTGCGTTCAATCGCCGCTCGACGATGCGTGCCATCACGGATGCACCGACAGGCAGCACTTCGGGATCGAGGAAAAAGCTGGGGTTGTGCAGGCCGGTGGTGCCAGAATGACCGATCCGGCAGTAGGCACCGTGCACCACTTGCAACATGTCCGCGAAATCTTCGGACCCGGTTGCAGGCTCCTCAGTGCCGCTGACGTTTTCGTTGCCAACGATGTCAGCGGCGGCTTCTAGGTAGGCCTCCGACAGGTCATGGTCATTCATCAGCACATCAAAAATGTTGCGATGATCGAGGGTGATCTCAATCCCGTAAGCAGTGGCATAGCCGGCGCATAAATCGCGCATCCGCTGCTCGACCATATCGCTCACCTCTTGTTTGAAATAGCGCACTGTGCCGGCCAGCTTCGCGGTATCGGGCACCACATTATAGGCAGATCCCGCGTGCAGCTGCGTTACGGAGAGCACGCAAGTGTCTAGGGGGGCGACATTGCGGCTGAGGATGGTCTGGATTGCGCCGACCAGCTCTGCGGCAATGACCAAGGGATCTCGCGATTGTTGCGGCATCGCGGCATGACTGCCCTTGCCTTGGACGATAATGTCAAAAAATGCGGCACCGGCCATCGCGGGCCCTTTGCAGATACCTATCGTTCCGGGTTCTCCGTTGGGCGAATTGTGCATGCCATAGATCTCATCTACAGGAAAGCGGTCAAAAAGCCCCTCGGCAAGCATGGCGCGCGCGCCGCCCAAGCCTTCTTCGGCGGGTTGGAATATCAGCACCGCGGTGCCCGCGAAATTGCGGGTCGAGGCCAGATGCTTTGCCGCACCAAGCAGCATAGTGGTGTGGCTATCGTGCCCGCAGGCGTGCATCACACCAGGGGTTTTCGATGCATAGTCAAGGTTGGTCAACTCATTGATAGGCAAGGCGTCCATATCGGCGCGCAATCCCACCCGTCGGGGCCCTTCGCGGCCCTTGATTATGCCGACAACACCAGTTTTAGCGATACCTTCGTGCACCTCGTCCACACCGTATTCGCGCAGCTTCTCGGCAACTACTTTTGCAGTGCGGTATTCGGTGAAACCAATTTCAGGATTGGCGTGCAGATCTTTAAAAATAGCCGTTAGCTCATCTTTGGCATCTTGAATAATGGGCAGAATGGTCATGGTTGTTTCCTTATTTTGGGGTACCTGCAAAGATATTGGCTATCTTATCTTTATTTTAAACTAGTGACTTGCGGGGTTCAAAAGCGTAGGGTGTCCGGTGAATTAGTAGTATTATGAAGCTCGCGCGCGAAGATTCAAGCCTGGGTATTGCCTTGCATCCTAATACTTGCCGACGGAAAACTGTAGTGTCTCCCTTTGTTCCCAAGATGACAAAGTGTCTGGAGTTGTTGAAGTGGCACTGTCAGACAAAACGAGCTTGAGCCGTGCAGGGTGGTTTCGTAGCCTCGCCGTAAGATAAAACGCTCGCCATACAGGTACGTTAAAACAAGCCTAGAGGCACTGTCAGATTAAACTAGGTCGAAGTGGGCCGGGTGGATTTGTAGCGTGGGTGAATGATAAAAACTCGCGATTTAGCTAAACCGAGCTGCTGCTCTCGCTGAGTGGCGCCATTTGTTGAGCGCACAGATTTAGCCTGCACTAGCAATTTGATGCATGCAATCGTTAGTCTGACAGCACCAAACTGTGGGTTTAAGACTTTGTTCCGCGCCCTCAAGCCACTCAAAATCCAGCGGCAAGCCCGTCTTTGCGCGGATCAGATCCTGATGCATACCCGCCCTCAGGCAAGTGGCAAATCAATTGCGCACCGCCAAAGCCAAAGGCATTGTCTGGCGCTTCAAGTTCAATCTTGTGGCCAATTACTGCCAAAGCCTTCAAGGTCGCATCAGGCATCGCATCCTCACAGGCCAACACTAACCCCTCAACAAAGCGCCAACGTGGCGCATCCGCTGCCATCTGTGGATCTTGTCCCCACACTTGGGTCCGCAGTACCATTTGAACATGGCCTTGTGCCTGCATTGGGCCACCCATGACGCCAAAGCTCATTAATGGTCCATCAGGGCCCATCACAAATCCAGGAATAATTGTATGAAACGGGCGTTTGTTAGGCCCGACCAGATTTGGACTATCGGGGTCGAGTGAAAACCCAGCACCGCGATTTTGCATTGAAATACCTGTTCCGGGAATAGCTACGCCAGACCCGAACCCTGCATAGTTTGATTGAATGAACGACACCATCATTCCAGACGCATCCGCAGCTGTTAGATAGACAGTGCCGCCGTTTTTAGGCGCGCCAGCGTTGAAATCTTGCGCGCGGGTCTCGTCAATCAGGCTTGCGCGGCTGGCCAAATAGGTTTCATCCAGCAAAGCCTTAGATGTCACATCTGTCATATGATCGCCATCTGCGACATAAGTTTCTGCGTCCACAAGGGCCAGCTTCATCGCTTCAACTTGCAAATGGATTGCCAGAGGATTATCCGCGTCCAGCTCGCGAATGCGGGTATGCGAGAGAATTCCAAAAGCCATCAGTGCTGCGATCCCTTGGCCATTTGGTGGAATTTCGTGTAACTCCATATCGTCGAATTTTTTCGAGATCGTACCGCACCAGTCAGCCTTATGTGCAGCCATGTCCTCACGACTTAAGGCAGCTCCGTGTTCCGCTGCAAAATCACAAATCGTGTCGGCTAGCTCACCTTTATAGAACGCCTCGCCTTTGGTCTGTGCTATCAGTTTAAAGGTCTTTGCTAGTGGCACATTCACGAACCGTTCGCCTGCTTTGGGTGCCTCTCCATTTGGCAGAAACGTTTCTGCAAATCCTGGATGATGGCCAAGGTCTGTCGCCGCGCGCCGCCATAATTCTGCGATAACAGGCGTGACAATAAATCCGTTTTGCGCATAGCCAATCGCTGGGCCAAATAAATCGGCAAACGGCAACTTTCCAAACCGACCTGACAAGGCCACCCATGCGGATACCGCACCTGGTACGGTCACGCTTTCCCAGCCACGAAAGGGCATCTGATCATATGCGGCAAACCTTTCAGGGTTCCAGCCTGCGGGAGAGCGACCAGAGGCATTTAGGCCGTGCAATCGCTTTCCATCCCAGAGGATCGCAAAGGCGTCAGATCCCATGCCATTGCCTGTTGGCTCCACCAGTGTCAGGGTAATGGCCGTGGCAATCGCGGCGTCGACCGCGTTGCCACCTTTTGCGAGCATCGAAAGCCCCGCTTGCGCTGCCAGCGGGTGCGAGGTTGTCACTACGTTGTCAGCCAAAACAGCAGAGCGACGCGAAGGGTAGAGATTGTGGGCGCGGAATTTCATG
>Ga0209557_1001505_pt1 | contig 12802 bp, 7 predicted proteins | sample SaaInlV_120m_DNA_4_FD_184672 | JGI IMG/M metagenome (GOLD analysis project Ga0209557, IMG submission 184672) | Marine microbial communities from expanding oxygen minimum zones in the Saanich Inlet - Saanich Inlet SI074_LV_10m_DNA (SPAdes) (version 2) | ecosystem: Environmental > Aquatic > Marine...
CATTAGACGGTGGTAGATTTGCTACTTCAGATTTAAATGATTTATACCGTAGAGTTATCATTAGAAATAATCGTTTAAAAAGATTGATGGAGATTAAAGCTCCAGAAGTAATTTTGCGAAACGAAAAACGTATGTTACAAGAATCTGTAGATTCATTGTTTGATAACACACGTAAATCTTCAGCAGTAAAAACAGAATCTAACAGACCATTAAAATCATTATCAGATTCCTTAAAAGGTAAGCAAGGACGTTTTCGTCAAAACTTACTAGGAAAACGTGTTGATTATTCTGCACGTTCTGTAATTGTTGTTGGACCAGAATTAAAGTTGTCTGAATGTGGTATACCAAAAGAAATGGCAGCCGAACTTTACAAACCTTTTGTAATTCGTAAATTAATTGAAAGAGGAATTGTAAAAACTGTAAAATCTGCAAAGAAAATTATAGATAGAAAAGAACCAGTTGTTTGGGATATTTTAGAAAATGTAATTAAAGGTCACCCAGTTTTATTAAATCGTGCACCTACATTACACCGATTAGGAATTCAAGCATTTCAACCAAAATTAATTGAAGGAAAAGCTATTCAGTTACACCCATTAGTATGTACGGCTTTTAATGCCGATTTTGATGGAGATCAAATGGCTGTTCACCTTCCGTTAGGACCTGAAGCTATTTTAGAAGCACAACTCTTAATGTTGGCCTCTCACAATATCTTAAACCCTGCAAATGGTGCACCAGTTACTGTACCTTCTCAAGATATGGTATTAGGTCTATACTATATGACCAAAGAAAGAAAATCAACTAAAGCTGTTCCTGTAAAAGGTGAAGGGTTAACTTTTTATTCTCCAGAAGAAGTAACTATTGCCTTTAATGAAGAAATGGTAGAATTAAATGCAGGGATTAAAGTAAGAACAAATGATATAGACGAAGCAGGTAATTCTGTGAAGAAAATTATTGAAACTACCGTTGGTAGAGTTTTATTTAATGAAGTTGTTCCAGAAGCTGCAGGTTATATTAATGAAGTGTTAACTAAAAAATCTCTTCGTGGAATTATCGGAGGTATTTTAAAAGTCACAGATATTCCAACTACTGGAAATTTCCTTGATGAAATTAAAAATATGGGATATAAATTTGCCTTTCAAGGTGGTTTATCTTTCAGTTTAGGAGATATTATTATTCCAGAAGAAAAATCAACTATGATTGCTGAAGCCAATAAAGAGGTTGACGGAATTGTAATGAATTATAACATGGGTATGTTAACGCAAAAAGAGCGTTACAATCAGGTAATTGATATTTGGGGAAGAACCAACAATCAATTAACTGAATTATCTATGAAGCGTTTACGTGAAGATCAACAAGGATTTAACTCAGTATATATGATGTTAGATTCTGGAGCTAGGGGATCTAAAGAACAGATTCGTCAGTTAACAGGTATGCGTGGATTAATGGCAAAACCTAAAAAATCTACTGCAGGTGGTGGAGAAATTATTGAGAATCCAATTCTTTCTAACTTTAAGGAAGGATTATCTATTCTAGAATATTTTATCTCTACGCATGGTGCTCGTAAAGGTCTTGCCGATACAGCATTAAAAACTGCCGATGCAGGATACTTAACACGTCGTTTAGTAGATGTTTCACAAGATGTCATTATTAATGAACATGATTGTGGTACTTTAAGAGGGCTAGATGTTACTCCATTGAAGAAAAACGATGAGATTGTAGAATCTTTAAGTGATAGAATTGAAGGAAGAGTAGCTTTACAAGATGTTTTCCATCCATTAAATGAAGATTTATTAGTTGGAGCTGGTGAGGTAATTACTTCTCAAACTGCAAATGCTATTGAAGCTTCAGGATTAGATATTGTTCAAGTAAGATCTGCATTAACTTGTGAGTCTCAAAGAGGAATTTGTGCAAAATGTTATGGACAGAGTCTCTCTACACTTAACAATGTTCAAATTGGTGAAGCTGTAGGAGTTATTGCGGCTCAATCTATTGGAGAACCAGGTACACAATTAACTTTAAGAACATTCCACGTTGGTGGAGTTGCAGGAAACATATCTGAAGATAATAAGTTAACAGCTAAGTTTGATGGTAAGGTAGTTATCGAAGATCTTAGAACTGTTGAAGGAAAAGATTCTGATGGTAAAGCTGTAGATATTGTAATTTCAAGAACTGCTGAAATTAAAGTAATTGATAAAAAGACAGATATTACTCTTAGTACAAATATTATTCCTTATGGATCCATTATTTTCAACAAGAAGATAAAATCTATCAAAAAAGGTGATGTTATTTGTCAATGGGATCCATTTAACGGTGTGATTGTATCTGAATTTGGAGGTAAAGTGAAGTTTGATAACCTAGAACAAGGGGTTAATTACCAAGTTGAGGTTGATGAACAAACAGGTTTCCAAGAAAAAGTAATTACAGACTCTAAGAATAAGAAAATTATTGCTTCTTTAATTATTGAAGACAAAGATGGTAATGCTTTACGCTCATACACCCTTCCCGTTGGAGCTCATTTAATGGTAGATAATGGAGAAAGCGTAGAAAGTGGTAAGACATTAGTTAAAATTCCAAGAAAATCTGGAAAAGCTGGTGATATTACTGGAGGTCTTCCTAGAGTTACTGAATTATTTGAAGCACGTAATCCTTCAAATCCAGCTGTGGTTTCGGAGGTAGATGGTGTCGTTTCTTTTGGTAAAATCAAGAGAGGTAACAGAGAAATTATTGTTGAATCTAAAACTGGAGATATTAGAAAATATTTAATAAAACTTTCTAATCAAATCTTAGTTCAAGAAAATGACTTTATTAAAGCTGGAATGCCATTGTCAGATGGAGCAGTTACTCCTATAGATATTTTAAGAATTCAAGGTCCTTCTGCTGTTCAACAGTATTTGGTGAATGAAATTCAAGATGTATATCGTTTACAAGGTGTAAAAATTAATGATAAACACTTTGAGGTAGTTGTTCGTCAGATGATGCGTAAAGTAAGAATCATTGATTCTGGAGATACTTTATTCTTAGAAAATCAATTGATTCATAAGAATGACTTTATTCTAGAAAATGATGCTATTTACGGTATGAAAGTTATCGAAGATGCTGGTGAATCTGAAAATGTAAAAGCAGGTCAAATTATTTCTGCACGTCAATTAAGAGATGAAAATTCTTTATTGCGAAGAAATGATCAAACTTTAGTTGTTGCAAGAGATGCACAACCTGCAACAGCAGAACAAGTGTTACAAGGAATTACAAGAGCTTCTCTTCAAACTAAATCGTTTATTTCTGCGGCATCTTTCCAAGAAACTACGAAAGTATTGAACGAAGCTGCTGTTAATGGTAAAGTTGATCATTTAGAAGGGTTAAAAGAAAATGTTATTGTAGGTAAGAAAATACCAGCTGGTACTGGAATGAGAACTTATGATCATTTAATTGTCGGTCCTAAAGAAGAAATCGAAAATAGCTTTAATTAATAATTACCATGGCTGAAAATCAACAAAAAAAAGGACAAATTAATATTGAGTTAGACGAATCTGTTGCAGAAGGAACGTATTCTAATTTAGCCATTATTAATCATTCTGTCTCTGAGTTTATTGTAGATTTTATCAGAATAATGCCTGGTGTGCCAAAAGCAAAAGTGAAATCAAGAATTATTTTGACTCCACAACACGCTAAAAGGCTCACAAAAGCTTTAGCCGATAACATTTTGAAGTTTGAGAAAGCCCACGGTGAAATCAAAGATTACGAGCAACCACCAATTCCAATGAATTTTGGACCAACAGGCGAAGCATAAAGTGTAAATTTTACACGATATGATGAAACTTGGGTTGCTCGAAATGTTCCACATTTCAACCACCAATTCCACTGAATTTTGGACCTACAGGTGAGGCTTAAATTATAAAAAACCCAAAACATTTGTTTTGGGTTTTTTTATGATGCAGAATTGAATTTTTAAAAAGATTATATTTTTCTAGTTTTATTCAATAACCAAAAGTCTGCTAAAACTAAAGCTGTTAAAGCTTCAATTACAGGAACAGCTCTAGGAACAACACAAGGATCGTGACGTCCTTTTCCCATGATTTCTGTTTTATCTCCTTTAGAATTTATGGTAGGTTGGTTTTGCATGATAGTAGCTACAGGTTTAAAAGCTACTCTAAAATATATATCCATTCCATTAGAAATACCGCCCTGAATACCACCTGATAAATTTGTTTGTGTAGATCCATCTTTATTAAAGATGTCATTATGATTACTACCCTTCATTTTAGTTCCTTCAAATCCACTTCCAAATTCAAAACCCTTAACTGCATTCAATGAAAGCATTGCATTACCTAAAGCAGCATGAAGTTTATTAAATATTGGTTCTCCCAAGCCTACAGGGATGTTTTTTGCAACACAAGAAATAGTTCCGCCAATCGTATCTCCTTGCTTTCGAATTTCTTTGATTTTATTAATCATTAGAGCTGCCATATTCTCATCAGGACAACGAACAATATTTGACTCAGTTTTTGAGAAATCTAACTGATCATATGCTTTGTTCATCTCTATATTACCAACTGATGAGGTATAGGCATTAATAGAAATTGAAGATATCAATTGTTTTGCTAGAGCACCTGCTACTACCCAGTTAGCAGTCTCTCTTGCAGATGATCTTCCTCCACCTCGGTAATCTCTAATACCAAATTTTTTATCATAAGTAAAATCTGCATGGGAAGGCCTATATACATTTGTATTATGTGAATAATCATGAGATTTTTGATTGGTGTTTTTAATAATAAATCCAATCGAGGTTCCTGTGGTTTTTCCCTCAAAAATTCCTGAAAGAAATTCTACAGTATCTGGTTCCTTACGTTGGGTAACAATATTAGATTGCCCTGGTTTTCTTCTATTTAACTCCTCTTGAATAGCATCTAAATTTATCAAAAGACCCGCTGGAAAACCATCAATAATACCTCCTATAGCTGAACCATGAGATTCACCGTAGGTAGTTAGTTTTAGTATATTTCCAAATGAATTAAAAGCCATTAAAAAAAATCTATAATTTCATTAGCTAAGATACTATAAAAATCAGGAAACCATAGTTTTATTGCCATTGCTAATACCATAATAATTAAGGCTTTTTTTACGAATTTATCACCTTTATTTACAGACCACCTACTCATGAACCAACCTCCAGCAGCATTACCAAAAGATAAAATTAGCCCGTATTTCCAATTAATGCTGCCATTATAGGCATAAACAGCTACAGCTGACAATGTATAGATTAGAGCTACAGTTACCTTAATTGCATTGCTTTTAACTAATGAAATTCGATTTATACTAGATAAAGTTAATAAGATAATAAAACCCACACCAGCTTGAATAAAACCGCCATACAATCCAATAAAAAAAAAGGCTATTATGCTAAGCCAAAAATATTTACCTGTAATTCTTTCTAGAGTTTTATTTGAAATTTCACTAGGTTTAAATACCATGTATGCAACAATTATAACCATGATAATACCTAGTATCTTATTAAATAACTCTCCGTCTATTTTTACTCCTGCAAATGCCCCTATAATAGCCCCGATTGTAGCAGGTATTGCTAAATATATACTAAAAGGATAGGTATTTATTCCCTTACTTTGAAAGCCTTTAACTGCAAATATGTTTTGAATTATAATAGCTATTCTATTAGTTCCATTTGCTATATGAGGGGGTAATCCTAAAAAAATTAACATGGGAAGTGTAAGTAAAGATCCACCACCTGCCAATATATTTATTATACCTGCAATGAACCCTACAAATATTAACAAAAAATAGTCAAACATTTTATGAAATTATAAGATAAATGTATTACAAATAAAGTAGAAATAGCCTCAAAAAATAATCTATTAAAAAACACATAAATACTTTTAAAAAATCAAAACCTTTTCTATATTTGCAGCCGCTATATATGGCGCGACCGGAGAAATGGCAGAGTGGTCGAATGCGGCAGTCTTGAAAACTGTTGACTGTAACAGGTCCGGGGGTTCGAATCCCTCTTTCTCCGCAAAAGGAAACCCACAACTAGTGTTGTGGGTTTTTTGTTTTCAGAAATGTCGATATTATTTTAAAATAAGAGATGCATTTTAATATTTTAAATATGAAAAAGTTATTTTTTATAGTAGTTTTAATAACGTCTATTGCAAACTTCTTGTATACGTTTGGATATCAAGGAGAACCAATGATTCAATTTGAGTTTTTATTTCGGAATTTAATAAGTGTGTTTTTTGGTGGAATTTCAATAGTACAACTAATAAGAATCAAGAATCCTTAGTTAATATTTAATACTTTCAGCGTTTTTAATTTTTTTAACAAAAACCATACAATGTTGCCATGGAAGGTTACTTATATTTTTTTTGAGTTTAAAGCCAGCAGCTTCCATTTCTTTGACAGCTTGTTTTTCAGACATTTTGTGTATTTTTTTAATAGGAACACTAGAGTCTTCACTTCTATATTCGATTAAGAACAATTCTCCATTTGGTTTTAAGGCTTTTTTTATTGAAATAATTATTTCTGCTGGAAAATTAAATTCATGATATACATCTACCATTAAAATTTTGTCAACTGAATTAGATGGTAAAAGAATACTTTTTTCAGTTCCAAGAATAGTTTCAATATTTTTAATTTTACGAGACTCTTTCGTTTCTTCTATCACCATTAGCATTTCTGCTTGAATATCTATGGCATACACAAGGCCATTTTTAGTTAAAGAGGCTATTTTAAAAGTATGATATCCAGATCCAGCACCTATATCTGCAATAACCTCATTAGATTTAATTCTCATGTTTTTAATTAATTTAGAAACATTTTCCTCTTCCTCACGTTCGGACCTTTCTAACCAATCAATTCCTTCGTAACCCATTACATAAGCAATTTCTCTGCCCATATACCATTTTCCAATTCCGTTATAATCTCCTCTTTTAAATGTGTAGTAATTGTCTTTATTTAAGTTTTGTCCTATAAATTTGTTAGAAAATAAAATAATCCCGAATAATAATATTAAAGTATTTTTTCTCATTTTTTTCTGTAAAAACATTATTAGGTATGGTTTCTTTGTCTAAGAAACTGAATAATGATGAGTACAAAAAATTTATTGTTGAAAAATATCAAATTAATTTCTTGAAATTTAAGTTGAAAAATTAGTACCCTTTTTTATTTTTTACGTTATAAAAAGTATCTTTGAATCATAATTAAAATATACAATCAAACATTACTGGTTTATGTCATAAATTATGCCTTATCAAACTATGTAGTTGTATGAAAATTAAAAAATTATCACATGAAAAAAATAATTTTTCTTATCTCTTTTCTGGTTTTATTTTCTTGTCAAAATAAAAAAGATTCAAATTTTTTTAAAACCTATGATGAGTCAGAACTCATACAAAAACAGCAAGATCATAAAATTTCTAGAATGAAATTTAAATTAGTTCAATCCAAGGTTTTGGATATGAACACTGTTTTTAAACCCTTTAATGATGAACTTGCTACTAATTTTTCTGAAGAAGAATACAATAAGCTAAAACCTTTAATCTTAGAGCAAAATATTCCATCGATTCACAAAAGTATATCTGAAGGACTTTTATCACATGAAAAATTAACTTTATTTTATTTGTACAGAATAAGGAAATTTGAAAGTAATAATAAAACTGCATTGAATGCTATTATTTCTTTAAATCCAAATGCTCTTGAAGAGGCTAGGGCTAGAGACCTTAATAGAGATAACAATAAACTTCTACTAGATATTTCTATGTATGGAATGCCAATATTAATTAAAGATAATATAAATACAGCTGGAATGCCAACAACAGCCGGTGCTATAGTTTTATCAGAAAATAAAAATACACAAGATGCTTTTATCATAAAAAAATTAAAAGAAGATGGTGCAATTATTTTAGGAAAGTCAAACTTAAGTGAATGGGCTTATTATTTTTGTGGTATTTGCCCAGTTGGTTATAGCGCTACTGGAGGGCAAACTCTAAATCCATACGGTAGAGCTGTTTTTGAATCTGGAGGGTCAAGTTCGGGAAGTGGTGCAAGTGTTGCTGCAAATTATGCCGTTGCAGCTGTTGGTACAGAAACTTCTGGGTCCATAACTTCTCCGTCTAGTCAAAACTCTATTGTAGGTTTAAAACCCACAGTCGGTTTGTTGAGTAGAACCGGAATTATACCTATCTCAAGTACGTTGGATACACCCGGTCCTATGACCAAAAACGTTACTGATAGTTTTATTTTGTTAAATTCAATGTTGGGTTATGACGCTTCTGACCCAAAATCTGTCAAAGTTACACAAGATTTAACAGGTCTAGAAGTATCCTTCAAAGGAAAACGATTTGGAGTATTTAAAGACATTTTTAGAGATTCAATTTTTAAGAAAAATATGGATCAAATACAAGAAGCAGGGGGTGAAATAGTAATAATAGCCCCAAGAAAAGTTAACCTTCCAGGTTTTTTATCAATCTTAAACCTTGAAATGAAAGATGAATTACCAAAATATTTAAATAATTATACTGATAAAGAGGTAAAGGTTTCAACTATAAAAGACATCATTTCTTATAATAATCTAGAAAAAGAAATAAGAGCTCCTTATGGTCAGTTAAGATTTTCTAATATTGAAAAAGATACGACATCACAAGCTGATCTTGAACGCATTAAAACTAATCTAAAGACTAGAGCAAGAACTTTTTTTGAAGCTTTAGAAACGAAGAATTTAGATGCTATTTTATCTATGAACAATTCTCATTCTGCGTATTCTGCAGTCGCGGAATATCCTAACCTCACAATACCAATGGGCTACAAAAAAACAGGTGAACCTATTAGTCTTACTTTTATTGGAAAATCAAACGAGGAGGTTAAATTATTATCACTAGGGTATGCCTTTGAACAATTAACGAACCATAGAAAACTACCAGAAAATTTCAAGTAAAATTCACTTTATAAAACGTATTTTTGTTGTCCTTAAAAATTAACAATGAGAACTAAATCGATAAAGAAAAATAAGATTAATGTAGTTACATTAGGATGCTCTAAAAATATTTACGATTCTGAAGTCTTGATGGGACAATTAAAAGCTAATGGTAAAGATGTAGTTCATGAAGATAAAAATGATGAAGGTAATATCGTTGTAATAAATACTTGTGGTTTTATAGGAAAAGCAAAGGAAGAGTCTGTAGATACTATTTTACATTATGTAGAAAAGAAAGTTGCAGGTGATGTAGATAAGGTTTTTGTAACGGGTTGTTTAAGTGAACGCTACAAACCTGATTTAGAAAAAGAAATCACAGATGTGGATCAGTATTTTGGCACACATGATTTACCAAATCTTTTAAAAGTTTTAGAGGCAGATTATAAACATGAGCTTATAGGTGAACGTTTAACTACTACACCAAAACATTATGCTTATTTTAAAATAGCGGAAGGTTGTGATCGTCCATGTTCTTTTTGTGCTATTCCCTTGATGCGTGGAAAACACAAATCTACTCCAATTGAAGAACTAGTTATTGAAGCAGAGAAATTAGCTAAGAAAGGCATTAAAGAAATTATGCTTATTGCTCAAGATTTAACCTATTATGGTTTAGACATCTATAAAAAAAGAGCATTAGCATCTCTTTTAGAAGCTTTAGCTAAAGTAGATGGAATTGAATGGATTCGTATGCATTATGCATTTCCAACCGGTTTCCCTATGGATGTTTTAGAGGTAATGAAAAATGAACCGAAGGTTTGTAATTATTTAGATATTCCTTTACAGCACATCAATACAGAGATTTTAAAATCTATGAAACGGGGTACTACTCACGAAAAAACAACAGCTTTGATTCATAAATTTCGAGAGGCAGTTCCTAATATGGGGATTAGAACTACATTAATTGTTGGATACCCGGGTGAAACAGAAGAACAATTTCAAGAATTAAAAGATTGGGTTGAGGAAATGCGTTTTGAGCGTTTGGGTGCTTTTGAATATTCACATGAAGAAAATACAGGCGCATTTGTTTTAGAAGATAATGTCCCAGCAGAGGTTAAGTTCAGAAGAGTGAATGAAATTATGGAAATCCAATCTCAAATTTCTTGGGAAATTAACCAAGAAAAAATAGGAAAAACGTTTACTTGTTTGTTTGATAGAAAAGAAGGAAATTATTTTTATGGTAGAACAGAATTTGATTCACCAGATGTAGATAATGATGTTTTAGTTGATGCTAGAGAACATTACATAAAAATAGGAGAATTTATACCCATAAAAATTCATGAGGCGGGAGACTTCGATTTATACGGTACTCCAATAAAATAATTTTCAATTTATAGCAGTATTATCTATTGTAAAATTCTAATTAACAGATACTTGTATTTTTTAGTTATTTCTTTATCTTTAAAGAAAACTAAAAAATAATGGATAAAAGAGAATTTTTAAAAAATGTATCTCTTGCAGCAGTTGGTCTTCCTTTAATTAACACTTCTTTTGCTAATACTCTAAAGACTTTTGAACATCTATCACCAAAACAAATAGCTTCTGAGGAAGATTTTTGGTTACAGGTTAGAAAAGATTATTCATTGAAACCCGACTATATTAACCTAGAAAGTGGTTACTATAATATTATTCCTAATCCTACATTAAATCATATGTTAGCTCATGCTAGAATGGTAAACTATGAAGGATCTTATTACATGAGAACTGTTCAATGGGATAATAAAAAATCTATGGTTTCTAAATTGGCTAGAGTCGTAGGCACTAGTGATAAAAATTTAATTATAACAAGAAATACTACAGAATCATTAGACATGGTTATAAAGGGTATGGATTGGATAAAGGGAGATGAAGCTGTTTACGCTAAACAAGACTATGGTGCTATGCAAATGATGTTTGAGCAAATTTCGAAGCGGTATGGAACAAAAAATATTGTAGTTTCTATTCCTAATCATCCCGCCTCTGATGAAGAAATAGTTAGTATTTATGAAAATGTAATCACTCCTAAAACTAAGTTACTCATGGTGTGTCATATGATTAATATTACTGGCCAAATATTACCTATCAAAAAGATTTGTGAAATGGCTCACAAGAAGGGAGTTCAGGTAATGGTTGATGGTGCACATTGTGTAGGACACTTTCAATTTAAAATAAATGATTTAGGTTGTGATTATTATGGTTCTAGTTTACACAAATGGTTAGCAGTTCCGTTAGGTACAGGGATTTTATATGTAGATGATAAGCACATAGATAAACTTTGGCCTGTATTTGCAGAACATCACAGAGAGCCAGGAGATATTTCTAGATTAAATCATATTGGAACTCATCCTGTATATCATGATTTAAGTATAGAAAATGCTATAGAATATTATAATATGTTGGGAGCAGAGAGAAAAGAATCTAGACTACGCTATTTACAAGAATATTGGACTAAAAAAGTTAGAAATCAATCTAATATAATTGTGAATACTCCAAATGATTCCCAGAGAGCATGTGGTATAGCAAATGTTGGTCTTAAAAACATGATTCCTAAGGAATTAGCAAAAAAGTTGATGAGTGAATATAATATATTTACTGTTGCCATTAATTATGCTAATGTAAAAGGATGTAGAATCAGTCCAAATGTATTTACTACTATAGATGAATTGGATGTTTTTGTCAGAGCATTGAAGGAGTTAGCAGCTTAAAGGAAAATTAGTTTTTTCATAATATCTTATTTTAGGTTGAGTTCAAATATAAAAAAAAGAGTCTAGTACTGGTCTACTAAACTCTTTTTAAAAAAATAGACCAATAAAAAACCCCTACATTTCTGTAAGGGTTGTGTTAATATAACATTGATATTACCTATCAATCTTAGAAATAATTGCTTCTAATCGCTCCAATCTTTTTTCTTGCTCTTTCATCTTTGCATCTTGCTCTTTCAATGCATTTATAAGCACTGGAACAAGACCTTGATAGTTTACGGCTAACATATCTCTATTATCTGTGCTTACCAATTCTGGAAATACCTTTTGTATGTCTTGCGCCAATACTCCAATATTTTGTTTTCCGTCTTTTTTCATTGTGTAACGCTTTCCGTCAATAAGTAATAATTTGGCAAGTGTAGACCCTAGAGATATAATGTTTGCTTTTAGTCTTGCGTCTGAAGAAACTAATACATTCCCTTTTACCTCTAAGTCATTACCAATTACAGTCTCTCCACTAAATAGTACACTAAAAGCATCAGACTTGTTTGAACTACCTGCTCCATTTCCAATTACAAAAGCAGTATTTGCAGTGTTAAATTGAGTTGCACTATTTGTAACAGTAGCACCAGAAAGATTATAATGTCCAATTACTAAAGAACCATAATCACTTGCAGTTGTGAATCTACCCATTGCTGTAGAATGAACTGCACTTGCTGTTGTACCTTCTCCCATTGCTGTAGAATTAGCTCCACTTGCTGTTGTGTTGATTCCCATTGCTGTAGAATTATATCCAACTGCTGTTGTCTCTTTACCCATTGCTGTAGAAGTATCTCCACTTGCCGTTGTACCTTGTCCCATTGCTGTAGAAATAGCTCCACTTGCCGTTGTACCTTGTCCCATTGCTATAGAATGATCTGCACTTGCTGTTGTGTTGTGTCCCATTGCTGTAGAATGAACTGCACTTGCTGTTGTGTTGTATCCCATTGCTGTAGAATTATCTCCACTTGCTGTTGTGTTGTATCCCATTGCTGTAGAAATATATCCAACTGCTATTGTGCCATTTCCCATTGCTGTAGAAATATCTCCACTTGCCGTTGTACCTTCTCCCATTGCTGTAGAATTATCTCCACTTGCCGTTGTA
>Ga0209557_1001521_pt1 | contig 12737 bp, 11 predicted proteins | sample SaaInlV_120m_DNA_4_FD_184672 | JGI IMG/M metagenome (GOLD analysis project Ga0209557, IMG submission 184672) | Marine microbial communities from expanding oxygen minimum zones in the Saanich Inlet - Saanich Inlet SI074_LV_10m_DNA (SPAdes) (version 2) | ecosystem: Environmental > Aquatic > Marine...
GAGTGGAGCAGTTGGTAGCTCGTCGGGCTCATAACCCGAAGGTCGTAGGTTCGAGTCCTGCCTCCGCTACTACCCGAGACCCGAAGACATTTTGTCTTCGGGTTTTGTTTTTCTCAGAAGTCCAAGTTTCTATGAAACAGCCAGTTATCTCTAAAAGTAGGTGGATGTTCGAGGTTCGATATTCTTTAGTTTTAGGAGAGTAGTGTAAACCATCAGGAAATAATACATCTTGCAACCTTCGCTTTTGCTTAGTATTTATAGATTCCCAGAATTGACGGGGGTTTTCGAGCAATGAAAGAATTTTTTCATCCAAAATTGCAAGGTTCGATTTTTTTGAAGGGAGGTTTTCGAGTTTTAGCTCAATTTCTTTGATTTCCTTTTGCGTAATGCGCGTGTATTTATTCCACATCTTTTCGTTGATGTGCCCCACAGCAAATCGTCTTTCCAAATTTTCTAATTCATTTTCTTTTTGGGTAATCTGGGAAAGGAGGTTCTTCCGTTTACCGTCAAAACTTTTTAGCGAGTCTTCTAAAACGATTCTCACTTGGTCTTTGAGAATAGGGATGAGTTTGGGATTCATCTGGAAACCATCAAGCAGTTCTCCAAACTTCTCATGCATGCCCATACGCTTGGTTCTGCTCGTGGAGTTTGCATTTACTGTATGGTTGCACTTATTACACTTGTAGTAATAGTTGCCCGTTTTCTTATGTTGGTAGGAAGTCATATTCTTTTCGCAATTCGTGCAATACAAGAACTTCGGAATCAAAGGAGTATCAAGTTTCCCAGGTAGCTTCGAGATACCGGCCATGAATGATCCGGTGAGCTTCTTTTGAAGTAGTTTCCAATCTTCGTGTGAAACAAGCGCTTCCCAATTCCCTTTGATTTCTTGATCTCCCAATAATTTATTTTTACTGATCCCAGCATAAAAAGGATTACGCCACATGTTGCAAAGGGTCTGCTTCGGTATTTTAAATCCTTTGCTTGCCATGAAGTCGATGATCTCCTTATCCAAAGCGTCCTGGTAGATTTTCATTTTAAACGCTTTCTTGAGCCATTTGCCTTCTTCGTTAATTTTTATTTCCTGTATACCCTGAACTCTGCTTGGATTAGTCACCCTGGGCCCGTATTTGTCATAACCTCTAGGAGCAGTTCCCAGATGGAATCCCTTTCGAACAAAATTTTTCATCCCTGGAATAATCACATCTTGACGATTAAAATTTTCCTTTTGAGCTGCCAATAGTTCTTCTGCGAAATCGTGTTCACTTCTTTCATCAAAGGTGTGTTTCCCGCTGCTGACTGCATAGATGCATACGTTAAAATTGGTACGTAAGGATGAGAGTAGACCAATGTGCCCAGCTCCCGAGCGACCGAACCTGCTGGGTGACCAAAGGAGAATTAATTTTGGCCTTTTTGAAACAGGTGTTTTTTTGAGGGTTTCTATCAGGTTGATCAAGGTCTTTTGACTCTTGAGATTCTTGGAGCTTTCGTAAGCAGCATCAAACTCCTTGGTGATTAATAGATGGTGTTCTTTGGCAAAATCTTGGATTGCTCTTACTTGGGTTTCTATACTTGAGTTTCTTTCAAACTGCTCCTTTGAACTCACGCGAGAGTAAGACCAAACGATAGCATTTTGAAAATCCTTCATGTTATATGAATTCATGATTCTAAATTTTAATTTGTTTCGATTAATAGCATGGCAAGCTCATAGGCTGCCATGGCCAATTCTTGGTAGTCGTCGTTCGTTAATTCAATTTGTAAATGCGATTCTAAGCGGTGCTTAGGCATCAAATGTGCACTTCCTATTTGATGGTCCATCCCTATTTTGGATTAGCCCAGAAAGTCGCATTGGAGGCTGGGTGGGTTGAACGGTCATGAATGAGGTGTTATAATGTGAAATACATAATGAGATGCATTACGCTTCTTTATAGCAATGCTAGCGCCTTGAGGGAGGTCGTTGTTCCTCAGATAGCGTATGATGTCTTCCAAAGTCTTTGAGGACTCATACACGCAAGAAAATTTACCTTGTTCTTCGTTAATGATGAACTCAATATACTTGGGTTTCTTCCGTTGAACTATTTCAAGCATATCTTGATATGTTTCCTCGAAAAGATCGGAGCAATTTCCTGTGACATTAAGTTCTGTAGCGATGAGCTTATTGAACATATCTGTGAGTGGAATTGCAATTCTTACTTCATTAACTCGCTTTGGATCTAGATCCTTGATTTCCCCGGTAAGTGCCCAGTCGTTGGTTTCAGGGTAGTAATTGAAATCAATTTGCTTTTTATGGTTCACAAAGAGCTCGGTAAGAGTAAGCGTGAATTCAGTCATTTCTTGACGCATAGTTTGCATCAATATAGGGTCGTTATTTATCCCTTTGAGCAATTCTCGTTCGTGTTCAGATAATCTGGAATGCGGGTGGTTGAGTTCGCTGTTTAGTAATTCATCGTAGGCCTTATTATCATACCATATGTTTTTTCCGAGCTTGAACAGCGCATCACTAGAGATTCCTAGATTAGTTAGTTGATGGATAATATGAAACCATAGACCTTGGTAGATATTCATCTTAAGATGTTTCTCATCCACAACATATGGCAGCAGACCCTTAGTCTTCCAATAGTTTACTTTACGAGAGGGGACCCCGAAATCTTTTGGCGTAATGGTCCATGTCGAAAAAGCGCTTGTTGCCTTAGTCACGATGTCAAAGTTCGATAATCTCACGAGTGAAAATTTAGTAAAAACATAAATATTTATAGTGTAAATTTACAATGAAAATATGAGTTGAACAAACTCTAATTCTTTATGGAAGGAAGCAGGTTGCTTCAGAAATAAAGAAAAATGCTCCTGTAAAGGGGCAATAAATAAAGCCTTGAGCGTCTACGTGGTGTAGACATGATGTAAACGCTCTGGTTTACAGGAGGTAAACACAAAGAATATGATGATACAAAACGAACAATTTAGAAATTGTACCGTGAGTTTTAGAACGACATCGGCACATAAAATCCAGTTGAATAAGCTGGCAGAGGCTTCTTCCATGCCGACATCTGAATACCTTTTACACTTGACCAATTTGCATCCGCACGTGATAGATAAGATGTCAGGAGAGACGATAAATGAGAAGAAACTAAAAGAGGAAGTGCGGAAGCTTCAGCGGTGGGTCACTAAGCTTGAAACCGATCTTGAAAATGCCGACCTACGTATTGAAATAGAACAATCGGCACTGACGCAAAAGATCCAGACCATTTCAAAGTTGGAATTAGAGGTTAAACAAAAAGATGCAGAGATTCAGGGTTTACATGTTACGAGTAACAAAATGAAAGAAATTCACCGGTCACAGCTATCAATTGGAAATAAGATTCCTGAAAAGGATCAGGAAGTTACTAAGAAAAAAAAGCTTGAATCGGATGAATATATTTTAGCTGGGTTAGGACTTGCGGGAGTTTTAGCCATTGCGTTTAAGGCTGTACTGAATAGATGAAATGTCACAACTATTCTTAGAAGAACATGAACAGTTTTCGCAGTAATCAACCTTATTTGCTTCTACCCTTTCCTGCTTGGCATCCGCAATAACTTTCTTCACATCAAGCCAGTTAACACTACTTTTAAGTGTTACTAATTAGGGTAAGCCTTCAATTGTCTTAACACTTATATTTACAGGGGCAGATAATAGCCGTAGCTTGAATAAAGTTTAAAGTGGACCACATCAGATCAAATGGACAAAACCAAGAAAAGTATCAAATCAATGGAAGAGCAGCTATGGGACGCTGCTAATAAATTAAGAGGAACAGTTGAATCATCAGAATACAAACACGTTGTCTTAGGATTAATCTTCCTCAAGTTTGCAAGTGATAAGTTCGAGGAAAGACGACAAGAACTGATTGAAGAAGGTAAAGAGAAATATTTAGAGATGAAGGAATTCTACAACATGAAGAATATCTTCTTTCTACCAGAAGAATCTAGATGGAGTCACATCATTAAAAACTCTAAACAGGATAACATCGCTTTGATCATTGATACAGCCCTACACACTACCGAGAAGAACAACCCTTCCTTAAAAGGAGCCTTACCTGACAATTACTTCTCTCGGTTGAATATGGATGTGAGCAAATTGGCTGCTCTATTAGATACCATCAACAATATTGACACACTGAAAGACAAACAACAAGACATTGTTGGACGTGTTTATGAATATTTCTTAGCAAAATTTGCAATTGCTGAAGGCAAGGGAAAAGGAGAATTTTATACTCCAAAAAGCATTGTAAATCTAATCACTGAAATGATTGAGCCTTACAAAGGAAAAATCTATGACCCAGCTTGTGGTTCGGGAGGTATGTTTGTGCAATCAATGAAGTTTATTGATAGTCATAATGGAAATAAAAAGGACGTTTCCATTTACGGACAAGAATACACCTCTACCACTTACAAACTGGCTAAAATGAACTTAGCCATTAGAGGAATATCAGCCAATTTGGGAGCTGTGCCTGCTGATACTTTTGCCAAAGACCAGCACAAAGATTTAAAAGCAGATTACATTATGGCAAACCCTCCCTTTAACCAAAAGGATTGGAGAGCCGAAAACGAATTGTTAGATGATCCACGCTGGCGTGGTTATGAAGTGCCACAAACGGGTAATGCCAACTATGCTTGGATTCTAAATATGGTTTCCAAATTATCAGAAAATGGTGTTGCAGGATTTATCCTGGCAAATGGAGCATTATCTGGTGGAAGTGAAGAATATAAAATCCGAAAGAAATTGATTGAAAACGGTTTGGTGGAAGCTATTGTGATTTTGCCAAATAAAATGTTCTATACCACTGACATTAGCGTAACACTTTGGATTATCAATAACAATAAGAAGGAACGTGTTGTCAAGCTAAACGACATAGAGAAAAACTACCGAGACCGAAAAGGTGAAGTGTTATTCATGGACTTACGTGAAAAAGGCGTTCCCTTTGAGAAAAAGTACATTCAATTTACACCAGAAGTAACAGAAGAAATTTCTGAAACATACCATAAATGGCAGCAAAATGATAAAGGATATGAAGACATCCCTGAATACTGTTACTCTGCAACTTTTGAAGAAATTAAAAGCAAGGATTATGCTTTAGCTGCAAGCAAGTACATTGAATTCATCAACCGTGATGAAAACATCAATTTTGATGAAAAAATGTCGGCTTTACAAACTGAGTTTTCTGAATTATTAAAAGAAGAAACAAACTCGAAAAAGGATTTATTGAACGTATTTAAAGAAATTGGATATGAAATCAAGCTTTAAAAGATTAGGTGATTTCATACACAAGATTGATGTGAGGAATAAAAATTCTCAAAACACTAAGCTACTTGGGCTTAGTATGAATAAAGAATTTAGGCCGCATGCTTCAAATATTATAGGTACAGATTTATCCAGATATAAAATTGTTGATCATTGGCAATTTGCCTGTGATTTCATGTCTACAATTCGAGTTAGAAAATTACCTGTTGTACTTCAAGAAAATGATGAACAAATTATTGTTTCTCCAGCTTATACAACTTTTGAAGTAATTGATCCAAACGAACTTCATTCAGAATATTTGATGATGTGGTTTAGGCGTGATGAGTTTGATAGATATGCCTATTTCTGTTGTGACAGTGCAGTGCGTGGTGGATTTAATTGGGACGAATTATGTGATGTGAAATTACCTGTCCCATCCATTGAAAAACAACGAGAACTTGTAAAAGAATACAACACCATAGTTAATCGTATAAAGCTCAACGAACAGCTTAACCAAAAACTAGAAGAAACGGCTAAAGCACTTTACAAGCATTGGTTTGTAGATTTTGAATTCCCTAGTGAAAACAGACAACCTTACAAATCTTCTGGTGGGAAAATGGTTTATAATGAAGAGTTGGATCAAGAGATTCCTTATGGGTGGTTTAAAGGACAGTTATCTGATATTTCAGATATAATTATGGGACAATCACCCAGTGGTAATAGTTACAATAAAGAAGGTCATGGTGAAATATTTTATCAAGGAAGAACGGAATTCGGATTTAGGTTTCCTGAGGTAAGAAACTACACTACGGAACCAAAAAGAAGAGCTAAAAAAGGAGATATTCTTATGTCTGTGAGAGCTCCAGTTGGTGATTTAAACATAGCAAATAGTAATTGTTGTATCGGACGAGGTGTTGCCTCTTTGCGTTCAAAGAATGACAATAATTCCTTTCTCTTCTATTTGATGAAAGATGTAAAGAGACAATTTGATATTGCGAATGAGGAAGGAACCGTTTTTGGATCAATAACAAAAGATGGCTTACATGAAATTGAAATAATTATTCCTGCATCAGAAGTAATTCTGAAATTTAATCAACATGCATCAAGATTAGATCAAAAGATAGAAAATCAGTGTAGCCAAATATTTTGTCTTGAACAAACTAAAAAATTGATTCTATCAACAATGTCAAAAGTTGATTCTCTTAAAACTGAACAAGTATCATGAAATTCACCGAAGCACAATTAGAACAGGCTTTTATTGAGCTATTGAGGCAAGAGGATATTCCTCATGTGTTGGGTGGAGATATTGCTCGTGCAGAAGATGAAGTTTTAATCAAAGAAGATTTAAAAGCCTTTTTACTCAATCAGTACAAAGCACATAAGTTAATCGAATCAGAAGCTGACCAAATCATTCGTCAGTTAGAAGTCTACTCTTCTTCAGACTTATACGAAAGCAACAAAGCCATTATGAAACTCATTTCAGATGGTTTTGCTTTAAAGCGTGAAGATCGTTCTCAAAAAGATATTTGGATTTACCTTATTGATTATTCTGAAAAGAATAACAATACCTACAAAATTGTCAACCAATTAGAAATTACGGGCTATCACAAGCGTATTCCAGATGGTATCCTCTACATTAATGGTATTCCATTGGTAGTATTGGAGTTTAAGACAGCTGTAAATGAAAATGTAAGCATTCATGACGCTTATATCCAACTCACCACTCGTTATAAAAGAGACATTCCCGAACTTTTTAAATACAATGCCTTTTGTGTCATTAGTGATGGAGTGAACTCAAAGGCTGGGTCATTCTTTGCGCCTTATGAATTCTTTTATGCCTGGAGAAAAGTCGAGGGATTGCCAAGTGAGGTTGATGGAATTAATTCTATGCTTACGCTTATTCAAGGCATGTTTAACCATGACCGTTTAAGAGACATCATTCGAAATTTCGTTTTCATCCCAGATACATCTAAAAAAGATGAGAAGATAGTTTGTCGTTATCCTCAGTATTACGCAACTCGAAAGTTATTTCAGAATATACTGCTTCACCAGAAACCTAATGGTGATGGCAAGGGCGGCACTTATTTTGGAACTACGGGTTGCGGTAAAAGTTTCACCATGCTGTTCTTAACACGTTTGTTGATGAAGAGTAAGGAGATGTCGAGCCCAACCATTGTTTTAATTACGGATCGAACAGATTTAGACGACCAGTTATCTGGTCAGTTTACCAATGCCAAAGGTTTTATTGGAGACAATGTTGTTAAGAGTGTAGAAACTCGAGAAGACTTGCGTTTAAAACTTAATGGCAGAAAAAGCGGTGGCGTATTTTTAACTACTATACACAAGTTTAATGAAGACACAGATGTACTAACCCAAAGGACGAATGTGATTTGTATCTCTGACGAAGCACACAGAAGCCAGATAAATTTAGATCAGAAAATCACTATTGATCAGGATAAGGGAACAGTCAAGAAATCATATGGCTTTGCTAAACATCTGCACGACTCTCTTCCTAATGCCACTTATGTTGGTTTTACAGGAACACCCGTAGATGCTACATTGGATGTGTTTGGAGATATTGTAGATTCCTACACCATGACCGAATCTGTAAGGGATGAAATTACCGTTAGAATCGTTTATGAAGGTAGAGCAGCCAAAATGAGCTTGAATAATTCGGTGTTGAAAGACATTGAGAATTATTACCAAAATGCAGTAGCAGAAGGTGCTTCTGAATACCATGTAGAAAAGAGTAAAAAAGAAAGTTCCAACATGAACATGGTCTTGGGTGATCCAGACCGTTTAGAAGCCATTGCCAAAGACTTTGTTCAGCATTATGAAACAAGAGTTGCAGAAGGTTCATCAGTTGCAGGAAAGGCAATGTTTGTATGTTCAAGTAGACCTATTGCCTATAAATTCTATACCCAGGTAATAAACTTACGTCCAGAATGGGCGGAAATTAAGCCTTGTGCGGAGGGCGCAAAATTGACTGACAAGGAAAAGAAAGAAATCAAGCCAATGGAGCGCATTAAGATGATAATGACACGTGGCAAAGATGATCCTAAAGAAATGTACGAAGCTCTGGGAGATAAGGCTTACCGGAAGGAGCTTGACAGGCAGTTTAAAAATGAAAAATCAAACTTTAAGATTGCCATTGTTGTAGATATGTGGCTAACAGGATTTGATGTTCCGTTTTTAGACACCATGTACATTGACAAACCTGTTCAGCGTCACAATTTGATTCAGACAATTTCAAGGGTAAATAGACGATTTACAGGAAAAGGAAAGGGGTTGATTGTTGATTACATCGGGATCAAAAAAGAGATGAATCAAGCTTTAGCGATCTATAATAAGGTCGATAATCAGAATTTTGAGGATATTGAGAGTTCCATTGTGGTGGTCAAGGATTACTTAGACCTATTAGAGAACTATTTTCATGGTTTTGATTCCAGTGATTACTTTACTGGACAGCCTTTGGCACAGCTTCAATGCTTGAATGGTGCTTCTGAATTTGTGCTTGGTTCTGAAGAAAACAAGAGGCGTTTCATGGATTTAGTTAAACGCTTGAAATCGGCTTATGACATCTGTAGTGGAAGTAATGAGTTGACTGAAATTCAGAAGGACTTTGTTCACTTTTATTTAGCAATTCGCTCCATTGTGCATAAGCTTACTAAAGGATTAGCTCCTGATACAGAACAAATGAATGCATACTTAAGGGAAAAGGTTGCGGCCGCATTAGAAAGTGATGGCATAGAAGAGATTATAAAATTAGGTGACGAAGAAAATAAGGAACAAGACATCTTTGATTTAGATTATTTGGCAAACATTGAGAAAATTAAGTTGCCAAACACTAAAATTCAGTTGTTGCAGAATCTGTTAAAGAAAGCAATAGGTGAAATGAAGAAGGTCAATAGAATTCAAGGAGTCGAGTTTTCAAAGAAGATGCAGGCTGTTGTAGATCGCTATAACGAGCGGAAGGACAATGTGTACTCAAGCGAGGAGTTTGAAGAAATAGCCAATGAGCTTACAACCTTGATAATGGATCTTAAAGCTGAGTTTGCCTCCGGTGATGATCTTGGTATAGACTTCGAGGAGAAGGCCTTTTATGATATTCTAAAGTCTCTCGCAAATAAATACGATTTCTCTTATCCTGACGATCGTTTGCTGCATCTGGCAAAGGAGGTCAAGGTGATAGTAGATGATAAGTCTAGGTACACAGATTGGAGCGAAAGGAGTGATATAAAGGCTGAACTTAAAGTAGATCTTATATTGCTGCTTGGAGAAAATGATTATCCACCTGTTGACAGAGACGAAGTCTATAAAGAGATATTCGAACAGGCAGAAAACTTCAAGAGGAATAGATAAATCAAATTCCTTGTTTAGGTCAACAGACTTAGTTCAAGACATATTACACTAATCTATAAGACTGATAAGTTCTGTCTCTATATCTTTCCATTCTTGGTTTAGGTTGATGTTGTTTATTAGCATTCTTTTGCCTGATACTATTCTTTTATCCCTAACTGTATGTGAAGTGTTCGGGTACAACAGCATACTGTAGACTTCCCTAAAAGAGGGAGCCTACATTTGCAGACACTTAAGGTCAAAATAAACTTAAATTATTAAGTTAGTTAAAAAAATAGTGACGAGGCTGACTGAATTACACCCGGTTACGGATAAAGGGTGTACTCGAAAAGGTCTTTTGTATTCACCTGCCGTTAGTTGAGAGTTTTCCCTGAATTAATCCGTTGCGTCCCACAGTTCTTGTATTAAATTCTTTATGTGTTGTTGGCTCATCTGATATCTTTCAGTGAGATTTTAGGAAGGCTAGCGATAATCTCAGAATCAAGAAATGTTTCATTGAAGCATTGGCCGTCGTGAACGTGACAGATATATCTGCTAAAAACACTGCTAGGTGTGTCGCATGGTCCTCGGTCATGATAATCATAAACTTCGGAAATCAAAATCACTTCACCCTTATAAACACTTAGCTGGTTTAAAATATGACTGTTCCATCGAACTCCGGCTGTTTCTTTCTTTTTGGGAAAAGGAATTTGATTTACATGGGATTCAATATCAAATCGTTTATTGAAATTTTCAACGATTATTCTTATTTCGCCCATGAAAAGAGTTTTCAGAGTCTCAATTTCAATTCTTAGGTCTGTATTGAAACTATTTCTAATTTTTAAACTTCTGTCTAGTTCGCTTATGCTGTTTATTTGCTTCTGTGTTACAGAGTTTAGTCGTTCGTTTTCCTTTTCTAATTCAGATAATCTCTTCTCTACTAGTGGGTCTTTAAGATCTTCAATGAATTCCATTAGACGCTTAAAATCTCCTTTAATTAAGTCGGATAACAGTTCAATTTGACCGTCAATTACGTAGCCCTTGAGTTTTTTGTCCCAACCAGATAGTAACGAAGATTCTAGTGGTGAGATGAATTTTGAATTTTGAGAAGTTTGAGTTGGTTTGAAGTCAATGACCATCTTGAATTCATCATTAAATTCACCTAAATGCACTGAAACGAGTACGTATTCATTCTCAAAAGTTAAAGGTCCGTCGTAATAAGCTATAGAAAGACAGCTTGGATCCTTAGGGTTAAAATTTGAAGAGTTAATGAAATCATGTTCAATGTAATCCCGAAACTGACGGAATTCTTTGTGTAATATTGAAGAGTCTACGAGATTTATGATTTCGCAGTTTTCTTTAAACTTTCTCATTGAAGTGCTCATGAGTAATTTGATTTATCGGATTCGTTCTTGGTATAGAATAGTCAATTCATTTAATCTCTCAGCTAAGTATTGATTCGCGTCGCCCAACTGTGTTAAGATTTTTCTCGCCTGCTCAGCATAGGCCTCACATTTTTCTTGGCTCCAATGGGGTGGAGGGGGTTGAAGGTTGGTGATTCTATCAGCGAGTTTGACAATGCTAGCTTCTTTAAACTTCGATGAGGCTATTCGGTCAAGAGAATCTAGAAGCTTTAATTCTTTGTCCTTGATTCGATCATCCTTGGTTAATGTTTTTACGGCCTCGACTACTTCAATAGAGAAATTCTCTTGTAGAACCTCTTCCGTGATGTCTTCTACATCTTCTAATACATCATGTAGCGCACCAACTTGAATGGCAAATTCCAGGTCAAATGTGGGTTCGTTGTGATGAGCCATGATGATTTCCATCACTACGTTGCTGATGTGTAGAAGGTAGTTTGCTGAACTTCCCGGTACCGTTTGTTGAGCATGCGCCTCAGCTGCAAACTTCATTGCTTTTTGAAAAGTAGATTGAGTGGTCATATTTCATCTGTAATTCTTACCGAAATGTTCAAAAGAGAGTTCTTCGAGATATGTCCAGTCAGAAAATGAGTCCACTTGTCTATCTGTCTCGACATCTATCACTTGAGGAGAGTGGCCCATTGTTTTCATTGAGTCAATAGAGGACACGAACTCATTGAATGAATCAAATTTTAATTGAGATCGTATTTGAGACTTTGCTTGGTTGATTGCTTTTTCGAGATCGTCGATTTCCAAGGAATCAGATGAGCTGTCCTCATCGTTCCAAAGAATAGAATAGTTGTCCCAAGTTCTGATCAGGTATTTTTTCATGGGTAGGTTTGATAAAATTGGTTTACAAACAGGTTCAATTCGGTAGATAGCTTTTGATCTAAGAGCTTTTCTAGTTGAGGAGGTATGCTTTGGTAAAACGCTTCCGCAATACTTCCAGCAATCGCAGCAAGAGTATCAGTGTCTATTCCGAGAACAATTGCTTTCCTAATGGCATCTTCAAAATTGTCACTACGCAGGAATGCGTTTATTGCTTTTGGTACCGTGGTCTGACAAATGAAGTAATCGCTGTAGATAAAAGAGCTGTCATTAAGGTCGTAGCCAAATTCTGATTCTATATGATTTTGGATTTCTGATTTTGAAGATCCTTTTCGTGCAAGGAATATTGCAGAGGCAACGGCTTGCGCACCTTTAATACCTTCTGCATGACCATGAGTGGGCACAGCGGAGTTTTTTGCATGTAGCATTACCTCTTCTAAAGAATCGAATGCCCAGCCAATAGGTGAGACGCGCATGGCAGAGCCATTCCCAAAGCTATCGCCATTTGGGGATTTCGGATGTTCCGCCCATCGCATGAACCCAGGCCCATATCTGTAGTTCTTGTTACTGTTGTAAAATGCTCTATAAGCTGATGCATAATCAAAATGGTTCTCCAAAATAGCAGATGCAGTAGCAATAGTTAGTATGCTGTCATCTGTTATATCAGATAGATCCGAATTGATTACAAAACTCTCGTCCAGTACTTGCTTGAATTCGAAGGGAGATCCAATGATATCCCCAATTATAGCTCCCTTCATTAATCAATACCTAAATCGAGGTCCAATAGTTCGTCCAAATCGTCCAGTTCATCTCCATCGCCAAGCTCAAGAGCACTCACAGATTGGATAGATTCTCCGGCAATGCCTTTTACAGAGCCGTACATTAAAGTGGTATTTGCTATG
>Ga0209557_1001529_pt1 | contig 12707 bp, 14 predicted proteins | sample SaaInlV_120m_DNA_4_FD_184672 | JGI IMG/M metagenome (GOLD analysis project Ga0209557, IMG submission 184672) | Marine microbial communities from expanding oxygen minimum zones in the Saanich Inlet - Saanich Inlet SI074_LV_10m_DNA (SPAdes) (version 2) | ecosystem: Environmental > Aquatic > Marine...
TGTAGCGTTTAAAGGAATAATAACTTTAATACAACTTAGTGTACAGTCCGTTTACTACCCGTTACTTGTTCTAATACTCCATCTAAATATTCTTTCTCTTCTTCAGTTAAATCCTCGACATCTTTAGCCAACGGATTCTCGTCTACTTCATCTAAAAAGCTACCATCGTAGCTAACTTCCTGTTTGTAAACTGTTTCAACTAAACTATTATATGATTGATGGAATGATTCTGACAAAGGAAAAGATGTCATAATATTAAAAGGATCAATTGAAACATTGTCTACGTTTGTCATCATTAAATAAGGACGTATGTGGTTCATTTCGCCTACAGGCTGACCGTCCGGGGAAGGCATGGACTTAGTTATAATTTCTAGTGGGTATTGAACGTAGGTATTTCCATCGGGAAGCATATCCGTAATACCAACAATTGTCTGTCCATTAACTAGTTTTAAAATTTGTATATTATCCATCTACTTTTATTCTTACTAGTTTGTAATTAAATTTTTCTTCATTATATATCTTAATTCTTTCCACCATGTGTCCTAGTGTGTAGTTCTTTTTAGACTTCCACATTAGATCGTCACCAACATCAAACAAGTTACAAGACGTTTTGTTGTCGCCTTTTCTTAGCCCTCTACCTATGGACTGTAAGTTTCTAATCCTAGATTTACTAGGAGAAGCGAACACAATATTATGTAGGTTCCTTATATTTATGCCCGTTGAGAATGTGCCGTATGATGCGACTATTATACAATCGTTTTCTTCTTCTGTCAAGCGTCTGATTTCTTCACGATGTTCTGTATCTGTTCCACCAAAGACAAAGAATACTTTTCTACCCTCTGCGACTTTTTCTTTAATCATCTTATATAAGACTTTGCCGTGCTTTTCAACGTATTGGAAAAGAACAAGCGTGTTGCCTGTTTGAGATATTGTAAGGTTTCTTAGCAATGTATTGCGTACAGGATTAGTTACAAGCCAATCCATTTCCTCAGCATAGTTCATCTTTTTAACTAATTGGCGATCTGCATCTGAGTATTCTAGGATCATTCCAATGATTTTCAACGTTGCAACTTGATCCGTATCCATTAGTTTCTTAGTGGTAATAACGTTTTTAACCTCACCGAAGATACCCTCTAGAACTAGTTTGTGTGTCTTTGTACCATCTAAGGTACCCGTAGTTCCTATTCTATATGGAGTAGTGGTACATTTATCTAAGATACTTGTAAGTGATTTTGCTTTAAACTGATGAGCTTCGTCTCCGTACACGACATCGAATTTCTCGAACCACGACTTTGGAAACTTATATATGGATTGCCAGGTTGATATTGTCACTGGAAAATCATTTGACTTTTCTTTTCCACCGTATATTCTATGACATTGTTCAGAAGCCTTCCAAGAGTCTGCGGATGCGTAATCTTGAAAGTCGCCGTACATTTGTTCAACCAGCGAAGTGGTTGGTACTATAATGAGTTGTTTTCTTCCTAGGTTGCTATGATAACGAACCAAGGAATAAATAATGAGAGACTTGCCAGAAGCAGTTGGGCTGACAAGTAGACACCGTCCTCGATTAACTGCTGTTGTGATGGCGTTAATCTGGTAGTCACGCGCTTCAATACTTTTTCCATTAGATTGTAAATTTAACTCCTTCGTAAATTTGTTCATGTAAGACATAGAAACAGGGTCTCCTATTTCTTCGATGTCTTTAGTTAGAGGATATTCTAGTGTGTTAGCAAACTCCTCTAGATAAGATAGTAGGCCAACATACAATGACGATTTATACATATTGAAAAGTCTAGCTTTCCCATCCCACATTCTGTTTTTGTACAGTGGCATGAAGCGAGCACCTGGAACATCAAACGTGAAATAATCGTTTATCTCTTGTGCTGTGCTAGGGTCTGTTTTAATATGTAAGTAGCACTCGTCTACTTTTGTGACGTGTATCATATCGTTACATTAATCCGTTTGTAAATTTAGTCCATTCAATTGCGTTTTTCACGTCCCATGTTCTACTATTAAGTGAGCGCATAATACGCTCTACATAATCGAAACAAGCTCTAATATATTCAACCTTATCTGCTAAGATGATAATATCAGGATCACTGTCTAAGTAATCATTCATTTCGTTTTTAAGTGGCTGAGGTCCTAAGTATTGATCCCAACCTAATTGATCCAACTCCGACTTTGACAACTCTCCGCGGAAGTATCTCCACTTGGTTCGTCTTAGCGTCAACATTTGTGATTCATACTTTCGAGCTTGAAGTCTGAAAGTAGTTAGAACATTAAGGTATTTGGCGTGTAGTTCAGATGTTTTAATTGCTGCTGAACCAAGATTGAGCTCATCAATCTGTGAGTCTTTTTTCCATTCGGCTTGTAGTTCATCAAGTTTCATAATAAAGTCCTGTTGCTATATATAACGTATTATACACTAAACGGTGTTATTGTCAAGGACAAAGGTGACCGTTTACATATCAGTAGATATAATATACTGTCTATACCTAAAAGAGGCAATCCCTTGGAAGTACTCTGTATTGCCAGAAGAGATGTCAAAGTCCAAGCCACTTAGAGCAATTGGGAATGCATCTTGAAATATGATTTTAGATTTGGCTACATTATTACTATCTAAAATAAACAATGTTGCATCACTCTTCTCGCCTAAGGATCCTTGTTTGTGAGGAGAAATGTCTGGGAAACGGTACCCTTGTGATTCTGTAAACTTTTGGTATTCGGTATGGTCTTCTGGGAAGCCTAAACCTCTTATCCAATTATAGAGCTCTGTGTAGTTAGCCATGTTCTCTTGTATGAGGAATCTAATTGTTAACTCTCCAAACTGTATTTTATCGCCTGGTTCGAAGTAATCAACTAGCGGTGTTGCTACTACTGGTGAGCCCATTGTCATATCAGGTATGTTTGCTGATTGACAAAAGAATGAAACATTAGGTAAATTGTGGACAAGAAACTTAAACCCATTAGGCTTTAGATAGTCTAACTCACTAGGGTTACCTGCATCAAAGTCTGCTTCTGTTATATTTAATGTCTTGTCCAATGCCATTATTTGCCCTGTCCTCTATATTTCTTAAATGAACGTCTTCTATGTTTGTTCATTGTGCTGGTGTTTTGTTTTGTTTTTCGCCCTCTGCCACCATCGCCTTGTGATGTTCCTTTAACTATGTGTCTAAGTGCGTTCTTTTTGTTCTGCCATGATTTAGCCATTTCTCTCCATTGTAAAAGTAAACACGTCCCTGTGCTTACCTACTATTTATAAAGATAAAAAAGGGCAGTTTCCCGCCCTAGTTTACTCGCACTCTTTTGGATTGTCCTCACAATACTTTAATATCCGTTTAACTAGAATTTTAATGTCTTGATCGGCTTGTCTTTTCTCGTTGCGAGAAGAGAAAATCCTTAGTCCTTTTTTGGTTCTTGAAGCTCGTCGGTTTGCTTATCAATCTCTGTAACTACTGTATCTACGACACCTTCAGCTGCATCTGCTGCTGTATTAACAATGTCAGATGCATCTCTTAGAACAGCCGTACCAATGTTACCCGCTGTTTTTACAGATGTATCAACTATACTTGTAGTCACGTCTTTACCACCTTCTATAACTGCTCCAACTGAAGCACATGAAGGTAATAAACCTACAACACCGAGGACCGCAATAATAGTGAATAACTTATTCATTTATTATACCTCTGATTAGTCTTCACTTAAATGTAAAGACAATACTATTTATAAGTTATAAGATTGTAGGCACAAAAAAAGGGACTCCTAAGAGTCCCCTTAAAGTGTTCCGTTGTTACGGAATTCTTTTTTTTAACTTACATCAAGTTAGAAACTTTTACACTTCTGTAGTATTGGTTTCTGTCAGCTGTAAAGTTGTCGCCGTCTGTGTTACCTGAACCATCAACTACGAATGGGTTTGCAATCATTCCGTAACGTGTCTTAAAGCCGATTTTTGGCTGGAAGGTGCTAGGATCAATCGCTCTAACCATTTGTAGAGGAACGTAAGGACAGTAGAAAAGACCTGCGTCGTATGGGCTTGTTCCTTTGTAGCCAACTGTGTAGAACTGGCTAGCAGCTCCAGTGTTAGCGGAATAAGGATCAATGTATACTTTATAACGTCCGTTAAGTACACCAGCGAATGTGTTACCTGTGTCATCAACGTTTAGGTTAGTTGAAAGTGCTGGAGTGTAGTCAAGAACACCTGCCATAGCCATTGCTGATGCAACGTCTGCTGAACAGATAATAAAGTTACCTTTACCTCTACGTGTGTCTTGTGCAATTACGTTAGCATCTCTTTCGATGTTAAACAGTAATCCTTTGAAACGTTCTACAGACCATCTACCGTTAGAGTCAACGTCTAAGTCGAATGTACCAGGTGTTGCTGTAGAAGCAGAACCTGTTTTAGCGACTTTGTAAATTGTTCTAATAACTTCTCTGTTGATTTCTGCTAGGATCTCTTGAGATAGGATGTTAGACAATTCTGACTCTGCATCAAGACCGTGAATAGCTTTCAAGTCTTGTGCAAGTTCGATAGTGTATTCTGCTTTAAGCGCTCTAGACTTAGCGGTAACAGTTGTTTTCTCAATTGAGAAAGCCATTTCGTTAAGTGTAGTAGTATCGCCAAAGCCTTCTGCTGTAGAAGTAGATACACCGTTACCAGTAGTGTAAGCGCCGTCTACTGGATTAGATCCAGCGTGTGTGCCTGCACCTGAGAAGTCAGTGTCTGCTTCGTTAAACAATGCTTCGTCGCCTGTTTGGCTAGCATAGTGAGATTTCATGGCGAAAATAAGTCCTGTAGGTCCAGTCATTGGCTGTACACCACAGACATCATATGCCATAAGATTTGGTAATGCACGTCTTACCAAAGAGATAAGAATCGGGTCATAGTTATCGATTCCTCCACCTGTTTGGTTAGCGTGTGTTGCTTCGTTGAAAACCGCCTTTTCCTCGCGGAGGGCTTTCTCTTGGTTCTCAAGAACAACGGTAGTAACAGCACGTCTATGTGCGTCCTTGATCTCAGAAAGATCAGGGTGCTTTAATACGGGCTCCCACTTGTTTTGTAGTTCTTCTGAAAGATACATTTAAGTTCTCCTTGTTGTTTCAGTTATTTGTGTTATTATATAACTCTAATTATTTATAAAAAATTAAACTTTGATTGTTAAAACTTGGATGACTGAGAGATTGCCTTGGCATATTTTGCCATTGTGCCGTTCCCTATTAAGGCATCACCTTCAACGCTATCAACTAATTTCTCCGTAGACTCTGCAACGTCTTTGGGAAAATAGTTTTCCTTAACAACGACAAGCTTTTGTCTATACATCTCTTCACTTCCAAAAGAAATATCTTCACACAATGTGGCAAACTTTTCGGCTTCAGTTGAAGCTAAGCTTTCTGCTACTTCTGCAAATACTTTTTCTTTCCTCAGTTGAGTTGCTTCCTCTGTAGATAGAATCACTGCCTGTGTCTGCTCGTCGAGCTTAGATGACAGTTCATCAATCTTACTTTGCATCTCACCAAGCACATCGTATTTCTCTTCTGGAATGTCGATGTAATGCTCTGTGAAAACCTGTTGCAAACCCTTGATAAAGGATTCAGTAACTTCCGTTTTGATTCCTTGCTCAATTGCAAGTTGGTTCTCGCTCATCCAGTTTTCAGTTACATAGCTAAGGTATTTGTCGATACTCTCTATCAATCCCTCTTTTGCTGTTTCCATTTCACTATTGTACTGTTCTGTAAGTTCTGCTTCAATAGCATCAACTTCAGATGTTACTCTCGATGTAACAATAGCTTCAAAGATATTAGCTGCTTTAACTTTGAAATCTTCGCTGAGATGTTCTTCGTCTGCGAACAAGGCCTTAAGGTCTTCTTCGAAAAGTGCGTCTTCTGCTTCTTCTTCAGCGGCTTCGTCTTCAGAAATTACTTCCTCTTCCTCAGCTACTTCTAATTCTGCTTCGTCTACAATCTCTTCCTCTACGACAATTTCTTCTTCCGACTCAACTTCTTCTTTAGCGACGTTTCCTTTTGAACTAGCTTGTGCAACTACATTCTTAGGATCTTCTTCGTCTGAGAAGTTAGGTGCTTTACCAGCGCCTTGGCCTTTAGGAAGAGTACTATCTTTAGAGGCTTTGCCTGATGCTGCCTTGCCTACTTCTGATGTCAATCCACCTTCCTTATTGCCTGCACCACTTAGGTCCTGCATTTCGGGGTTAGCGTCTGAACTACCTTGAGTAGGGGCTGTAGCATCACCTGTTTGCTTATCTAAAGGACGATTTGCGGCGCCCTCCATAAGTTCTCTAATTTTGGATTCTACTCCCATTGTTTTACTCCCTTTTACGGTTTGTTTATATTGCCTAATATATTTATATATTCTAAATTTTGGACAATTTGTTTAAGAAACTTTCAAAAACTTGAAGTTTAGCTTCTTCTAGGTTTCCAGTTAAGGTGGCGTTGTCGATAAAATCTTTGGCTTGATCGATAAATTGCTCTTGCCAAACACCGCCAACATTCACCCATTCCTTATTTTCCATTATCCCATGAACAAAAGCATCCGGGGCTGAAGGATCTGCAACAATATCAGCGGCGGTAGCTAAGTGAAAATCGCTCTGTACTTCGTTGATACCGTTTCGTTCCTTAATTGTACCCAGCCCTCTAGAGCTTACGCCCAGAGAAGCACCTTCGTCAATAAGTTCCTTAACAATTTTCCCCATAGGGGTGTCAAGAATCTTTGCTCGCCCAATATAATTATCTCCTGATTCTTTTAAGGAAACAATCATATGGGAAACTCTGTCTAAGTTTACAGTGGGGCCATCAGGATGACCAAGCTCACCGTATGCTCGTTTTTTGTCAATGCTTTCTTTTGTGTATCTTGCGACTTCTTCAGACATCACATCTTTCGGATAGCATCGACCGTTTCTATTTGTTAGATTAGACTGTAAAAAGATACCCTCAATAAAGTGAGATCTCTTTCCAGTTTCTTCGTTAATTTCTTGGAGGTATTTTACTTCCTCGTTAATTTCTTTAATTAGTTTCATTATCCTAAGTCTCCATCTGCACCTTGGTGCTGTTGTGAACCGTAGCCTGCGTTCTTAGATAGTTCTAAGAGTACAACACCTTCGCCGTTAGAAAATGCAACTTCGATATCTGATTCATTCTCGGTATTTTCTGAGAAGCCATACCAGTCGGTATAACCAATATCATGAAGGTGGAGTATAGTCACGCCGTTTCTAGTAATGGTCGCCGACGCATTTTTGTCGCAGTACCAATGAACTCTAGAAATGTTAACTACGGGCGTACCCACGGTTTCAGTTGCCTTCTTAAGGTCTACAGACAAGTCAATTGTTGCAGTCTCTGAATTGGCTCCGCTAGCCCTTGCTACCCCTTGTACTTGGGTTAGCTTTAACATTGATACTGTTGCTGCCATTTATTCTCTCCAGTTATTTTTTCTTTTTATGGTTTCCATGTTCGAGGAGTTCTACTACCTCTACATCTAAATCATCAACTTGCACAGTCTCAATGCCGTGCTCGAACATAACGCTATACCATGAGATGTTACCCGTCTCGTCGGGTTCAGCATGCTCACCAATAACAGGTGTGCGTCTTTCCACTCTTTGTGAAAAATTTTACTTGCACACATATGCTTATCGTTCTCTAGAGAACCAGGAGCTACTCCGTCAACCGGGGCTTCTACTAGTCCACTTCTAAAATCGTTAAACTTCTTCATCTGTTACTTCCTCTGTTTCCTCTACATCTGACTCCATCGCAGGATCATCTGTAATGTGTTCTTCTCCGTCTGCTAAACCCATTGCTTGCATTTCTGGGTTTTTAAATACAGACTGAGAAAGTTCTTGCTTATAATCATTGACGGCATCGTTTGCTCTGCCCATCATTATAGCATTAAACTTATCTTGTATTTCACTTGCCTTGCCATTTGCAATGCTGTCCATCATATCTTTAATTTGTTGTGTTTGGTCCATTTTCATCTCCACCTTCTTGTTGATCCTGCATCGGTTCTTCTAAAGACATATCCCGAGCCATCTCTTCTATTTCTTCATCAGTTAACATTAATATACTCTTTTGAACATAACTCTTACTAAACAATGTTCCTATATAACCTGATACTCCATTTAACACTTCTACTCTGCTTCTTAGAATCTCTTGGTTCTTAGATTCAGTATAGTATGCATCTGAAGCAAACTTGTATTGGATATCATCTTTAATAGAATTCCAATCATCTTCAGTAATAACATTCTTTAGTAAAAGCTGTGTCTTAAGCAAGTCGTCAAATAAGACGGCAAACTTATTCCTTAGCTTAGCGACAAACTTTGTAAATTTAAGTTCGTCTCTATTAATTTCTGCAGCACGGCCAAAGTTAAGTCCAGCCTGTTGCTGTAGTCGGGATACGGGTACGTTGAGAGATTGATATAGTTTCTTTTGAAAGTATTCTACATCTTCGATTTGCCCCAGGTTTTGACCTGCGGGTAAAGTATCAATCGCTGTGCCTGTACCACCTTCTCTACGTGGAAGCCAAAAGTCTTCCAACATAGACATAAATTTCTTATCATCTCGGATCTCGCCAGTTCCGGCATCGTAAACTAATTTATTACGATATCGATCCATAATGTCTTTTAGATATTGTTCTGCTTTATTTGTAGGCAAGTTGCCAACATCTACATAAAAAATTCTACGCTCAGGTGCTCGTGTAATACGGTAGATTACCACAGCATTTTCCATCATTCTAAGTTGGTTAGCGGGTCTAATCGCTTTGTGTAGATAAGAAAGAGCTGTTCCCTTATCCTGATCTACTAAACCACTTGGTGCATAACAAATTGCGTCCTTTGTAATCTTTAACGCATTATCATTTTGTCCTGCTTTATACTGCCCTGGCTTGTTGGCGATTCCTTTATCATTAAAAATAAAGAACTCTTCAACATCCTTAATAAACAAAACACCTTGTTCGTTTTTCTCTTTCTTTACTTCACGAACTTTAGTAATTTTTCTAGGATCGATATATCTAATATCTTTAATACCTTTCCTAGGAGCGGCGGTATCAATGACTTTATGGAAAAACATTCTTCCATCAATGTACCATCGCCTAAAATAGTCTTGGGCTCTATTCTTAAAGTCTAGTATATCTGTTATGTTTTCAAATTCTTCAAAAATTTGTTTCTTAACACTAGCACTTAATTTAACTTTGTCTAAGTTTAAAGTAACGGGATCTTCATCCTCAAGATTAGACAAGCAGTCATTAATAATATCTTCAATAGCAGCATCAACGTCTGCCATCAAAGATATGTCTCTGTATCTTTTAATTAGTTCTGCGTCGTTATTTGCAACACCTTCTAAATCTAAGTAAGTGCCGTAATAACCACCCGCTCTAATACTTTCTACAGAGCCCTCATCAGTCGGCGCCACAAAAGATTTCTCTGTTTGTGGTGCCTTCTGACGAGAAATTTCAAACCCAAAAATATTCATATTATATAAACTCTAATAGTAGCTTTAAGCTACGTCGTAATGCTGGTATTGGAAAGTCACCGTAAATTCTTCAATGATGTCGTTCTGTGCATACTGTAATGCAATTTCAGACATCTGAATTGGAAATGCGTTTCTCAAAGTGTATGTTCCACCTGATAATACTTCGTCATTTCTATCCAAGTGCTCTACAACAATATCAGCTTGGTATTGATTCGGGTTAAGCTCTCCCGTGTTATCCCCTTTACCGTTCATCCCTTCCATCCATGCTTCAAAAGCTTTTCTTAGAGACTGTTCAGTATCATTAACAATTGTAATGGTCCAAGGATCAAAAATCCTTTCGCCTGCTAATTTAACTTCACGACCTCTATACTGGATGATTGCTGGGTTTACAGTAGAAGCAGGCAATGCTGCTCCTGATACCAACAAACTGTAGGAAGGATCTACGCCTGCGACATAACCCGGAAAGCCGAGTAAGACTCTAAACTGATTAGGTCTTGCTCCGCCTGCGCCTAGTCTGGCTTTAAATTCTGTTATATTCATTTAGTTCTCCTAATTACTTTTATTTATAACGGTTACGCCCCGACTTCTTCAAAAGAAACGCCGGTACGTGTAGCTATAAAGTTAAGCTGAATAAAGTTAATGGATTTCGCAGGTTTCAAGTAAATGTCTGCTACGAAGCGATTGCCGTCAATGACTTCAGGAGTGTTGTTACTTTCGTTACAAACCACTTTAAAGTCATATAGACCCCTACGTCCTTGTACGTCTCTAAGGAACGGTTCTACAAGAGAACTAAACTGTGCTCTAGTGAATGCATCGTTGAATTCAAAGAGTTGGAATTTAGCTGCGGTTGCAATTGCTTTTTCAAGAACAATGAACAGTCTTCTGACGTTGATTCTGTCGAATGCTGAAGGTTTGGAAAGCATAGTCTTGTCACCAAACAGTACAGTACCTTCTCCAGGGAACCCAACGATTGGGTTAACACCGGCTTTATAAATGGTGTCTCTGTCTGTTTTGTTAGGTGTGTAAGCCATCTTAACAACGTTCTTCAGTTGACCTCTATTATATCCTGCAGGAGAGAACCATGGATCAGCAGCGTTATCTGTGATAACACATACGCCTGCGGTGTCGCCGTTGCAAGGTACATATCTGTAGCTATCGTTGTATCTGTCGTACATAAGTTTCCAACCACTGTCCATAACAGAGTATGAAGTAGTTGAATATAAGTTTCTATCTGTTACGATGGATGCTGCTTCTGTACCTACGTTATTTACAACACTAGCTTTTTGTGGGCTAAGGAATACTAAACAATCCTTACGAACAGTTGCAATATTGTCTTGGATATATTTTCCAACAGTTGTGCTGTGTCCTGCTGCTAGGATCAACGATACATCTACAAGTTCATCATTTTCGAACAAGCCGTAACCTGTTTGAATGTTTCCGTCTGTAGGTGCTGCATCTGCTCCACCTGTTAAAGTGTCGAGTGATTCAGCGGCTACGTGCGCCGATGTGAATGTAGTTGTAGAGTCTAGACCCCAAGTTGTTTCTGCATCTGGGTGATCTGTCCACCAAATGTACAAGGACTGAGAGTTAATTACTTGTTTGTAATAATTTGTTTCTCCAGTTCTTCCTGTAGCATTTGAGGCTTTAGATACACCTGCAAATTTTTCTAAGATCGAACCTGCTGTACCCGTGAATTTTCCTAACTCGTCAATAACAATGATGTGCATTTCATCGTTAGTTCCGCCGGCTGCTACTGTTGATGCAGTAGAATCAGGGGCATAATCAAATTCGTCTTTATATGCCCATGCCGCATAATCACTTGAATCGGCAAATGATACTTTAATAGTATCGCCTAATGTACCTGGACATTTTGCAGCCCACATACCATTAGTACCTGCTCCATTAATATGATTAAAAGCGTAGTCATCTTCGTTACTAATTAAAACACCGGCAGTTGAACCTGAGTTTAGAGCGCCTGTACCCACTGTACGGACAACCTGAAGGTTGTTGCCATAAGCTAGGAAGGAAGCGGCTGTAAACCACGTTTCTGCGGTATCGTTATCGGGCAAGCCGAATGTTTTTCTCAGAGTATTCTCTGAATCTATTGTGCGAATAACATCACATGGACCCCATTTGAAGTAACCTGCGATACCGCCGCCAGTTGTGGCGACTGCAGGAACTACAGTTGTTAAATCCTTTTCTGTGACGAGAACGCCTGGTGATAGCTGAAAAGCCATGTTTATCTCCTCGGTTTATTATGAATGACACAAGTTTTGTTTCATTCAATTATTTATAATTCTTAAAATTTAAGTCCTAGTTCTTTTACTTTGTTACTGTATTCTTCATCCAACAACCAATAATCTCCCCCTATAACTTCGCCTTGAGGTTCATCGTTACCTTTTCTCATAACAAACGGAGTAAGGTTAGACTTAATCTGTTTCATTTGATGATTGTACAATTCCTCTCTAGAGTTAATATCAGTCAACTCTTTAAAAAATGGCATATTGGTCAACCATCCAAATAGAACCATACACATAATAAGGTCATCGTTGTATCCCTCGTCTGCTTGATAAGTATTACCTTTTTCAACAAACGTAGACATCTCATGTATGATATCTGCATCAAAACATAATAATTTTTGTTCTTCCATTAAACTCTTAAAGGAAAAACAGCCTTGTCGCTTAACTTGTCTAGAAGTAGTAACTCCTAGCTTAGTTGAACGACCAAAACCAGGCGAGACATATTGTCTGCCCTTTTCTGTCACTGTGCTAAACAGATTGTCGTATTCAATCTCTTCGTGTAGCAACTCTACGACTTGCTGTCCTATATCATTAGTCTCAACAAGCACATAAGCATTATTATAATCTTCTCCCACCTTAGATATCACATTAGGATACAACATAGGAGCGATTTTATTATCTTTATATTTGGCTACTACTGTATACGGCATTTCGGTAATATCAAAAACAACAAAGGCAGAATAATCCCCGCCGATACCTCTAGCCGTGTCTACTGTAATAGCATAAAACCTATTTTCTTTTGGTTCGTTATATATATCCAAACCACTATTTTGATATACTGGATCAATCGAAGATAGGTTGCCAATCGTCTTAGCATTAATAAGAGTGTTACTAGAACCTAAAAATTCACACAAAACTTCCTGGTTAAACTTCAATTCGCCTAGAAGTTTAAATTGTTCTTCTGCCCAAGCTTCATCTCTGCCAGGGATTTCAGTATAA
>Ga0209557_1001540_pt1 | contig 12677 bp, 17 predicted proteins | sample SaaInlV_120m_DNA_4_FD_184672 | JGI IMG/M metagenome (GOLD analysis project Ga0209557, IMG submission 184672) | Marine microbial communities from expanding oxygen minimum zones in the Saanich Inlet - Saanich Inlet SI074_LV_10m_DNA (SPAdes) (version 2) | ecosystem: Environmental > Aquatic > Marine...
AAATTTTAACTCAATGAAAGCACCCGTATTTCCAGGTAAAGGTACAGACTCTAATTTCTCTTGTGGTACAAGATTGAAATTTTTGCTAGGGCTAAAGTCCAGATAAGTTCCAGATAATGAAGAATCTGAAGTATCAAACTTGTACTTGTAAAATTCTTGAATTTCTAAGATAGGATTAACCAAATACTCTGCCGTGCCATCTTTCCTAAATTCAAATTTATTAACAGGAGTAGTCGCATCTACAACATCAACAAATCTTTGTGGTGTGCTGTTATCAAAGAAAGAAGTGAGATCTGTGATTGGTTGGAGAGTATTGATATTTGTGGATGATGGATATACCACAAACAACATTTGAGTTGATGGATCATATGTTACTGTTTCAGATCCATTAACAGTAAAGTTTGAATTAAAGTTATATTTTCCATTGTACAAAGAAATTGCAGCATTGTTGTAATGATCTACTGATGTTGTATCATTTTGCGCTCTCTCTACAGTAAGTGTATTACCAGAAATTGATACAACTTTGATAATTTCATTGTCAAGTTTAACAAGGTCATTTTGAGCAAATCTTGAAGCATTACCAACAATAATCTTTGTTGCTATTGCAGAAACACCAACATGATCAACAATAAGTTTTAGTCTCTGTGTACTTTGAGAAGCACCAGATCTAACTAAAGATGCGTCATCTACTGAAAGTACATCTTCTCTCTTATACCCAGTACCACCATCAGTAATTTGGACATCCGTTACATATCCATCAGCACCAACAACGATATTTGCTGTTGCACCACTTCCAGACCCACCTGTTAGAGGAATGTTTGTGTAACTAGCAGTAGTATAATCCCATCCTACATTTACGGTAAGGACTCTACCAATACCATTGAAGTTCACATTAGTTTTGATTTCAGGAGAAGATAACCTTAAATTCTGGTAAATTCTCTTTCTAACAAAATAAGTTGTCGTAGTCGTGGCATCATTTGGGTTGATAGCAACATTTACAATATCATCTAAACCAACGCCATGGTTCTCTGAAGTTTCTACTAACGCAACATTTTGGTTTACATCAAATGGTTCTAGTCCATCACTTAAAGATGTAAAACGAACAATACCAGTACCAGAAGTATCAGAAAGAGAATTACTCTGTAAATAGTGATTTTCTAAATCTGTTTCAGATTCAAAGTAGTATGGAGCAGTACCAGTAGGAGTCTCATTAGACCCATCACCATTAAAGTCAACACTAGTTAAAACTTTTACAATTACGATGTTTGATTCAACTGTTGTCTCCAAAACTTCTCCATATGCAACTTCTGCAACAAAACCATCTGTTAATTTTAAGATTGAACCAATCGAATAAGAAGAAGGTTTGTTGAGGAACAGACTTAATACTTTAATTGAAGACGAGAAAGTGCTGGTAGTATTAAATTCTCCACTGACGTTTCTAAGTACAATTGTATTGTCGTTGAGTACATCACCAACAATTTCACCAAATGCACTTGTGTCTGGTTGTGATAAAGAATCACCAGTAAAAAGAAATGCTGGGTTTACAATTTCAAGTCTGGTTGCTTTGGTTTGCTGAGATTCTATGAAATTTACAGTTTTTCCTTTAACTAGTGATACGCTACCTGATGCACCAAATCCATTTGTTCTAGCGTTGTCAAATACTAGTTCAGAACCAATACTAAAATTATCCGAAGATGATACAACATCAATTTGTTCAATGCTTCCAAACTTAATATCTTTGATTTGTGCAATAACGTTTCCACCATTACTTGGTGTTCCTACTCTATTAAAACGTCTTGCGTCTGTTGGCAAATCTTCTTGTGAAAGATTTGAATTGTAGTTGGAGTCTACAGGAAGTGAATAGAAGTTTTCTCCAATAATATATGGATATACTGGATTCTGCAAAGAATCAATAGTCAAGAAATATGCATAAGTTCCTTGTGAAAAATCTGGAGTAACACAGAATCTTCCATTATTATTGTCTAAGGATCCATTGCGATGTCTATATTCATAGTCATCAATAAACGTTCCAATTGGATATTTGCTAAGATCTGGACCATTTATTCTAGTTGTTTTTTGAACAAAACTAGATGTCATCCTTGTAATTGGAGATTGAGCATCTAAAGGATTTTCATATCCAAATGGTCCATAGATTGGGTTACCATCATATGCAAATCCTAGAATAGGAGAATGAGTCTTTGTTTGTGGTTCTGTTAATGTAGATGATAAGTTATCATTTAGATCAACTCTTAGTGTTTTTGGATTTCCAATGTGACCATATCCGTTTTCCAATTCTCCATTAAAGTTTGCAAACAGATATCCATTTTCATTGTCTAGTTTTGATTGTAGAATTGTAAATCTATTCTTTCTCCATTTTTTCAGTTCTGCAGTTGCTTTTGCTCCAGATCCTGCAGGAATAATTAAAATTTCAATATTTTGTTGGGTGTAGAATTCACCTTCGTTTACAACGTCAAATCCAGTAATCCTACCACCTTCAATTTGTGCCGTATATTGTGCAAATCTTCCTTTTCCTAATCTATCTCTAATAATGAGTTCTGGTGGAGCAGAGTAAAATTCTCCCGCATTCTCAATAACGAGACTCGTAACACGTCCCAATGTAACAATTGGTTTAATTTCAGCATATCTTCCAGAAATAATTTCAACTTCGGGAGTTCTGGAATATAAAGACTTTCCTGATAATTCTACTGAATCTAAAAACTCTCCAGATAATTTAGCGACAGCTTTTCCAGAAACACCATCAATAAGGACAAAAGGTGGAATTGTGTATCTGCTTCCTCTCGTAGATACATTAATTTTTTTCAACTCACCAAAATCAACAGAACTTGAGTCTTTGTATCCATAAACACGAGTTCCATTTACAAGAATTCCAACGTCAGATGCTGGAGTTTCATAAACTTCGGTACTTCTAGTCGCTTGCTTCCTAATAAGTTTTAGTAACTTTTGATCTGCTACATTTGTTGGAAGACCTGTTGCTCCATCTAAGATAGGATATGAAGGATAACCAGAAGATGCAATATAATAGTATTGCTCATCTTCAAACAAAGCAGAAATATCTGTAGACAGATTTGCTAGACTTTGTTGAATAGCAGAATGTCCTGGAGTAGAAACTTGAGTAGTGCCAGAAAACTTTAATCTGGTAGCATTAATAGATGCATCAATAATCTTTGGATCAGAAGTTTGGAATCCTGGATCTCCAATTTCAATAGTATCACCCGTAGATGAATTGGGTTGTCCATCAGAAACTTCTAAGTTGTAAAGTAATCCAAATGATAGAAGTTCTACTCCAGATCCTTTTAGTTCAATTGGTTCATATACATCTGTGCCTATTGGATAAGTTCCATTAGTCTGCCTAGAAAGAATCTTAAATTGGGTAATATTCTTTTCTTCAAATGTGAAAATCTCAGATCCAATCAAGAAAGATCCTGTCTTCTTCCAACCCAAGGTCGAAAAGACATCTACAAAATCTCCAGACTGATTTGAGGATAGAATTGTTTTAGTCAATTGTGTCTTTGACGTGATAGCAAATTCACCATTGATCGTCTCTTCTGCTAGGAAGATATTGTAAATTGCTTCACCATCTACGTTACTGTCAAATCTTACATTATCAACAGTAGCAGAAGCAAAAGAAACCGTGTCTGTTTCTGGTTGAGTAATTACTGTTCCAATCAGATCATTAGGATCACCACTAAGAACCTTCACTTTTAGTGCAAATCCTTGTACCCAGTCAGACTCAGAAGACTTATATGTAAAATCTTTTGGATTGTATAGTGATGGTGTATTCTCCTCACCACCTGAAATCAAAGTGTTAAAAATAAATCTTACAGAGGCATCTGTACCTTTTGCTTTGTAAAACTTACGAATATTTTTGATAAGGGTTCTCTTATCAACTTCTCCCTTCAAATACTTTTCGGGGAATGCTCCAAGGTACTGTGATTCAAAACTCTTAACTAGAGCATACAGGAAGAGATTGCTGACATTATGTACTTGAGATCCGCCACTATGAAATGCTGCTTCTGTTGTAGTAAAGTTACTTGCGGCATACAAATCACCCAGTTTGGTGTTCCCACTAACTCCACGGGAAACTTCTAAAAATTGAGTGTTATTTCTTTGTTTGTAAAAACAAACTTCATCACCGATACGAATGTATCCGTTCTTCTCTGGGAATGAAGTTGCGTCTACAACTGTAATTGATGTATCAGACGCAGCGACATCAGATATTAAAGTAGAATTCTGTTTGAGAATATTTTTCTCATAATAATCAATGTCAGCATAAGTTTGTAAATTACTAAGGACATCCAATGGTTGTCCTTGCAACTCTTGCTGCTCGTAGTATTTCGTTACGAACTTACTAAAAAGTTCATACTCAGAAGAGATAAACTCTGGGAGCTGAGACTCGATCAGAGTTGAAATTGACTTCTTCGTTACGGACATCTAAATTACTCTGCTACAGCAACAAAACTACTTTTTGCTACATCAACATCCAGGTAAACCTCACGTTTAGCAACAATATCATTCTCTAGTGGTTTAACTCTTAGTTCAATGCGATTATCACCAAATGTACCCTTAATAATGGTTACATCGTATAATTTAATTTCACCTTTTGCATAATCAATGTCACCGATGTTATCGTCCAAAAGGATCTTATCACCAGTAACACTATCTAGTGTATATAGGACGATTTTACCTGCCCTATCTTCGAGATAAACGGTTGATTCTGGATGTTCTGTAACTACAAATCCAGATGATGAAACTACTGGGTCATCATCATCTAGAAATGCATTTTGATAACAAACTTCGTAGAATGATGTGGAGTTTATTTGTGCATAAAAATCCTTTCTCATCATAACAGAAGTTAAGTTAGAATTGATTGCCCTTTCAGCGTTATCAATTACTGCAACTGCTTTACTGTATCTAAATTTACCATTAAACTTCTCAGTGTCAGAAGTTAGTACATAATTTTGAAATTCGGTGACCGCAAGATCTTTTACTTGAGTCGCTCCAAGTTCTGTATTTGATTGACTGTAAAAAATCTTACTACTAACTTCAACATAAAGAATAGATGGATCAATTAATTCTGGTGTAATAGCAGCGACTCTGTAGTCTTTTAATTTTTGTTTAATATTATTTTTAGTTACTGATGTCAGACGCGCAGCATCAGTTGGTTTTACAGCAATAAACACCTTTCCATATGCAGGTGGGTCTTGCTCTTCGCCACCAAATACAATAATGTCACTAACTGCTGGATACAAAGTTCTAACGACCGATCCATAGTCTTGTGCTGTTACTGCACGATCTTGTGCAGCAAACATTTTTGGTGCTTGAAACTTAATCTTGTCAACAGACTCAATCGCTGCTCCACCAGACGCATATACAATAGATGATGGAGTAACTGAGACAGCAAAGTTTACAGGAACGTTTCCTGTTTGATTTGCTAAGTTTCCTGAGAAACTAAACGACTTCGCACCATTTGCATCCGCACCAGAGGTTACAAGGTATGAGATCTCAATTTTAGATCCATCACCAACTTGTACACCCATTACACCATCACCAAAAATAACTTCATATCTTTCTTCTGATACTTCTTCCAAGAAGTAAATTTCTGATGTTGGTTTTGCTTCTAAAATATTTTCCGATAAACGATATTCGGTATATACCGTGGTGTTAACATTAGGGTATACTTTTACCTGAATGGTAGAAGTGTCAACACCAGGGTTGTCAATAATAAATTTTTGACTCTTAAGAGAAGATTGGTAAGTATATGTGTTAGTTACATAACTACCTTCCTTCAATGGAACTTGAGCAAAAGATGCAACACCATTCACCACCTGTGCTTTGACATCTCTAGTAGCAACAAATTGATATAATGTGTTATCCCAAGAACTTAAAAATCCTGATCCTGCTTGTAGTGTGACTTCTGTGTCTGTCGTAGGGTTACCATATGTCACTGAGAAGTCTAGATATGCCGTTGGAGCAGTCCTTGACTTAGGACGATACCCTAACTGCTTAGCAAGGGATACAACGTTGTCTCTGAGCGATGCTGAGTCGATAAACAACTCGTTGACAACCATGTTAGCGTTAAACGCTGAATAGTAAGTATTGTATGCCAATACGTCAAGGAGGTTTGCTAAGGCAGAACCCTCAAAGTCATAATCGGTAAAATCCGAATTTGCCCTAAGATAATCTCTCAGAGCAGTCTTGATTTGTGCAAAATCTAGATTTGCTACCTGAGTATATGGCATTTATCGTGTGCTCTCTAGGAAAAAGTCAACATTTAGCGGCGTATCATCTCTACCAACAATAATAAATGAAATTTCAACGTCATATCCTTGCTCAGATTCATTAGGAGCAACTAATACCGTATCAACACTGACTCTTGGTTCGTAATTTTTGAGAGTTTCGTAAATCGCATTTCTGATCAAACCAGCAGAAACGAAGTCTAAAGGTTCAAACAGAATGCGGTAAATATTAGAACCAAGATCAGGTTGAAATGGTCGCTCTCCTTTTTGTGTTAAAAGAAGATTGCGAATAGATTGAATAATAGCTGCCTTATCCTTCACGACAACTAAGTCGTCAGTTACAGGGTGTTTCTTGAATGTGACACTCAAATCTTTGAATGTCTGAAACGCAGGCATGGAGATAATAGTTAGCTGATATTATTTATCACTTACCACAGAATCCATCTGCCCACTCCTGTTGGTTATCAAACAACTCACCTTCCCTTACATCACGCATCTTACGTGATTTCTTTAAGTGACGTTCACTATCCGTTTCAGTAATTAGAGTCATCCCAGATTCTTTGAACTCTTCACTCTTGTCAACTGATCCGTCTAAGTGGTTAGGGTGTCCCATTTTGTTTCTCCTGTTGTGTTTGCCAAAAATAATCATCGGTGTCTCCAAGGCGTCCCCAGTCGATTCCTGCCTCTACTTGGTATTCTATGGTAGATACTTTAAAGTCAGGGAACTTGGGGTCCTCAGGGGTAATAGAGAGGTCATACAGACGCATCCTGTTATTAGGATACAATGCATACTGACCATTGTTTAATGCAATGCAATTATGTGATTTGTGCTCTTGTGGCACTTCACTTACATTATTATCTATTACATCTGGGTTTGCATGGTAGTTATCAAGTGTAAACAAGTATTGTCCTCTCATCAAACCATGATCTCGTGTAAAGACCTCACAATCCATTGATGAAACAAAACCTTTGTTAATTGCCATGACTCCATAATCCATGCAATTCCAGAATTGTAGATTCTCCAAACTCATGTCTATGACTGGGGTTTCGGGGGATCTTACAAATGCACTGATAGGTAGTTTATCATACATTGCACCATACTCGGGTAAGTACGTCTCAAAATAAAAAGCGCGTCCAGGTATGCTCTTTGCAGCAACCCAAACGCCCTCGACAAACTCCCCATGTCCATCTTGGTGATCTCGTAAGTATTCTCTACGAACCCAGACTTTCTCTGCAGGAAGATTGCAAATTAAATTCATCCCCTACCTTGTCCTCTGTAACGCTTCTTGGCACTATTACGTGATGTGGCAGCGTACTTTGTATGTTTTCCACGTCCTTGACGGGTTCTCTTCGGTTTAGACTCAATAGTGGCTCCACCTGATAGACCAATTCTGCTCTTTGCCATAATTAACTCGGTGTTTACGATTCAGTTTCTATTGTAGGATATTTAAAGTATGCTGTCAAGCATATCGGCGCTTCCGTCATGACGTAGTTGTCTACCCTGCTATGACCGTAGCATACCCTGTACTAATACTACCCAAATCAGCACTATCACCTACTCTCGCAATCCCTTTACCACCTACTAAAACGCTCCCAGATCCAGCATTTATAACTTGACCAGAATGTGGGATGCATGGTGGTGCTGGTGGGGGAGCGGGATTCGTGATTGTGTGCGCCTGTAAGGGGTCTCCTACTACTGCAACGGGGAATCCACCCACTAAGACATTTGCAGTCCCTCCTAAGATCTGTACAGTCGTATCACAACCATGCCCAGTTGTTACACTATCGGTGCCCTTCCTTGCAACTGCTCCCATTACACTGTCCTCGCAACCTGCACTAAATCTTGCTTGATCCCCTCAACGTTATTATGTAGATAATCAAGTGTCTGTGCTAACGTCTCCCTCTCCGTCGCTGTCGGTCGCTTGTACATCAATTGTGGATTCTCCAATTGGGAGAGTCGCTGCTCCAGGTTCGCTAATTTCGCTGACAACACGAGGAGTAGTTCCTCTGTGTTTATCTGAATATTTTGAGAGGACTGGGGTTTCCTCGTTTCCTCTAAGGAATCGTTCTGCTGCTTGTTGTTCAAATCCATCACAAAATGAGTCGAAGTTATCTAGAATTTGTTGATACATGTTTAGGTCGGGTTTTTCAGTCATTTTTTTGCTGGAAAATTTTTTTCGGTTTCAAGGTTTTGAAAAACCAATTTCAAATTTATTTATTGTCAATGTATTCAAGCTTCAATCCCTTGTATCCACGATCGCGTCTCCCTTGTATTGACACTGTAAACTTCTTAGGATCCTTGATCTTCGTTCTCTTTGAGATCCATTCCCAATTGTTTCTTACCCAATCAGTGAAGTTGATACCCTCATAGGAATTTCCAGTCCATTCATCTTTAACTTTAAATTCTTTCGCTGCCCACTCCATATTCGTTTTCTTCGTTGACCATCTGAGATTACTGACAGCATTGTCTTCCTTAATCCTATTCCTGTGGTCGATCTCTGGCAGTCCCTCAGGGTTCGGTATCAGCGTCTCCCCTACGAGTCTATGAACGTAATACTTCGTCTGCTTTACGAACTTCCCTGCGTCGTCATACAAAGATATATTGACGCCCATATAGCGCCCTCCTGGGACATCTTGCCCACCTCTGATATGTGGCTTCAAGACATACAAATCACCATCCTTGTTCTCTTTCCACACTGTGCCATCCTCAGACACATAATACTTCGCGAACTTTGTGGGAAATTTTTTCATAACAAAATTTTTTATTTCTCAATTAATTATAACACGATATTTAGAGGTCGCTGGGAAACGTTTGTAGCCTAGGGAAGGGGTAGGAGTCCCAACCCGCTTGGCAACCCGCTTAGGGGGCATAGGGGGGCATATAACAGTCCTTGAACTGTCCACCCCCTGTCCCCTGTGATCACAACTCTGCTAGCATCGCGTCCATCTCATCTGTGTCTACGTCATCAGACAACCAGCTGATGCCGTCGCCTGTGATGTACTCACCGAACTCATCGATGAATCGCTTTGCCCACTTGCGATACCCTAGATTCTTGTTCTCTTTGGCGTGACGGTAGATGGTCTCATCGTTGCCTATCCAAAGAGCGACGTTCCATGTAGCGTGGTTTGCCCAACCGTTCATGTGCTTTGTTCGTGTGTTCTTTTGAATTCTAGTCGATGTGATGCCGTTGCCTATGCCAGCAGTGCCAGCTCCTGCTCTGTCACACTGGAGATGTTCTCGTCTTCATAGACACGCACCCATGGGATGGGTTGCCCTGTGGTGAGTTTCCAGATCATCTGGTCTCCCTCTCGCTCCTGCTGTCTGATCGCTGCGATACGGTAAGCACCTGCAATGGTGGGTGTGTAGTCTGCACCGTACTCGTCAAAGGTGCCGAAGGAGGTGGGTTGAACTGCGAACATGGTTTTGTTTGTTTTGTTGTTTGAATTCTACAGGGTCAGGGGGGAGATTAGGCGGCGATGTGTGCCAGTGCCTCGATTGTCCCTCCCATCATGGCGCTGTACTGCGAAACCTCACGAACCTCAACTAGGACGTAATCAAAATCCTGCTGGAGCTTTGCCTTGTAGAGGTCGGCAGTTGATTGGCAATCAAAGAGGCGCAGCGTGCTGAATGATTCGCCTTCGTAATCAGTGCCACCGATGACGGCGATGCATTTGGTCTGAATCATGGTTTCGTTTCTCATGCTGTTAGTCTACAGGGTCAGGGTCTAGTGTCTGTCGCTGATGTTCCAGTTCGTGGATTGGACGGGTTCGATGCGACCTGCTCTCACTGCCTGCCTGTACTCATGCTCTGCCTGATGCTGGCGTTGGATGTTCTCCATGACCTTCTGCATCAGAGGGGAGGGGTTCTCGTTGTGAAGAAAGAAACCTGTACGTGTCATTGCTTTGTTTTCCATGCTGTTAGTATAGACCCCAAGACCCTGCAAATGGTCATGTAAGTGGACAGTTTGGAAATTGGGCTGCCATTGCTGTACACAGGGAAATGCGGGAACGTAGCAGATGCCATGGAAAGATGCTAGTATGGGTGAACTAGGGCGTCAGCCGCCCTGGGTATCATTTAGTGATGAAGCGATTAGTGTTACTTAGTCTCCACCATTTCCTGCTGATACTGCATCAGTTGCTCTTCTACGACTTCATCTACACTCTCTTGAATCACCTGATAGATGTAATCAATGTTGCCTACATCATCGAAGATACGTGCAAGAACCTCAGGATCTTCTACGTTATTCTGGTAATCAATGTTGCCATCTTCGTCCTTTAAATGACAATCATTCTTGGTATAAATCCATGCGGCACACTCTGCATCCTCCCCCTGTTCTTTGATCATACTGTTAACACGGTCTTGAAGTTGCTTGAGAGTGTAGTTCATGATGAAGTGAATGAGTGTTAGATAGTGATGAAGCGATTAGTGTTAATTAATCGCTTCACTGTGTGAAACTTAAGCAAACTCACAGAAGGTGTAACCATCAACGAAATCATGGATGACTTTGTTGTCACGAATGAACCACTGATAGTCCTTCTGAAAGACACCATCAGTGAACGCACAACAGAACTCGTTGATGATAGCGTTGAGACGTGATTTGGTGGTGTTTGACTGCCAACCGCCATCAAATACAGTGACAAAATCATCACCAACTTTAGCGATCAAGTTGCCGTGCAAGTATACTTTGGACAGTGTACCTTCGGTCTCAACGCGAGTGTTAGCGTTCTTCCAGTTGGTGTTCGCTGTGATGGCAGCGTTCATTTGAGATTCGATCTTACGCATGAAAGTCGTTGGTTGTTTGTCTTGAATGTATTGTTGCAGGGATGGGGTTGGAAGTCAACCCCTAGTGGGCGGTTTGTGAATTGGTTTGGGACTTACCGATGCATCGCTAACGTGCCCAACCCCTGTGTGCCACTATGCAGACTGACTGTCGCATTCCAGCATGATCGCCATGGCATGGTCTACTAGGTCATCGTCTGCCTCAAAGGGGACGATCTGAGAGTCTACAAAGTCCATGACCATCTCAAAGTCTGCCTCTGGATTGACAAGGCAGAAGGATCGGATGCTAGGGGTGAGATCGTCAAGTGTTTTGTTCATGACTCTACAATACAGGGTTTTGAGTGCTGTGCCTATTTTGTGTGGCAGTTTGCGAAGTGTCATAGTCCGTTGAGATAGTCTGCCAGTTCCTCTTCATACTGTTCCTTGGTGTCAAACGTGCGACCATGGATCACCCGTGGGTACGTGGCATCAAGACCAGCAGCGGCGACCATCTCACAGTCTGCCCGATCGTATCCCATCTCAACCAACGTTGCCACGTAGGGGTTGTGGATCTGCATGAGCACCTCATCAGTCTCAAGTGCCATGGTGCAGGGATCTTTGAATGTGGTTTTGTTCATGCTGTTAGTATAGAGCATTTTGAACCGATTGCCCCCCTTGGTGAACCACTTTGTAGATCGTCCACTGGCAGCTGACCTGAGTATCATTTAGTGGGGAAGTTCTTACAGACAGCATCACATAGACGCATCACCAATTCATTACTCAATCGATCACTTATAATGCCACTAAGTTCACCATCAACAATTGCATCGATATCTTCCATTAACTGTTCTCTGCTAGTTAACATCTCAAGCATGTCGTTGTTGATAGAAACCATGAAAAAATCCCGAACATGTATATAATACACGAACGGGATTGAAAATCAAGTGATAGTGGACAGTTCAATAAGTGTCATCATACTCGCTGACTTCTCGTTTAAACTTTGCTACCTTCTTTTTAGATGAACGTTTAACGTTCTTCACGTTGTAACCAAAGTCTTCAAAATCATCATTGAATTGTTGAGACTTAGGATTGTCGGATTGATTGTAACGTTTGCCCATGATTTGGTGTGAATGTTAACTCAAACTGCAGTTTATTTAGTTACAGCAACTAGTTCTTGCTGTTTGATACTAGAATTCAACAGTTTACCAAGTGATTCTTTGTTTAGTAGAGTTTTTGACACTTTATCATTGAATTCTTGTGTATTTTCACACTTAAACTCATATTCTTTGTCAATATTACTAGTATATGTTACAAATACACTCTCTTTATCTACTTTTAGTGTATTAATAGCTGAACTGTTTAGATCTGTGTAAGTTTTCACGAACATGTTAAAGTTTAATTTTTTAAAAAACTCAAAAATCTTAAAATTTAACTTTTTAAGATTTCTGAAAAACTCAAAAAACCCAAAAAGTGAGATTTCTGAACTCTTGAGATTATTATAACCCCTTCTGAGGTGCCTGGGAGGGTCTTTGTGCCACTTTGAGGTCTGGCACATGCTTTCTTGACTTTCGATAGGTAGCGTGCTAAGCCAACGTCTCAGAGTGCCCTTACAGTACCTTTACAGTATCTTTACAGTAACTACCGAGCTACTAGGGGGTATT
>Ga0209557_1001544_pt1 | contig 12659 bp, 7 predicted proteins | sample SaaInlV_120m_DNA_4_FD_184672 | JGI IMG/M metagenome (GOLD analysis project Ga0209557, IMG submission 184672) | Marine microbial communities from expanding oxygen minimum zones in the Saanich Inlet - Saanich Inlet SI074_LV_10m_DNA (SPAdes) (version 2) | ecosystem: Environmental > Aquatic > Marine...
TCAGTTTCATCCTAAAATCACCACCTGCGGCTGTACTGCTGAAGAAGGCCGCTGGCATTGCAAAAGGCTCTGGTGTACCAAACCGTGACAAAGTCGGTAAGGTCACTCGCAAGCAGATCCTCGAGATTGTTGAGATCAAGAAAAATGACCTCAATGCGATGGATGAGGAAGCAGCTATCAAGATCATCGCGGGTACAGCTCGCTCGATGGGCCTCGAAGTCGAAGGCTAATCATTTTTTAACCAATAACTATTAATAACTATGGCCACCCAGCAAATTAAGGGAAGCAAGCGCTATCGCCAATCAGCCGGAATGGTTGATTTGGAAAAGACCTACTCGGTCGATGAAGCGTCTGCGTTACTAAACAAACTACCGAAGGCGAAGTTCGACGAAACTGTCGAGCTCTACGCCCATCTCACTGTCGATCCTCGTAAGAGTGACCAGATGGTGCGCGGCACACTTCAGCTTCCACACGGAAGCGGTAAGTCTGTGCGCGTTATCGTGTTCACTGAAAATCCAGACGAGGCGCTTGCCGCAGGCGCAGAAGAAGCCGGTTTGGAAGATCTCATTGAAAAAGTGACTGGTGGATGGACTGACTTCGATGTCGCAATCTCCACCACTAGCGCCATGAAGAGCGTCCGTAAAGTAGCCCGTGTGCTAGGACCTCGTGGCCTCATGCCTAATCCAAAGTCAGGCACCGTGACTGACGATATCGCAGAAGGCATCAAGCTCGTGAAAGCGGGTCGTGTCGAGTTCAAGATGGATAAGACTGCAAATGTCGCAATTGTTGTCGGCAAGCGCTCGTTCACTCCTGAGCAAGTTAAAGAAAATGCTGAGGCTGCGATTGCAGCGCTCACAGACGCACGCCCTCAAAGCGCAACTGGTAAGTTCATCAAGACGATCGCACTCAGCTCTACAATGAGCCCCGGCATCGCTGTTGACGCTGCACCTTATAACAAAATCTAAGGAGACAGACATCACATGAGACCCGAAAAAGAATATCTCGTTGAAGAGGTGAACACACACCTCGACAAGTCCGATTACGTTTACCTCGCTAATTACGAGCGTATCACAGTGGAAGAAATTGCTGAGCTTCGTGCATCACTCTCTGAGCACGATGCTGAGTTCCACGTTATCAAAAACAGCATCTTCGGTGTCGCAGCCGCTTCCAAGGAACTCCCTGATCTCAGCGAGCACCTTACTGGGCAAACTGCTATCATCGTTGGTGGTAACAACCCATCTGGTGTCGCAAAAGCGGTCGGTGAGTTCTTCAAGAAGAAGGAGAAGGTCGATATGAAGGCCGGTATCCTTAACGAGAAGGCACTCACCAAAGAAGAGATCGCTGTACTTGCGAAACTTCCGGGCCTGGAGTCGCTTCGTGCGCAGCTCCTCGGACTTCTTACACAACCTGCGACTGGCTTCGTTCGTATCGTCAACGCAGTTCCTCAAAGTTTCGTCAATGTTCTGCAGGCAAAGGTCCGTGCAGAAAACGGCTAATAATCTAAAATCATTCAACAAATTTTGGTTGCCGATCTCATCGGTCGGGGACCAACAACAACCCAAATAATCCGGTTAGGAGGAATTCCCCTCTTAAATGTCCCTACAGTTGGGGCGCTAACCAATTGAAAGGTAAAACATCATGGCAGATATCACTAAAGAACAAGTAGTAGAATGGCTCTCCGCACAAACAGTGCTCGAAGTAGCTGATCTCGTTAAAGAACTCGAAGACAAGTGGGGCGTAAGCGCTGCTGCTCCTGTAGCTGTTGCTGCTGCTGGCCCTGCTGGGGGTGGCGATGCTCCTGCAGAAGAAAAAGACGAGTTTGACGTCATCTTCGTAGCTCCTGGCGATAACAAGATTGCTTCCATTAAGGAAGTTCGTGCGATCACAGGCCTCGGTCTGAAGGAAGCTAAAGACCTCGTAGAAGGTGCACCTAAGCCAGTCAAGGAAGGTGCTACTAAGGACGAAGCTGAAGAGATCAAGAAGAAGCTCGAAGCTGCTGGAGCCAAAGTTGAATTGAAGTAACGGATACCATCCTCGCTTATATTCAATAGCCCACAATTTCCACAGTTAGGTAAGCTCACCCAAATCGGGTGAGCCTTGCCTAACTGTTTTTGTCTTTTAGCCGATCTTGTATCGGCACACGTTCGTCACCACACTCTTTTAAACCGTCATCGGACATCCGCTCTATGTCAAAACGCATTAATTTCGGTCAACTCAAGGAAGTTATCCAGCCACCCAATCTGATTGAAAATCAGATCGATTCCTTTACGGAATTCCTCCAAATGGAACTGGCCCCCACTCAACGTAAACAAGTGGGTCTCGAAGCCGTATTTTCCGAGGTCTTCCCCATTGAGAGTTATGACAGTCGCTGCCATCTCGAATACGTCAGCTACAACGTAACGCCACCACGCGAAACTGAAATCGAAGCGATTCGCGAAGGCGTCACGTATTCGGTATCGCTGTACGTCAAACTTCGCCTGCGCGAAGAAGACCACATCAAAGACGAAGAGATCTACATGGGTGAACTGCCGATGATCTCTGAGCGTGGTTCTTTTATCATTAACGGTGCTGAGCGCGTTATTGTGAGCCAACTTCACCGTTCGCCTGGTATCGCTTTCGAAGAGAGTGTACATACCAGCGGTAAGGTGTTGCATGCATTCCGCATTATTCCTGACCGTGGCACTTGGCTAGAAGTGCAGTTCGACCAAAACGATCTGCTCTATGTCTACCTTGATCGCCGTCGCCGTCGCCGTAAGTTCCTACTCACGACATTATTACGTGCGATGGGCTACAGTTCGGATGCGGAGATTCTTAATCTTTTCTACGAGTTGGATGAAATTACAGTCGCAGACGCATTGAAGCGCGACTCGGTCTCCAATCTTGTACTGACCGAAGATATCGTAGATGCCGACAAGGGTGTTGTCTTAGCTCGTGCCTTTGAGCCGCTCACTAAGACGATCGTCCGTTCCTTCGAAAAGGCTGGTCTGAAGAAGGTCGTCACGATCGACACTACAGTCGACGATGGTGCGATCATTCGCTGCCTCAAAAAAGACCCGACTCAAAATGAGGAAGAAGCGCTCAAGGATATCTACAAACGCCTTCGCCCTGGTGAGCCGCCCACAACTGCAAATGCCAAGGCATTGCTAAAACGCCTCTTCCAAGATCCTCGTCGTTATGACCTCGGTCGTGTGGGCCGTTATAAGCTCAATCAGAAGCTTGCGATGGACACCGATTTGGACTTCCGCGTCATCGGCGCAGAAGACGTGGTCGAAGCGACTAAATATCTCACTCGCCTCAAGCGTGGTGACGGTATGCTCGATGATATTGACCACCTAGGCAGTCGTCGTGTGCGTACAGTTGGTGAGCTCTTAGCGAACCAATGTCGCGTCGGTCTTGCTCGTACAGAGCGCTTGGTCAAAGAGCGCATGACGCTTTATGATCAGAGCGTCGACTCGATTTCCCCGCAGAAGCTGATCAACCCGAAGGCTTTGAGCACTGTGATTCGCGACTTTTTTGCGCGCAGTCAGCTCTCTCAGTTCATGGACCAGATCAATCCGCTTGCTGAGCTGACTCACAAGCGTCGTCTATCTGCTCTCGGACCAGGTGGTTTAAATCGTGAGCGTGCCGGTTTCGAGGTGCGTGACGTTCATCCATCTCACTATGGCCGGATTTGCCCGATTGAAACACCGGAAGGTCCAAACATCGGTCTGATTAACTCGCTCTCACTTTACTCAACCATCAATGAATTCGGTTTCATTGAAACGCCTTACCGCAAGGTAGTGAATGGTCACGTAACGGATGAAGTAGAATATCTAAACGCCGACCAAGAAGAGCCGCACATGATTGCGCAGGCGAATTCTGAGCTCGATGAAAATAGCAACTTCGTTGGTCGTGTGACTTGCCGTAATCGCGATGAGGTGCTCGAAGTTGAAGGCAAAGACGTGAACTACATGGATGTGTCGCCGAAGCAGTTGATTTCTGTTGCTGCGGGTATCATTCCATTCCTTGAGCACGATGATGCGAATCGCGCGCTGATGGGATCGAATATGCAACGTCAAGGTGTGCCGCTGCTACAATCCGAGTCGCCGTTTGTTGGCACTGGTATTGAAAGCCGTGTAGCGATCGACTCCAAGACAGTCGAGATTGCTGACATCGATGGCATCATTGCCACAGTCGATGCCAACCATATCGTACTGACTAAGGATGGCGAAATTCCAAAAATGAAGGAGCTCAAGACAGATGCCAAGAAGGGCGTCTTCGTCTACAACCTTCGTAAGTTCATGCGTTCGAATGCCGGCACATGCTTCAACCAAAAGCCAATCGTTGCTAAGGGCCAACCGGTCAAGCAGGGGGATGTTCTTGCGGATGGAGCGTCCACAGATGATGGCGAGCTTGCAATCGGACGTAACATTCTCGTGGCGTTCATGCCGTGGAATGGTTACAACTTCGAGGATGCGATCCTGATTTCTGAAAAGATTGTGAAGGAAGATATCTTCACTTCGATCCACGTGGATGAGTTTGAAGTCACTGCGCGTGATACGAAGCTCGGACCAGAGGAAATCACTCGTGATATTCCTAATGTGGGTGAAGAAGCGCTAAAGGATCTGAATCACGACGGTGTGATCCGTGTTGGTGCGGAAGTGAAGCCTGGCGATATTCTCGTTGGTAAGATCACTCCCAAGTCCGAGACTGAGCTCGCTCCTGAAGAAAAGTTGCTGCGTGCAATTTTCGGTGAGAAGGCCGCAGACGTTAAGGATACCTCCTTGGTCGTACCGTCAGGTGTTCGTGGTATCATCATGGACGTGAAGGTGTCTGCCCGTGTGGATGGTGAGCCGGAGCAGCTGTCTGCTTCAGATCGCCGCCGCCAGATCAAGAAGATCAACGAAGAATATCGCTCACAGAGTGACAAACTTCGTGAAGATCTCACTGAGGCACTGTCGAACATCCTGTTGGGTGAAAAGATTCCGCTCGACGTCAAGAATGGTGATACTGATGAAGTGATCATTCCGGCAAATCGAAAGATTACCAAGACCTTGCTTCGCCGCCTCGCTGCTGTTTCCAAGCATATTGAGATCGATCCATCTCCGGTTAAGATCAAGATCATGGAGATCGTCAGTAATTACCAAGGTAAGTTTGACGAACTCGACTATGATCGTGAGCGCAAGATCGAAGGTGTTGAGACTGGTGAAGATGCAGATCAAGGCGTGGTCAAGAGCGTGAAGGTCTACATTGCGAAAAAGCGTAAGATGCAGGTCGGCGACAAGATGGCTGGCCGTCACGGTAATAAGGGTGTGGTCGCTAAGGTTGTTCCTGAAGAAGACATGCCGCACTTGCCAGACGGTACGCCTGTTGAGATTTGCTTGAATCCGCTAGGTGTTCCTTCTCGTATGAACGTCGGTCAGGTCCTTGAGACTCACTTAGGTTGGGCTTGTAAGAAGCTCGGCATTAAGGTGGCGACCCCAGTGTTCGACGGTATCAGCGAAACCCGAGTTCGTGAGTACCTTGAGGAAGCAAATCTACCGAGTACTGGTAAGAGCGTATTGTATGATGGTCAGTCTGGCGAGCCGCTAGCTCAAGAAGTCGTGGTCGGTTACATGTATATGCTGAAGCTTAATCACTTGGTGGCATCCAAAATCCACGCTCGTGCGGTTGGTCCATACTCCCTCATCACACAGCAGCCGCTTGGTGGTAAGGCACAGTACGGTGGTCAGCGTTTCGGGGAGATGGAAGTTTGGGCCCTTGAAGCTTATGGTGCAGCCTACACACTGCAGGAGCTTCTCACCGTTAAGTCCGATGATGTCGCAGGCCGTACACGCATCTATGAGTCACTGGTTAAGGGTGACAATAGTTTGCAGGCAGGCACACCTCAATCGTTCAACGTTTTGATGAAGGAAATCCAAAGTCTCTGTCTAGATGTTCGTCTTAGTTCGGAAGGCAAGTTCGCTGCCCGTAACATGTTAGACGCATAAGGATATCGTATAAACGCAAATTTCAAAAAAAGGTTTTATTAAATGAGCACTGAAGTAGCACGCGACATCCTTGGCTATGAAGCCACTAAGTCCTTCGATCAGGTCGGCATATCTGTCGCATCCCCAGAAGCCATTCGTGAATGGTCTCGTGGTGAGGTGAAGAACCCTGAAACAATCAATTACCGTACATTCAAGCCGGAGCCAGGTGGTCTTTTCTGCCAGCGTATCTTCGGACCTGTGCGCGATTACGAGTGTGCTTGTGGTAAATACAAGCGTATCAAATATAAAGGTGTAATCTGTGACCGTTGTGGAGTCGAAGTGACCGTGTCTCGCGTTCGTCGCGATCGCATGGGCCATATCGAACTCGCCGTCCCTGTTTCTCACATTTGGTTCTTGAAGAGTATGCCGAGTCGCCTTGGCCTGCTCCTCGACATCACTGCTCGTAACCTTGAGCGCGTCATCTATTACGAAAATTACCTCGTGATTGATCCGGGCAAGACTCCACTCGAAGAGCGTCAGCTCCTTACCGAGCAGGAGTACCTGCAAGCTCAAGATGAGTACGGTGAAGATTCTTTCGTCGCTCGTATGGGTGCTGCTGCGGTGCGCGATGCGCTTTCACGCGTTGAACTTGAGTCTACAGTTGCTGAGCTCCACGAGCAAATGCACGCGACACGCTCTAAGCAGATTAAGAAGAAGCTTTCCAAGCGCTTGAAGACAATTCAAGGCTTCATGGAGTCCGGCACTCGTCCTGAGTGGATGGTGCTCGAAGTGCTTCCTGTGATTCCACCAGACCTGCGTCCGCTTGTGCCGCTCGAAGGTGGTCGTTTCGCAACCTCTGATTTGAACGACCTTTATCGTCGTGTTATCAACCGTAACAACCGTCTGAAGAATCTGCTTCAGCTGAAGACTCCAGACGTAATCATTAATAATGAGAAGCGCATGTTGCAGGAAGCTGTGGACGCGCTGTTTGATAATGGTCGTCACGGTCGTGCAGTCACTGGCGCTGGCAACCGTCCGCTTAAGTCACTCTCCGATATGTTGAAGGGCAAGCAAGGTCGCTTCCGTCAGAATCTTCTCGGTAAGCGCGTGGATTACTCGGGCCGTTCCGTGATTGTTTCGGGTCCTTCACTCAAGCTGAGCCAGTGTGGTCTTCCGAAGAAGATGGCGCTTGTTCTTTTCGAACCATTCATCATTCGCCGCCTCAAGGAGCTCGGCTTCGTGCACACCGTGCGTGGTGCGCGTAAGATGATCGAAAAGCAATCACCTGAGGTTTGGGATATTCTTGAAGAAGTCACTAAGGGGCATCCAGTGCTCCTGAATCGTGCTCCTACTTTGCACCGTCTCTCGATTCAAGCATTCGAGCCGGTGTTAATTGAGGGTGATGCGATCCGTGTTCACCCGCTCGTTTGTACTGCATATAATGCTGACTTCGACGGTGACCAAATGGCGGTCCACGTGCCTCTATCGCTCGAAGCAGTGATGGAAGCGAAGACCCTCATGATGGCGACGCATAATATCTTCTCGCCTTCCAGTGGTAATCCTATCCTGACCCCGTCGCAGGATATCGTGCTCGGTTCGTACTTCCTCACATTGGATCCACCTAAAAAGCCAGTCGAAGGGAAGCGTCTCTCAATGCTGGTTGACGCTGACGAAGTTGAAACAGCGGTTGCTGATGGTGCGTTTAAAGACCACGATTGGATTAACTACATCAATCCTGACTTCGGCAAGGAAGAGACTCCATATGGCAACACCGAAAAGAAGTTGATTCGCACCACGATCGGTCGCGTGATCTTCAACACTATCTGGCCAAATGAGCTCGGCTTCATTAATTTCCCAGTGCCGAAGAGCAAGTTGGGTGATTTAATTCTGCAGACTTATAAGACTGTCGGTAAAGCACGTACGGTTGAGACACTCGACATCCTAAAGGATGTGGGCTTCAAGGTCGCAACGCGTGCCGGTGTCTCTATCGGTATTGACGACATGATTATTCCGCCTAGCAAGCCAGCGATTGTTGGTGAGGCTCGGGCTAAGATCGAAGAAGTCGAGGGTCAATACAGCAAGGGTATCATCACCGAAGGTGAGCGTTACAATAAGATCATCGATATCTGGACAGGAACGACAGACGAAATCGCCAAGGCCGTGTTCGAAGAACTCAAGAGCAATGGTGGTAAGGAGTCTGTGAATCCAGTTTACTTGATGATGGATTCTGGTGCTCGTGGTAACAAGCAGCAGGTTCGTCAGCTTTGCGGTACTCGTGGTCTGATGGCTAAGCCGTCCGGTGAAATTATTGAACGTCCGATTCTCTCTTCCTTCCGTGAAGGTCTCTCCGTCCTTGAATATTTCATCTCCACACACGGTGCTCGTAAGGGTCTTGCTGATACCGCGCTTAAGACTGCGGATGCTGGTTACCTGACACGTAAGCTCTGTGATGTCGCGATGGACTGCATCATCGAAGAATATGATGACGGCAATCGTGATGGTGTGTGGAAGCACGCGATCTATGAAGGTGACGACGAAATCGTTTCCCTCTATGACCGTATTGTTGGCCGTTGCTCGTCAAATGATGTGCGCAATCCAATCAACCCAGATGAAATCATCGTCAAGAACGGTGAGCTGATTTCTGAAGAAGCTGCGAAGAAGATTGAAGACGTAGGTGTTGAGCGAATTAAGGTTCTCTCATCACTCACAACTCGTAAGAAAGTTGGCATTACAGCTCTGGAATACGGTATCAACCCCGCAACAAATGCGATGGTTGAGCGTGGTTCTGCAGTGGGTATTATTGCTGCTCAATCGATTGGTGAGCCGGGTACTCAGCTGACTATGCGTACTTTCCACATCGGTGGTATCGCGTCGGGTGTTCTGAAGAATCCTGAAATTAAGATCCGTAATGGAGGTAAGGTGAAATACCGTGGCCTTCGTATCGTGCAAACTGCTGATGGCGCAAACATCGTGCTGAATAAGACTGGCTCCGTCCAGATCTTGGATGCGGATGATCGTGAAGTAGAAGTTTACAAGATCGTAGTGGGATCAGTTCTGACCGTTGCTGATGGTGATAGCATCAATAAGGGTGACATCCTTGCAATGTGGGATCCGCACAATATTCCAATTCTTTCTGAAAAGGCTGGCCGTATTAGCTTCCACGAAATGATCCCGGGGGTCACTGTGAAGCGCGAACTCGACGAGTCTACGGGCCGTATCGCGACTGTCGTGATCGAGCACAAGGAAGACCTCAACCCGCAAGTCGAGATCCTCGACGATGCTGGTAAGGTGATTGCAACCTATGCGATTCCAACTGGTGCGCAGGTCGCCGTCAATGAAGACGACGAAATTGCACCGGGTACCATGCTCGCGAAGACGCCTCGTCAAGCATCTAAGACACAGGATATTACTGGTGGTCTGCCACGTGTCGCTGAGCTCTTCGAAGCTCGCCGTCCGAAAGAAGCCGCCGAAATGGCTAAGATCGATGGTATCGTTTCACTCGATGGCACTGTCCGTGGCAAGAAGAAGCTCCTCGTTACTGATCCGGAAACAGATCAAGAAGAGGCGCACCTTATCCCTCACGGCAAGCATCTGGTTGTCCAAGTCGGCGATCTTGTGCATCGCGGCCAGCACCTCACTGAGGGTGGCGCAGATCCACACGAAGTGCTCGACATTCTCGGACCATCGGCTGTGCAGGATTACCTGATCGCTGAGATTCAGAAGGTGTACCGCCTACAAGGTGTGACTATTAACGATAAGCACATCGAGGTGATCATCTCGCAAATGCTCAAGAAGGTCCGTATCACTGATCCAGGTGACTCTGATTTCTTCTGGGGTGAGCAGGTGGACCGATTCACATTCATGAGTGCGAACGAACATATCGAAGATGCCGGTGGTATGCCTGCAGAGGGTGAGCCAGTGCTCCTCGGTATCACCAAGGCGTCGCTTGAGACTGAGTCGTTCATTTCGGCTGCTTCCTTCCAAGAAACGACACGTGTCCTCACCGATGCGTCTACATTGGGTAAGGTCGATTCACTCAAGGGATTCAAGGAAAACGTCATCATGGGTCACCTTATTCCAGCCGGAACTGGTCTGCCAGTATACCGTAACCTACGTATCGATACACTCGGCGCAGAAGTTGAGAAACTCTCACCTGAGGAAGCTGCAAAGCTAGTCGAAGGTGTGTCGATCCCAGCTCCGGAGCCGACTGAAGAAGTCGTAGCTCCTGCCCCCGAAGCCACCGCTGAAACAGAAGCAGCTACCGCTGAAAACGCCGAAGGCGAAGAAGCTAGCTAATCTGTCCATCCTTTAAATCGGGGCGAGCGGATCACACGCCGTTCGCCCCTTTTAATCACAAATATAATTAATCTCGAAGCAGCGCGATTCGGACGGCGAAAAAAATGCAAGAATAATTCTTGCACAGCTTTTTCAAAACGCTACTTTCGCCGTCTTTCTCAAAATCCAGCGATTCAAACTTTCAATGCCTACAATTAATCAACTCGTCCGCAATCCGCGTATTGTGCAGAAGGAGAAGACGAAGTCACCCGCACTTCGCGCTAATCCATTCCGCCGCGGCGTCTGTGTCCAGGTCATGACACGTACACCTAAAAAGCCGAATTCTGCTATCCGTAAGGTGGCAAAAGTTCGCCTGACTAATGGAATCGAAGTCATCGCTTATATTCCCGATGAAGGTCACAACCTTCAGGAGCACAGCATCGTTCTTGTCCGTGGTGGTCGTGTAAAGGACCTTCCAGGTGTTCGTTACCACATCGTTCGTGGCACACTTGACTGTGTGGGTGTTGAAAAGCGCCGCCGCAGCCGTTCCAAATACGGTGTTAAACGTCCTAAGGCGTAACCGCGGATTAATCTTTAAACGTATTTTATTATGTCACGTCGTAGACAAGCGGTAAAACGCCCAATCATTCCTGACCCACGCTATAATAGCGAACTGGTTACCAATCTCGTTAACATGATCATGGAGCGCGGTAAGCGCACTGTGGCTCAGCGCATCGTATACAACGCTTTCGAGCGTGTGAGCGAAAAAATCGGCAAGGGTGATCCTGTTGATTTGGTCATGGGTGCACTCGAGAATGCACGTCCAAAGCTTGAAGTAAAGAGCCGCCGTGTGGGTGGTGCGACTTATCAAGTACCGGTCGAAGTCTCTTTTGAGCGCCAGCAAAGCCTAGCCTTCCGTTGGATGGTAGCTTCTGCTCGCAAACGCAAGGGCGTTCCTATGAACGAAGCACTTGCTGACGAAATCGTCGATGCCTACAACAACACCGGCGCGATCGTTAAGAAGAAGGAAGAAACACACCGCATGGCTCAAGCAAACCGCGCGTTTGCTCACCTGCGCTGGTAGTTTCGACTCCTGCTTCGCCCCCTTGTTCTTTTCCATTCTTCCTTTCAATGTCCGCGACTATGTCAGCCAGTGTAAACTCGTCGAAGCGTAAGTTCCCCTTGGAGCATACGCGTAATATCGGCATAGCTGCACACATTGACGCGGGTAAGACAACTACCACCGAACGCATCCTCTTCTATGCAGGCGTCGTCCACAAAATGGGCGAAGTACATGAGGGGAGCGCGGTTACAGATTGGATGGATCAAGAACGCGAGCGTGGTATCACCATTACCTCCGCCGCAATTTCATGTAACTGGACGAATCAGCACGGCCCTTATGCCGGCATTCAGAACCAGATCAATATTATCGACACCCCAGGGCATGTCGATTTTACCGCTGAAGTAGAGCGTTCGCTGCGCGTGCTCGACGGCGCGGTCGGCGTATTTTGCGCCGTCGCCGGCGTCCAGCCGCAATCCGAAACGGTTTGGCGCCAAATGACAAAATACAATGTGCCGCGCATTGCATTTGTGAACAAAATGGACCGCACGGGCGCAGATTATTTCGCGGCTATCGAGTCCATGCGCGAGCGCTTAGGTGCGAATGCGCACCCGATCTTTATTCCTATCGGTGCTGAAGAGGACTTCAAGGGACTGATCGATCTCGCCTCCATGCAGGCGATTATTTATGACAGTGCAGATGAGTCAGGCATGTCGGTTGAATTAACTGATATTCCTGACGAGTATGTCGACCAGGCGAGTGCATATCACGAAAAGCTAATCGAGGCACTCGCTGATTTTGACGAGGGTCTGGCAGATAAATATCTCGAAGGTCAGGATCTTACCGCGAATGATATCCGTGCTGCAATCCGCACCGCAACCATCTCACTTGAGTTCTGTGGAGTCATGCCAGGCAGCGCCTTCAAGAACAAGGGAGTGCAGTCTGTACTGGAGTCTGTAGTTAATTATTTGCCCTCACCACTCGACTTGCCTCCGATGGAAGGTGAGGACAAGCAGGGGCGCCCAGTCGAGATTAAGCCCGACGACAGTGCCAAGCTTGCTGGGCTCGCGTTCAAGTTGATGAACGATGGTTACGTCGGTAAGTTGGTTTTCTTTCGTGTCTATTCTGGTTCGATTTCTAAGGGATCTGTGCTACACAACCCGCGCACGGGTAAGACTGAGCGTATCTCACGCTTGCTTGTGATGAAGGCAGATGCCCGTGAAGATATTGATACTGCATATTCTGGCGACATCTGTGCGCTGGTCGGTGCGCGCGATGTCGTGACTGGCGACACACTTTGCACTAAGGGCTTTGACGTGCGCCTAGAGCCACCAACATTTCCAGAGCCGGTTATCTCGATGTCGATCGAGCCTAAA
>Ga0209557_1001563_pt1 | contig 12576 bp, 14 predicted proteins | sample SaaInlV_120m_DNA_4_FD_184672 | JGI IMG/M metagenome (GOLD analysis project Ga0209557, IMG submission 184672) | Marine microbial communities from expanding oxygen minimum zones in the Saanich Inlet - Saanich Inlet SI074_LV_10m_DNA (SPAdes) (version 2) | ecosystem: Environmental > Aquatic > Marine...
AGTTGCTGTTGAGGATAGTCAACGTGGCATCAGCATACAGATCATCGTTACCGAATACTGATTCCATCTTTGTTCTATACTCAGATCTTTCAAACACTGTGTTAGGTGTGCCTACACCTTTCAACCAGTTGTGAAGGATCATATAGTTTTCCAAGTTTTCATCAATAATAAATGACAGACTGAAAGGATCGTAGTCCAAAAACCCCTCCAGTGGCAGTCCACGGAGAGGTGTTGGTTGCTCAAACTGTCCCAGATTGATTGCTGGGATGTTAGCAGACTGAGCGAAGTATGCGACCTTCGGAAAGCGAGCAAGACTAAACTTGAATCCTATGGGAGACAAGAAGTTTTGATTCTCAATTTGATTCTTGAAGGTCATAAGACATAGGATGCTACGTCTTATTTATCCTCGTTATACCAAAAATCTTCCCAGTCTTCAGCATCACCTTCGTAGATAGGGCAGGGCTCCTCAAAGAGGACATCCATCTTCATTCTTTGTGCTTTCTCTGCTAGTTTTTTCAGGTCTTTGTTATCCATGTTGGAGAATAGGTTATCGATGAAATCCAAATCCTTCTTCATGTTCTGTATTCGTCGAGTACATTCAATACAGAGTTTAGTGCATAATGGGCACCATCGTGCCATTGTCCCGTTTTATCTTTATGATCTCCGTTGAAGAGTGATGTCTTCAGTTTGTAAAGGCGAGAGACTATATCCACTTTGGTCACTTGTCCTTTCGGCATCTCAATCTTCTCATGTAGATCTATTTAACCATAAAAAAAGGGACCCGAAGGTCCCTTGTGTTGAAATGCCCACTTGGGCTGCCATCACATCAGGTTAGCAACCTTGACACGACGGTAGTAGCGGTTTGCATTAGCGTTGAGTGCGCCTTGACCTTGTGCGAGACCTTCAGCGAAGGGATTTGCGACCATGCCGTAGCGAGTCTTAAATCCGATCTTGGGCTGGAAGGTGTCCTGACCAACGGCACGGACCATCTGCAGGGGCACATAGGGGCAGTAGAAGAGTCCTGCGTCATATGCACTGCTGCCTTTGTAACCAGCCACATAGAAGTGGTTGTCAGAGACGTTTGCAGAGTAGGGGTCAACATAGACCTTGATGCGACCGTTGAGGGTGCCAACCAGGGTGGAGGAGTTGTCATCCACGTTGTTGGAGAGACCACCAACAGCACCAGAGATGCCGCTGCTGTAGTCGAGCACGCCTGCCATGGAGAGAGCACTTGCCACGTCTGCAGAGCAGATGAGGATGTTGCCCTTCCCGCGACGAGTCTCATGACCGATTGCATTCATGTCTCTTTCAATTTGGAAGAGGAGACCTTTGAATTTCTCAACCGACCAGCGACCGTTGGAGTCAACGTCCAGGTCAAAGGTGCCTGCTGCTGCAGTGTTGTTCTGAGCGCCAGGACGAGCGATCTTGTAAACAGTACGGACAACCTCACGGTTGATCTCTGCCAGCACTTCAGTGCTGAGGATGTTTGCAAGCTCGGACTCAGCGTCCAGACCATGAACTGCCTTCAGGTCTTGTGCCAACTCAAGGCTGTATTCTGCTTTCAGAGCGCGTGACTTTGCAGTAACGGTCACTTTGTCGATGGAGAAACCCATCTCGTTGAAGTGGTTAGTAGCGGCATCACCCAGTGCTTCTGACTGAGCAGTGGTCATGCCCTGACCGCCGATCGTATACTGACCAGCACCATCAGCAAGCAGACCAGGGTTGCTACCAGTCTGAGCGCCAGCACCCAGGTTGTCACCATCATTCTCAGAAGAATGACGGGTGTCTGCTTCGTTGAAGAATGCTTCAGATGCACCAGCGTTGATGTCGCGGTTGGTGCCCTGAGTGGAGCGCATTGCGAAGATCAGTCCAGTAGGACCAGTCATGGGCTGCACGCCACAGATGTCATAAGCAATCAGCTTAGGCATGGAGCGACGGATCAGGCTGATCAGCACAGGGTCGAAACCTGCTACAGGACCAGTTGCTGCGCTGCTACCTGAGTAGCCAGTACCACCAAGGCTGTTGGTGGGTGCTGCTTCAGAGATGAAGCCACGCTCTTCCTTGAGGAAAGTTTCTTGGTTTTCCAGGAGGACGGAGGTCACTGCCTTTCTGTATGTATCCTTAATAGGATCGAGCTCTGAGTGCTCAAGAATAGGGGACCACTTTTCCTGGAGATGTTCTGCGTTAAACATTTTGTCTCCTAGTTAGTAGAAAAGAATTGGACGGATTATTTGCCCCAACGGGACAGGGCCTGCACATAGACAGACATTGCATCACCAGTAGGTGCATTCTCAACCTGGACATCCTCAGTCACCACTTCAGGTGATTCGGGTTTGGTGGAGAAATATGATTCACGGAGGGTAGCGACCTTCGCACGGAAGGACTCTTCATTTTCAAACTCAACAGCTTCTGCCAGAGTTACGAGTTTCTCGCGCTGCGAGAGACTCAGACCTTCTGCCATTTCTGTCACAATCCCATTCTTCATGTAGGTGCCGACCTCACGATGGAGACCAACATTTTCTTCAATAGACTCGTTGAGTTTTATTTCCATGGTTTGAAGTTGCTCGGTCATTTCGTCAACCAAGTCAACTTTCTCGTCGGGAAGATCAATGAAATTCTCAACGAAAACTTTTTGAATACCAGTCAGGACAGACTCTGCCATTTCAGACTTGATACCGTGCTCAATTGCGAGCTCGTTATTCTTCATCCAGTTGGACACAGCATAAGTCAAATACTCATCTACTTTCTCAGCAAGATCAGTCTTGACGGATTCAATTTCTTCTTCGAGGACCTTTGCATAGTCCTCATGCATACGCTCCAGCTCTTCGTTAAGGCGGGAAACTACTGCTGCTTCAAAGATGGTCTTTGCCTTTTCTTTGAATGCTTCGCTCAACTCTTCCCCTTCGGTCAGAGCAGCGACATCAGCGGAGAGATCGACTTCAAGGACGGTCTCCTGCACCTCGTCTTCAGCAATCACTTCGCCCTCGGGCTCGTGACCTGCCTTCACATCACCTTTAGCAGAAAATTCTGCCTTGGTGCCTGAAGCATTGGAAGGTTTTGTGGTAGGTGCGGACGCATTACCACCAGCGACAACCTTGAGCTTGTTGCTCTCATCATCGGGTTTGCTGTTTTGGGGCGTAGGACCACCGAGGTCTGCAACACCAGCGAGACTACTGCCATCTGATCCGAGCTTTTGCATGGGATCAGCAGCCTTTGCGCCAGCGGTTACACTCGATTCATCCAGATTTTTTTCAATCTCTTGTGACATTGTAGTCTCCTTGGTACAAACGTGCGTTATGCTAGTAATTATTTATGATTACAAATTTTTCAGGAATGAATGAAACGCGGAAAGTTTCATTTCTTCCAATTGATTACGGTGTGCATTATCAATTCGATTCTTAATCTCTTCGATTCTCTGCTCATGGACTGCGCCACCAGCATATACCCACTCTCTACCTTCCATGATGCCATTGACAAAAGCGTCAGGGGCAGAAGGATCTGCTACGATATCTGCTGCCGTAGCAAGCATGAAGTCATCAGCAACAACTTTCATGCCATTCTCTTCCTTGATAGATCCAAGACCTCTAGAGGAAACACCAAGTTTCACACCCTCATCGAGCAGTGACTTAGCGATGTTACCCATAGGGGTATCGAGAATTCTTGCCTTACCCATGAAATTATTACCTTCTCTTTGCAGATTGGTAATCAGGTGAGACACTCTATCTAGGTTGATAGTAGGACCATCAGGATGACCCAACTCTCCTAGTGCGCGTCCCTTTTGGATATAGGACTCGTTATATTTAGCAACTTCTCTCTCAAGAGTTTCTACAGGATACATGCGACCGTTACGGTTTTTGATTGCACCCTGGAGGAAAACACCTTCAATGAAGTGATTCTTCTTACCATTCTTGCCTTCGGTGATAATTACCTTAGCGGTTTCAATCTCTTCCCTGATCAGTTTCATCTGTAGTTTCCTCTTGGTCGGCGGTTGCTTCTGGGTTCTCAGACTCAGGATCTTCCTCAGTCTCGGGAGCAAACATCTTTGCACCCATTTCCTTTTTCTTAGCGTCGAGAGCATCAAGAGCAGTAGCATTCATGCCAGTTGCTACAAAGTCTGACAGGTCTTTCTGACCTGCAAACAATGCATTGACAATATCGAGCGCGGCATCAGTAGGCATAATAATATGTTAATTCGATAATACTATTTAGATATTTCCTTTTTTGTAATCCGCGTCATCGATACCTTGCTCCGCAGGATCGGGCTCGGGTGGTTGGAGAGACATTGCCATCTGCTCATGCTCCATGGTAGGCATTGCCATGGGATCCATGACCTTACCATCAGCAATCTCTTTCTCCATCTGCTTATCGAGCTCGTTGTATTCAGCATCTGCTTGACGCAGAATTTGACGGCGCATATATTCAAGAGAGAAGTAACGACCCACAAAAGGATCCATTTGCTGCAACAAAGCCATGCGAGCATTCATGATCTCTTGCTCTTTCAACTCACTGAAGTAGTTGTCAGCAACGAAATCAAACTGGATGTGCTCCTTCATGTCATCCCACTCATCCAGTGAGAAGACACCCTTCAGCACCAGTTGAGTCTTCAGCAAATCAAGGAAGAGATCGCTAAACTTCTTGCGAAGGCGCACGACAAACTTCTGGAATTTAACTTCATCACGGGTGATCTCAGCAGATCTACCAACGTTGAAAGAAGAATCAGACTCCAGACGTGACTCGGGGACGTTGAGTGAGCGATACAGTTTCTTCTGGAAATACTTGACATCTTCCAACTCACCCAGGTTTTGACCACCAGGAAGAGTTGTAATCTCAGTGCCACGACCACCTTCACGTCTAGGAAGCCAGAAGTCTTCCAGCATGGACATGAATTTTTTGTCGTCACGGATCTCTCCAGTGTCGGCGTTATAGACCAGTTTGTTTCTATAACGGGACATCACCTCACGAAGATACTGCTCTGCCTTTTGCTTAGGCAGGTTGCCAACGTCGATATAGAAGATACGACGCTCAGGTGCGCGAGACAAACGATAGATAACCAGGGAGTCCTCAATCATTCTCAGTTGATTGAGTGCCTTGATTGCCTTATGCAAATGACCCAGCACATAGTTGCGCTGCATATCAAGTTGACCTGAGTGGCAGAAACAGATAGCGTCAGGTGCTACTTTGACACCATGGTTTTCATAACCACGGAGACCCTTAGGACTGTAGATGAAATACTCTACAGATTTAGGGATAAGTGTATTAACTTGAGGATCAGCAGGAGATACTCTGTCTCTGCCCTTATCAAATTCAATAACTTTTTTAATTTTACGAGGATCAATGTAGCGCAACTCAGTAATACCATCCTGAGGACGCTCTGGATTGATCATCTTATGATAGAAAATACGACCATCGATATACCAACGACGGAAGATATCGTATGCTTTTCTATCAAAGTCGAGGAGTGAGAGCACATTCTCAAACTCTTCTCTAATTCTTGTCTTGACGGTGTTTGAGACTTTGAGATTCGACAACTCAATATCTACGGGGTGATCGTCAAGGTCACCTGCAATTGCCTCATTGACAATATCGTTGATCGCAGCGTCCGCTTCAGGGTGAAGAGACATCTCACGATACCTACCAACCAGATCGATCTCGCTGGATTTGTTAGCACTGTCACCTAAATCAACATACTGACCAAAATAACCACCAGCGGCTATCGGTGCCGCTGCATCGTCATTATCTTTATGCACGAAAGAAGGACCCTTCTCAGAGCCCTTCTTCTTGCGATCAAGTGAATAACCAAATAATTGTGACATTGCTGTCGCTCGTTTACATTATCAATTATTTATACCGTCAGAAATCAGACGCCATTACCAGCGTTAGCGTCGTTAGCGTAGGTCCAGTATTGTACCTGGAATTCTACGGTATACTCCTCAGCAGTATCGTTGCTATCCCATGCCAGATCGATGGCAGAGATGTTTGAAGGCCAGATGCCAACAAACTGATAGGTGCGGACGATGCCACCCTGACGATCATACTGACGCACAACGGCGTTAGATTGATACTCAGCGATGGTGCGAGGTTGCTGCAGGTTTTGCTGCAGTGCCTGGATCTTGGTTGACCACTCTTCAAACTTGGAGCGAAGTGCGAAACCTTTGTCGTTAAGCACGGTAACTGTCCAAGGCTCGAATGTGCGATCACCAGCGATCTTTAGGGTGCGACCACGATAGGGCACCTCAATCACACCCACTGTCGAAGCAGGGATGTTTGCCGCCTTCACAAGGAAGGAAGACAGTGAGAGTGAGCTGCTGCCGCTGCCTGCTTGTGAAGCACCAGCAGATTCCTGCTGACGCTGCTCCTGGGATCCAGGGGTAGCACCCGAATTAGGGGTGCCACTGTCTACGATACCAGGGAATCCGATCTCAACCTGAAAAAGGTTAGGACGTGCCAGGTCACCGATGCGGTTGCGGAAGTCAAGGATGGGAGCATTAAGTTGTTTCCCTTCCGTTTGCCCTGGATAGACTCTTGAATCAAAATCAGCCATTGTTGTCTCCTGTTAGATGATTGTAGTGAAAAGAAAGGGATTACGAGACGAGCTCAGCGAAGGATGCGCCAGTTCTCGTTGCAGTGAAGGTCAGAGTGACGAAGTTGATCGAGCGCGTAGGCTTGATGAAGATCTCAGCAAAGAATTCACCACGGTCAATTGCATCTGCAGGGTTGTTGGTGCCATCACAGACAACCAGGAAGTCCACGATTCCTCTGCGTGACTGGACCGAGCGCAGATAAGGCTCGACAGAATTCTTGAATTGTTGGCGAGTAAACTCATCATTCAATTCAAAGAGGATAGACTTAGCGGAGTCGGCAATTGCATCTTCAATAACCAGGAAGAGACGACGGACGTTGATTCTGTCGAATGCTGACTGATAACCCAGACCAGTCTTATCACCGAAGAGGATGATACCCTGACCAGGGAATGCAACGATGGGGTTAACGCGAGCAGCATAGAGCAGATCTCTGTGATCCTTCAGAGGAGAATATGCAAGTTTGATTGCATTTCTCAGGCGTCCACGGTTGAAACCAGCGGGTGAGAACCAAGGCTCTTGATTCAAGGTGGTGCTCAGGACCAGACCTGCCATGTCACCGTTACAAGGGATGTAGCGGTAAACATCGTTATACTTATCGTAGATGTACTTGTAGTTGTTATCGAAGACAGCATAGGAAGAAGATCCTAGTTGCTCGAAGTAGTTGATGGTGCGGGAAACAATCGTTGAAGTGTTTGCCTGACCCACCACATCTGCGCGATAAGGTGAGATGAATGCCATACAATCCTTACGGCTTGTGGCAATCGAGATGATGTGCTGTGCTTTAGCAATGGTGTCATTGCTGCTATTCATCGAAGGACCCATGAGGATGTAGTCCACATCGACGGTTTCAGCGTCATCAAAGAGGTTGTATGCACCCAGGATGTCAGGACGTGCGATGGTGTAACCATCAACGCCACCTTGGAGAGCATAACGGACGGTGCCAGCACCTTTGGTGCCAAGCAGGGGCACTGCCAGAGGGTTGAGACCAGTGGGGTCATCCAGATTATTGAGGGGATCGTCTGCCTTGATCAGGTCGAAGGTGCGGTTGATACCCGAAATACCGAATGATCCATTCGCATTAGGATCTGCATCATAGATGTTATTGACCTCGTGACTACCCCAGTGCAGGTAGTTGGAGTATGCCTTGACAACATCCTTGTAGTAGAGGTTGTCGCCTTGGGGTGAGCGAGCGTCGGATGCCTTGGACACGTTGAGGTGCTTCTCAAGGAGAGCGCCAGGAGTGCCAGTCAGACCACCGTCGCCATCCAGGACCAGGATGTGCAAAAGGTCATTATAACCACCGCGATCTTCGACCCAAGCAGAAGTTGTGGGACGAGGAGCGATTGAAGACCAACGCTGATTCTTACCATAGAGACGAGTCTCGTAGTCTGACTCAACGTTTGCAACCTGCACGGTAGCGGAGTTATCGTCCACAACCTGCTGGTTTGCTTGGAATCCAGGTGATCCGTTATTCAAGGAAACACGCAGTTGACGTGAGATCGACTCAACTTCACCAGCATCGCCAGAAGCAGCGCCAGGTGATCCTGCATTGTTTGCCAGCTCGGAAACGGTATCGCCAATTTCCAGCACGTCAGAAGAGGTGCCATCAATTTCGACTTCCAGTTTGCGGGTCTCGGGATCCCATGCAACGATCTTACCAGTAACACCACCAGACACAGCAGTGACAAAGTTGTCCTTCTCAAAGGATCCAACCAGTGCGCTGTTGTCCTCAAGGGTGATGATGTAGGTGTAGGAGTAAACCTTACCGTAGATGTTAGCGTTGGAGTATGCAACCTCAGCGCCAGTACTAAATTCCCACTCGTTAGAGTTGGGTTGTGCCAGATACAGGACCTGATCAGCACCAGCGTCGGTAATGACCACGCGGATGGAGTTACCAAACTTACCTGCGGTCTTTGCTGCCCACTTCCAGTTGTTAGCAGCGGTCTCTACGCTGGTCTCATACTCTTGAGCATTTTTGATCAGAGGAGCAATAACGCCAGTAGCGGTTGACTCAGCGATCTCAGTCTTCTGAGTAGTAACGTTGACCAGAGTAACGGTCGATCCATCAGTGTGTGCCTGAGCAGTTGATCCCAGGACGCCACGAGAGACGATCAGGTTGTTGCCAGAAACACCAGTGATTTGCAGAAACTCGTCATCAATTCTGATGTATGAGGAGGTGCCAGCAGCAAGTGCAGTTGCAGAAGTAACGGTCAGGGTGCCATCCGAATCAGTGAAGGTTGATCCTTCGTCGATTGTTGAGGAGGTGCCAGCAGCTTCAATCAAAGTGATAGGAGCAGCAGCAGCGTGAGATGCAGCAGAAGTTGCAAGTTGACCACGGAGGACGGTAACATCGTTACCAGCCACAGCCTGGACGGTCAGCAATTCAGCATCGATCAGAAGGACATCATTAACGTCGAAGTCAGTTGAAGACCCAACAGTCAGAGTACTATCGGATGCGCTGAATGATGCAACGATAAACTGTGCAGTATCAATTGCATTTTTCAGAGAGGAGTTGTATGCTCTGACGAGCTTCAATACTCCGCCGTAAATAAGATATTGAGCAGCGGTAAACCAATACTCGTAGTTATACTCGGTGGGGCGACCGAAAATTGCGAGCAATTCCTTCTCGCTAGTAACTGTTGTAACCTCTTCTACGGGACCTTTTTCAAAGGCACCAACAAGTGCTGCTACGTTATCAACGGTAGCGTTTACGACGTTGGTTAGATCCCTTTCAAGTACAACAACCCCTGGTGAAAGCTGTGTAGATGCCATCTGTAATTCTCCTGAATGAATCAAGTTCGGATGCTGAAATTATTTATTAAAACGTATAATTTCAGAGGGGAAACTTGACGTGATCACCAATCAGGATATTCTGTAATCCATTTCCTAACCTGCCTTCTGGACTTTGCTACTCTTCTGATAGTGCATTGCTTACACTCATATGAGTATGCCGATGGACTCTTACCTCTATCGGGTCTTGTCTTGTAAAAGTCTTCTACTAAGGAGAGTGTCCTCAGGCATTTACGACACTGCCTCTCAGCAAAAATTAGATCCCCTAATTCAAACTCTTCTTCAAAGTTCATTAAATTGATGCTCCAAGATCAATCGATAAAAGTTATCTCTCATCGCTATTAGATCTGCTTGCTCATGGGGATCACCTCCTGCCCATTTATCACAAGCCTGTTTAAGACCAGTATGAATGCATCGTATACCTCGAATATCTAATTCGATAGATATGTATCCGTCATCTTCCATTAGCGATAGTCCCACATAAATGACATATCTCCATAATCACCAACAGTCTCTGAGGTATTCCATACCTGACCTTCAGGATCAATAAATGTCTCTTCACCTGAGAGACCATCATCCATAAATCCAAATGGTGCCATGTCTGCTTCAATTGCATCTTTTTGCTCAGCATACATTCTGGCACGCACATCAGAGTCATGCAACTCTCTAAAATAATCCGATGTTGCTAACCAGGAGAAGATAACCAGACACATAGCAAGGTCATCATTACAACCTTCTTCTGCTTCCCATGCCTGACCCTTCTGAATGAAGGTAGTCAACTCTGCAATGATATCGTAATCAGTAAAGATAAGTTTGTCATCTTCAATCAACTGTTTCATGTTTGCACACCCAGTCTTCTTGACTGTGGTGGACATCTTGACACCCAGTTGCACTTTAGATCCAGAGAAACCCTGACCTACCACCTGCCCAGCACGTCCACGCATAGATGCCATCAGGAGGTTGTCATACTCCAGATCAAACTGCATAATATCTGCTACTTGCCCACCAATGTCATTGACCTCAATCATTACATAGGCATGGTTGTATGTCCTAGCGACCTGATCAATAACGTTAGGGAAGAGTAGTGGTTTGACTGTGTTGTTTCGATACTTCGCTACCAGTTTATACGGAATGGTAGTTGTATCCATGACAACAAATGCTGAGTAGTCTTTGGTGAGACCCCTAGCAACGTCAACTGTCATGACATATGTGTGCTCTGGTATCGGCTCTTCATACACATCTAGACCAGCATTAGATGTAAGAGGATCATCGTAGACCAGTGTCTTAAGTTTCGATGATGTAATTAGTGTGTTGACAGATCCAAGGAATTCGCATTCAAACTCCTGGTTAAACTGCTCTTCCGAAGTGTTGCGGATTGTCTGCTCTTTCCACTCTGCATCTCTACCTGGCACCTCAGACCAGTGGACTTCAGTAGTTGTATATTCATTCTTGCCCTTCTCTGCATCATGCCAGAGTTTATAAAACATATTCATCCCTTTGGGCGTGGAGATGATGATCACCTTGGTAGACTTACCAGAAGATATAGTAGGATACACAGATGAAAAGAACTCATCAGCAATGTGTGTCGGAATAAACGCGAATTCGTCCAGAAAAATGATATTAAAAGACATGCCCCTAACGGCACTAGCGGAAGTAGAGGCAGCCATGATTTTACTGCCGTTTTCCAATTCCAGACTGCCTCGGTTCCAGTTGACGACACCTTGCTGGAGCCACTTAGGGAGGTTTTCATAAGATAGTTGCAAACGCTGTAGCATTTCTCTTGCCGTCGCTGCCTTGTTAGCAAGGATGGCAATGTTGACATTATCATGGAAGATCGAATACCACAGTAGGTATGCCGTCACCACTGTAGACTTACCCGACTGCCTAGGTAGTTTAGCGATATTGAATCGGTTATCATTAAACCGCTCAACCATCTTCTCCTGAAAATCATACAGAGTAAATGGGACCAGACCTCTATCAAGTGAGATAATCTGAATATACTTTTTGATAAAGTACACAGGATCCTTACTACACTTGATAAATTCTTGGACTTCCTCTTTAGTAAAATCTTGCGCGACATTAGCACGCTTTAGATTAGGATTACCAAGATAGATATCAGTCTGAGACATTATTCAAGAGGGGGAAATGGTCTACGGTTGACTGGTTGGAATTGTGCATGGTATTCCATTGCGTCTTCCTGACCTGGACAAAATTGCAACGCTACGCTAAAGCGTGCTGCCGCTTTGATATGTTTTGATGGTGCGGTTGCACCATGCAGCATGTTACCAGGAAACATAATGACTCTTCCTGGTTTGGGTATAATACTATCTATACACTCGTCGTCCTTGAAGAAAACAGTCTCCCCTCCCCAAGAGGGATGCCACTCTTCATTAGGGTAGACCATAACAGTTATCGATCCGTCATACTCACCATCAATGTGCAAAGAAGGATCATCACCAGGACGGAAAGCATTGTATACAACTCGATGAAAGTCTGGAATGACTGCACTTTTGATACGACTGTTAAGAGCACCAATTAAAAACTCCTCAAAAGGTCCAAAGTTTGGTTGGTCAATAGCACGTCCGAGAGAGTATGTAGAAGGAGACTGATCCTCACTATCATCGAAGATCAGTTGCCATCCATCGAAGTGAGAGATATAGCGATACATCCACATGATCTCTCTGGAGGTAAACACATGATCATATACATCAATCATTCCACTAGGGTGCCGTAAGATCTACGAATCTCTCTCAATTCTTCAAAGTTTTTCTGCTTGGTGCCACCATCATATGGCCACGCATATCCTTCGGTGATCATCTGCTCATTCAGTGATACTTCTGCATCTCCAATATATAACCAACCAAGAAGGCGACCGTACTTACCCATACCGCCAACCAACTCAGTCCTAATAGTGAGCTCGTCGTCCCCATCGATAGCACCTTCTAGTTTTGCTTTCATCCAGTTAGTTGCGTCTAGTCCCAGTGCCTTTTCTTCAAGGTCACGGGTCCTTTTCTCTGGCGTGTCCACACCAGCAATTCTAACTCTTTCTTTTTTATAAAGGTCAAAACCGAGATCAATGGTAACATCGATAGTGTCGCCATCCAACACTCTATCTATGCTCGTCACTCGGAAGTTGTAACAACTCTTGCGACTCGGGGGAAACATTGCGCCCATGGGATTCTCTTTCATCAACTCCTAGTATATA
>Ga0209557_1001567_pt1 | contig 12563 bp, 10 predicted proteins | sample SaaInlV_120m_DNA_4_FD_184672 | JGI IMG/M metagenome (GOLD analysis project Ga0209557, IMG submission 184672) | Marine microbial communities from expanding oxygen minimum zones in the Saanich Inlet - Saanich Inlet SI074_LV_10m_DNA (SPAdes) (version 2) | ecosystem: Environmental > Aquatic > Marine...
GAAAGCGCATCAGATAATCCCGCGCATGGGCCAATTTATTAGTGCCCCACACATCGTCTGCATCTAAAAAGGCCCACGTATCGCCTTTCGCTGCGTGCATGCCTGCATTCCGAGCCGCACCCAATCCTGCATTATCCTGATCCACGCAAACCAAAGGCAATCGGTCCATAAACGATTGAATCACATCTGCGGTATCATCCGTGGAACCGTCGTTCACCACAACCACCTCAAACGGTTGAACATGCTGCTGCTCTACAGAAATCAAGGCTTCGCCAAGGGTCTCGGAAGCATTATAAGCCGGTATGATGACAGAAATCTTCATTAGTAGGGGAAAAACGTTTTTGGAAATAATCGAGCAGCCAATTTCTTTACCGGCTCCTTTAATCCCATCGCCTTTACAACAGCACCGGCCGATTTTATCAATGCACTCTTCACTAAATAGCTCAGCAATCCACTGCGATATCTACTGAAAACGCCAAACAACCGCACATTATTTCGCAATACATCCCAGGTCCATTTCATGCTAAACACATTGCCTGCCCACCACATCGCAACTTGCGCTCGAGCAGACTGAAGTGTCTTAGTATCCGTCCATCCTTCTCGCTCGAAAATGGTATACATCGCTAAAATCTCATCAAAGGCCGTGTAACTGGCAATAGCTCTAGAACGCTGCGTACGCTCGTGAAAACGAAAATAGTTCCTTGCCTCGGCAAAAAACTGCAATTCACCATGTTGCAATAACCGAGCGTAGAACAACCAATCGCCGTTCAAACGCCAGCTCGTCTCCGGCGCACCCACCTGATCAAAAACCGATTTTCGAAATAAAACTCCGCTCGCATTAGGTATGGTGTTTGAAAAAATTATGCTTCCCGCAACTTCTACCTTGCCTTCCACTGTAAAGTCCGATTTCCAACGTGAAGCATCGCCAAAAATAAATCCGTAATCCTCTCTAAAATCTCGTAGAAACGAGCCCTTTTCATCCACTAAATAGCTGTGACTGAAGGCCATGACTGCCTTTTCATTGCGCTCTAAAGCATCTACATGTAACGCCAACATATCCAAAGCACAGGCATCATCACTTTCAGCTATCCACAGATATTTTCCTTTTGCCCAAACTGAACCACGTTCCCATTGCGCAAACGGGCTTCCTGAATTTTTTTCGTTGAAAAGTACCTCTATACGATCATCCTTTGCAGCCCATTTCTCCAATACCGCACGGCTATCATCCGTTGAACAGTCGTCCATGAGCAGGACTTCTATGTTTTTATATGACTGATTAACGATGGTGGAAATCCGCTCGTCTAAATAGTCCGCATGGTTATAATTGGGTACAATCACACTCACCAACGGTCCATTGGAAGGCAACGCGTGCGTTGACGCTTTCGCTACTCTTTCTTCAGATTGCTTCAAACCCCGTTGTGTAAAACCAGTCATCTGACCCGGCTTCACATTTGCAAACTGGTATAATCCAAACCAAGTCTTACGCTGAAGCGCTTCATCACTACTGGTTAAATCTTCATAATGAACGGTACGGTAGTCCACGCCATAGCGTTTGAGAAGTTTCGCTGCATTGGCGCTATACGTGCGAGCCAAGTTTAATGCACTTTCAGCGTTTAAGGTACTTTGCGCCTCGTAGGATAGAGATTGCCGACGTAGGAGTGAATCGACCACTGCGGCTTCATCACGAAGTACCCAAATGACTTTTGCATCAGGAAAACGTCTCAACCACCATGGCAACGTCAAACTCAATCGTGGATCCTTAACCATCCAAGGCCCCGAATAATGCAACCATTGGCGAAAAGAACTGCCCGTTGCAACTTTCAAGTGTGCTGCATATAAATCGCGCGGTTGTACTTCACTCAAAGCGGAACCAAGAGAAGACTCTAAAAGCTCTTCGCCCGGGACATCACTCCAATTACCACCGGCCGTTTCAAGCAAGCGGTCGTTAATATCAATCGCATAAAGCGGCTCTGAATTGTGGTCACAAATGGCCCCTGGATATATTCCAGCCGAAGCCAGCGCTTGCGCCACCATGGTGGTGCCACTGCGGTGCATGCCTAGAATAAAGACGGGTGCCTGTATTTTGGTTTTTAACACGTATTTTCGAGCCTATGTCTAAGTCAAAGAAACTCGTTTTTATTCACATCCCAAAAACCGCAGGGACTTCCTTGCGACTTTTATTGGAATCCAATTACACTGAAGCCGAAAGAGCCGCTATTTATTCGCACCAAGATTTAGACGAAAACCTTGCAAAAGCACTGGCGGATCCAAAAATCAAATGCATCTATGGCCATTTCCCGCTGCGTCCTGTCATAATTGCCTCCGATGCCACAGTGGTGACCCTTCTTCGCGAACCCATCGCCAGAAGCATAAGCCATTACAACCACTACAGCAAACGCATGAATGAGAAGCATACGAATCTCATGGAAGGGGTTGAAACGCCGGAAGACTTCACAAAATTGGTCCAAAGCAATAACCGTCAAACGGCTTTTTTAAGCGGCTACCTCAATCAAAAGGAATTTTTAGAAGATTCCGAAGTACTGCGCAAAGCGTTGGCCAATTTTGATAGGCTGGACGCCGTTGGCTTTACCGAGCACTACGCGGCATCTATTGCTTACTTTGGGGAATTATTGGGTTGGAAGAATACCCTTGTAGAACATCACAACAGTGGTGGAAAGAAAAAAGAAGTTGGCGCTAAAGCCGTTTGGGAAAGCATGAACGAATACGACCTACCGCTTTACAAGAAAGCCCTCGAGCGATTCGCACCAAAACTGCAGGGATACGAACTACGAAAACCCCGTATACCTCGTGAACCATTAACCAAAAGAATGATGAATTATCTGCGTGCCCTTAGCTCAAAGTTCTGACCCAGATAAACGCGACGTACCTGCTCATCCGCAGCCAATTCTTCTGCGGTACCGCTTTTTAGAATTTTACCTTCAAACATGAGATACGTGCGGTCTGTGATCGCTAAAGTTTCTTGGACATTATGATCTGTAATCAAGATGCCAATATTCTTTTTCTTCAATCCGGCAACAATGCCCTGAATGTCCTCAACTGCAATGGGGTCTACTCCAGCAAATGGCTCATCCAGTAAAATAAACTTTGGCTTGGTAGCTAGTGCACGAGCTATTTCTGTTCGGCGACGCTCCCCGCCACTTAATAGATCGCCACGTGTCGCACGAATGTGGGCCAGTCCAAACTCTTCGAGTAACTCCTCTAACCGGTCCGCTTGCGCTGACTTTGAGAGCTTCGTCATCTCCAAAACGCCTTTGATATTGTCTTCAACACTGAGCTTGCGAAAAACTGAAGCCTCCTGTGCTAAATAGCCAATGCCTAACTGTGCCCGTTTGAACATAGGCATCTTTTGAATAGACCTACCGTCCAAAAGCACTTCACCGCTGTAGGGACGAATCAAGCCAACTACCGTATAAAAACTGGTGGTTTTCCCCGCACCATTAGGACCTAGTAATCCGACAATTTCGCCTTGATTCACTTCAAAACTGACATCATTCACGACAGTCCTGGAGCGGTATTTTTTGACGATATGTTTTGCTTCTAGTTTCACGTTTGTGCGGCTTTTCTTTTCATAATGCGTCTACTGACCATGATGCTGATTTGGTACAAAATCAATACCGGTAAAGTGACTAAAATCTGTGAGGCGAGATCCGGAGGCGTAATGATCGCACTCAACAGCAATATACCAACGATGGCGTGGCGGCGATATTGTTTGAGCAAATCTGGCGTTACAAGGCCTAACTTACTAAAGAAGTACACCACGATGGGCAATTGAAATAAAATTCCCGTGGCCAAAGTAATGGAGCTTACCATGCTAATGTATGAGGTCAAATCGATTCTATTGATCACTTCCGCACTCACAGTATACGTCCCAAGGAATTGAATACTCAAAGGAACGATCACGTAATACCCGAAAAATACGCCTGATAAAAACAACAAAGTGGTAAAGAAAATGACTCCTTTGCTGCTTTTGCGTTCGGTTTCATGCAATCCTGGCTTTACAAATCGCCAAATCTCCCAAAAAACATAAGGGAAAGCGACAATTACGCCTGCGACTAATGATACCCACAAGTGCATTTGAAACTGCCCACTCATGCGCATGTTTAAAAGCTCAAAAGGAACTTCATCAAAACAGAAAACTTCACCACCTATATAACTGGACAACCAACAGAAAAAGCGGTAGGTCAAGAAATCAGGCTGTTTAGGTCCAAAAATCAATTGGTCAAAAACGATGGCCCTATTCATGAACGCAACGACCGAAAACAAAAGAATCGCTAATGAGCTGCGCATTAGATGCCAACGAAGCTCCCCGAGGTGCTCCAGAAAACTCATTGAATTTTTGGTGTTCGCAGTGTTCATAGATTCTTTGAAAGCCCAAAAATCCGAAAAACAATCTGTAGTACCTTCACAATCCGCTGAAAATTGGCGTATATTAAAAGGGAACAAACCACACGCTTATGTCGGTGAACTGGGAAGACCATTTAAAGACCTATTTCGGTTTTTCAGGATTTAAAGGAAATCAACAGGCCATTATAGAGAGTATCGCTACCGGCAAGGATACTTTTGTCATCATGCCAACGGGCGGAGGAAAGAGTATGTGCTACCAACTCCCTGCTTTGGCAAGCCCAGGCACTGCTATAGTTGTTAGTCCCCTTATCGCACTGATGAAAAATCAGGTCGATGCCATAAGAGGCTATTCTGAAAAAGACAGCGTTGCTCACGTTCTAAATAGCTCTTTGACGAAAAAAGAAATGGAGCAGGTGCACGCCGACTTGAGAGCGGGGCTGACTAAACTTCTTTACGTAGCTCCGGAATCGCTGAATAAGGCGAGTAACATCGAATTACTAAAAGAGATAGAAATTAGTTTCTTCGCCATAGACGAGGCGCATTGTATTTCAGAATGGGGGCATGATTTCCGACCAGACTACAGAACGATCAAGCACAGTGTAAAAGCATTAGGTCGTAAACCGGTCATTGCCCTTACAGCTACTGCAACACCTAAGGTTCAGGCAGATATCATCAAGACCATGGGCATGGAAGAACCCAGCATCTTCCTATCTAGTTTCAACCGGCCTAATCTTTATTACGAAGTACGACCAAAGCGTGATATTGACCATGATATCATAAAACTACTCAGTCAGAACATTGGTGAGAGTGCTATCGTCTATTGTTTATCACGCCAAAAAGTAGAGGATCTTGCTGAACATCTCCAAATCAACGGGATCAATGCTCTTCCTTATCATGCAGGACTAGAAAGCGCCAAGCGCATCAAACATCAAGATGCCTTTTTGAATGAAGACTGCGATGTGATAGTCGCAACAATAGCTTTTGGAATGGGTATTGACAAACCCGATGTGCGCTTTGTATTGCACTACGATATGCCAAAAAGCTTAGAGAGCTACTACCAGGAGACCGGCCGAGCCGGTCGGGATGGCGGTGAGGGTACGTGTATCACTTACTTCGACATAAAGGATATCGAACGACTACAAAAGTTTTTGAGTAAAAAGCCTGTCAGCGAGCAAGAAATTGGACGTCAACTACTAGAAGAGGCGACTGGTTACGCTGAAGCCGCGACTTGCCGAAGAAGAGGTCTACTGCATTACTTCGGGGAAGAATTCCATGAAGACGACTGTGAAAAGATGTGCGACAACTGCCGCCATCCTCGTGAAAAAGTAGATGCCAGCGCAGAGCTCCTCGACGTTATCGCTTCTGTGAATGAAACCCACGGAAAATTCAAAACTTCAGAAGTCATCAACATACTCCGCGGAAATAAAACCGCCGTTCTTGTTCAAAATGATGCAGAAACATTGAAAACCTGGGCTATTCAAAAGGACAAAACAGAGAGTCATCTGCGTGCTGTCATTCGCCAGGGAATTATTCGCAGGTACCTCGAAAAAAATATAGAATCCTACGGAACCGTTCACGTCACTGAAAAAGGAAACAAAGGGAAACTCCCCAAAGCCTTTAAAGTGCGCAAAGAATTAAATTACCAGCAACTTAATAGCGGCGCAAACGAAACGAAGAAAGTTGTTGCAATGGATAGTGTGCTTTTTGGTATTCTCAAGGACCTACGAAAGAAAATTGCACAGCAAAAAGGTGTGCCGCCATATGCTGTATTTGCAGAAAATTCCTTGAGTGAAATGGCTACAATTTACCCTTGCAGTCTAGACGAGTTAAAAAATGTGCAAGGTGTAGGTGAAGGTAAAGCCAAGAAGTATGGAAGTTCAATTGTAGAGGCGATTAGTGCTTATGTAGCGGAAAACGATATAGACCGGCCGCAGGACATGATATTCAAAAGCGTTGCTAATAAGAGTGCGCTTAAGGTGTATATTATTCAAAGTACCGATCGCAAGTTGCCGCTAGAAGACATTGCAAGTGCAAAGGGGCTCAAAATGCAAGACCTTATTGATGAAATGGACCGTATTGTTCAAAGCGGCACGAAAATCAATATCGATTACTACCTCGAAGACATTATGGATGAAGAAAGCATTGAAGAGGTGTTCGATTTTCTCACAGAAGAGTGTGAAAGCGGTTCTATGATGGAATTGCTCGAGGAGTTCGGAGAAGACTACGACGAAAACGAATTGCAATTATTACGGCTCAAATTTTTCTCAGATGTCGCCAACTAGTATTAAAAAAGCCCGCTAAAAGCGGGCTTTTTTAATTTTGGTAAAGAAATTCTAATTCCTCTAGTTGATTTTCCAGTCTAATGCTAGCTGTAACTTTACTGTACGTAAGTAAAAATTGGATGTTTTTTTCAGACGCATCCACGTCCAGATTTTCATAAGGTAGTGTTTTGGCCATAGCGACACTTTTAAGATTACTATGACATAACGCAACGACCAAAACCATTCGTATATCCAACGCAAATAATTTACCCTTCTAGACTGATATTGTGGGTTACCATGAGCTTTTGAATATTGGTGATCGCATATCGCATGCGGCCTAGCGCGGTATTTATACTAACATCCGTCTCTTCCGCAATGTCCTTGAAACTGTAGCCACAAAAAATACGCAGTTCCAAAACCTTGCGCTGTTCTTCAGGCAATGCATCAATCAATCGGTGTAGATCCTCATTGATTTGAGCCTCAATAAGCGCAGCCTCCATGGGCTGATCAGATTCCCCGTAGGTATCGAAAACCGTGTATTCCCCGCTCGTTCTTACTTCCTTCTTGCGCGATTCGCGACGGAAATGATCTAGCGTAGTATTGTTAGCCACTCGCAAGGCCCAAGGCAAAAATTTGCCTTTTTCCTCATAATTGGACTTACGCAACGAACGGATGATCTTGATAAACGTCTCTTGAAACAAGTCGTCAGCAATTTCACGGTCCTGTACTTTACTGTAAATCTGGAGAAAGATTCGCTTTTTGTGACGACGAATCAACACTTCTAGAGCAATTTCCTGACCATTACGGTAACACGCCACTAATTCGTGGTCTGCTAGCTTTCCTATGTTCATAATAAAGGATTTAGCGTAACGGTCGTTCTATAGGCGAAGTGTTTTTATGATTAATTCTGCTGTGAATATACTAGTAAAGAAACAAAAACTGTTCCAATTCGGTTAAATTTGTCGTTTGCCCTCCACCCTACATTATGACAACACACATAGAAATCAAACGTGCCGCAGTTCACAACCTCAAGGATGTGAGCGTTAATATTCCTAGAAACCAACTGGTTGTGATCACCGGTGTAAGTGGTTCTGGGAAGAGTTCGCTGGCCTTTGATACACTTTTCGCAGAGGGACAGCGCCGATATGTGGAGAGTCTAAGCGCATATGCCCGTCAATTTTTAGGGAAATTAGATAAACCTAAAGTTGAATACATCAAAGGAATTCCACCAGCTGTGGCCATTCAACAGAAGGTAAGTAGTCGGAATCCGCGATCAACTGTTGGCACAACGACGGAAATTTACGATTACCTAAAATTGCTGTTTGCAAGAATTGGAAAGACCTACAGTCCGGTCTCTGGTGCACTAGTTAAACGGCACAACGTAAGTGATGTCATGAAAACCATTCACCGGCTCGACGAAGGCACTCGGTTCCTGATTACAGCCCCAGTGACTTTTAAGGACCGAACTACGCTCGAACATTTGTCCATTTTATCACAGCAAGGGTTTGCACGAATTTTAGTGGATGGAACCATCGTCAGTATTGAAGAGGTTCTTGAAGAAAACACCTATTCAGCGGAGAAGATTCAATTGGTGGTCGACCGTGCCGTTGTGCGGTATAACGACGAAGACAACGACTACCGTCTACAAGACTCCATTCAAACGGCATTTTACGAAGGACGCGGCGAGTGTGAATTGCGCTTTATGGACGAAACGCCCACAATGGTATTCAATAGCCTGTTTGAACTTGATGGCATCAGCTTCACGGAACCTACGTTGCATTTATTTAGCTTCAATAACCCTTTAGGGGCCTGTCCAAAATGCGAGGGCTTCGGGAGCACTATGGGCATTGATGAAGACCTTGTTATACCAAACCCGCATTTAAGTGTCTACGAAGGCTGTATTGCGCCATGGAAGGGGGAAACTATGGGTAAATGGAAGGATAAGTTCATCCTAGGTGCTTCAGCGCATAATTTTCCCGTGCATCGCCCTTACATCGATCTAACAGATGAGGAAAAAGCCTTGCTCTGGGACGGGGCTAAAGGTGTCAAAGGCATCAATGCTCTATTCAAACATCTCGAGAGTAAAAGCTATAAGATTCAGTTTCGCGTCATGTTGAGCCGCTATCGCGGAAAAACGGTTTGTACCACTTGTAAAGGCAAAAGACTAAAGCCCGAAGCGAATTATGTCAAAGTGGGAACTCAGTCACTTAGCGATTTAGTCGAACTTCCGCTTCGCAAGCTCAAGGTCTTCTTCCAAGAACTGAAGTTGGACGAGCAAGACGCCAGTATCGCAAAGCGGTTGCTCACGGAAATCACCACACGGATTGACTTTCTCATTTCTGTAGGCCTACCCTACCTTACCTTAAACCGGATATCTAGTACTCTAAGCGGTGGAGAAAGCCAACGGATTCAATTGGCCACATCTCTGGGCTCTTCGCTTGTAGGCTCGCTCTATATTTTAGATGAACCGAGCATCGGCCTGCACCCTAAGGATGCGCAACAACTTATCACCGTAATTCAAGCTTTGCGCGATAATGGGAATACCGTAGTCGTTGTTGAACACGAAGAAGCATTTATGCGCGCGGCAGACTTCCTCATTGATATAGGCCCAGCAGCTGGAAATCTGGGTGGAGAAATCATAGCCGCTGGTCTGCCACAAGACGTTTTGAGTCATCCAACATCTTTAACTGCTGCTTATTTAAACGGTACTCAGCAAATTCCTATACCGCAGGCATTAAGAAAAGCGACGGGTGAAATTATTTTAGAAGGTGTGCGCCAACACAATCTTAAAGGTTTTGACATTTCATTCCCGTTAGGAGTATTTAGTGTAGTAGCAGGCGTGAGCGGATCTGGCAAGAGTACACTCATTAAACAAATACTCTATCCGGCACTCAAAAAACATCTAGAAATGGTCGGAGAACGGCCGGGAATTCACAAAGCGTTAAAAGGCGATTTGGATGCGATTCAACATGTGGAGATGGTGGATCAGAATCCCATAGGCAAATCCTCGAGATCTAATCCAGTGACGTACCTCAAGGCTTACGACGATATTAGAAATCTTTTTGCGAGTGAAGAATTGGCCCGCATAAGAGGTTACAAGGCAAAGCACTTTAGCTTTAATACAGACGGCGGCAGATGCGACACCTGCAAGGGTGAAGGTGTAGTAACCATTGAAATGCAGTTTATGGCGGATGTGCACCTGCCATGCGAAACGTGCAACGGTAAACGCTTTAAAGCAGAAATACTAGAGATAAAGTTTCATGGTAAAACTATTTCTGACATCTTGGATTGTACCATTGATGAAGCCATCGGATTCTTTGCCGCACACAATGAGCGGAAAATTTCAAACAAACTTCAACCGTTGCAAGATGTAGGATTGGGGTACGCACATGTTGGTCAAAGCAGCTCAACGTTGAGTGGTGGCGAAGCACAGCGGGTAAAATTGGCCTTTTTCCTATCAAAGGGGATTAAGAATGGTAAGACACTGTTCTTGTTTGACGAACCCACGACGGGGCTTCATTTTGATGATGTAAAAAAGTTACTTCGTGCTTTTAACGAATTGGTTGACCTAGGACATACGGTTATCGTTATCGAACACGATTTGGACGTTATACAACGCTGTGACCATGTGATTGAGATTGGCCCAGAAGGTGGTGAATTAGGCGGACAATTACTTTATTCCGGCCCTCCAGATCAACTAATTAAAGTTAGCGAAAGTCCTACCGCTGAAGCGCTGGAAACACACTTGAAACAATAGTCTCAATCGAGACACTTTTGAGCAAAAAGTATACACTTTACAAATACGTAGGCGCATCAAAACGTTTTAATTTCAGGAAAATCTTCATCAAAAGCTATGTTATCTCGTTATCTTTGAGAGGTACCCGAAAGGGTAGCTTAGGTTTATTGGTTTGGTATACGGTCCGCTTCGGCGGACCGTATCTTTTTCAGCCCTACCCTAATTCTTTTGCGATCCCGCACACTGATACAGCAAAACGGCTGCAGCCACGCTCACATTTAGACTGTCCACGGCTCTGCCTGCCATAGGTATGATGATGTTCTCAAAGCCTTTATTCAACCAATCCTCAGAGAGTCCTTTACTTTCCTCGCCAACAATTATTGCCGATTTCTTCGCCCATTTCACATCATACATCGCCGTGGCGTTCTCGTGCATGTGAGTAATATAACTTGTGAAGCCACTTTCCATTAACCATTGCTGCACTTGGTCGCTAGATCCCATGAAAATTGGGAGTTCGAACAAAGCGCCTGTAGCGTTACGCACGACATTCGGGCCAAATGGATCCAAGGCAGGATCAGCTAGAACAATCGCTCCGGCGCCTGCGGCCAAAGCCGTGCGCATAATTGCACCAAGATTTCCAGGTTTCTCGATGCCTTCGACAACAACGATGAGACTCGCGGCCTCCAAAACCTTCGATCGGGACGCAAAACTGCCATCCGGACGGTAAAAAACAGCAACAACATCTTCCGTAGAATCACGGTATGCGATCTTCTCATAAACCTTAGCGGATACTTCATACCGGTCAACCGTATCTGGAACACCCGCCACAGGCTCGGTATTTTCGAGCGTCCAGAGCTCTTTCATCTCCCAATTACAAGCAAGTGCACGGTCTACTTCCCGTCGTCCTTCTACGATACAAACGCCAAAGACTTTGCGCACTTTACTTTTAGAGACTAATTGGACAATCTCCTTTACTTTTGGATTACTAAGACTAGAAATGTAGCGGCTCATAGATATGGCTAAAAAGAATAGACCAAAGAAAATCAATTTAGAGGACTTAGGCGGCTTTGTCTTTAGTACGAATCCAGAATTTGAACCTCCTGTATTTGACAGCGTAGCTGCAGACCAATTGGACCCTGGCGATCAACTGCTCGAATTATATTTTGAAAAGAAGGGACGCGGTGGTAAGCAGGTCGTGCTTATTAAAGGATTTATGGGTAGCGACGAAGAACTTAAAGCTTTAGGCAAATCATTGAAACAACATTGCGGCGTTGGAGGAAGTAGCAAAGACGGAGAAATCATCCTTCAAGGCAATGTTCGCGACAAAGCCACTGAATTTTTGCAAAAAGAGGGGTACAAAACAAAGCGAATTGGAGGATAAATGTCTTTATTCTCCGCTAGGTAGAAAAAATTGCGCCAATTTTTTTGCGATTCGAAAACGTCATAAAATCGTGTCTCAAACAAGACTACCAAATGGCCATAAGGGCTTTTTCATAGGCAGCTTCGTACATGGGAACAATCTTTTCAATAGAGAATTTCTTCGCATGTTCGAAAGCCTGCTGCTTGAACTGGGCTAATTTTTCGTCGTCTTGTAACAGCGACAAACTGTAAGTTGCCATTTCTTCAACTGCACCTGGCGATGCCAAATATCCGGTGACACCATGCACGTTCACTTCCGGAATACCACCAGCATTTGAGCTAATCACAGGTACCTTCGCAGCCATCGCTTCAAGAGCGACTAAACCAAAACTCTCATTTTCTGATGTTAGCAGGAAAAGGTCACTCATACAAAGCAGTCTGCGCACCTCCGTAGTTTTACCTAAAAACTTCACCTTATCAGCTATACCCAAGTCTCGAACTTGTTGTTCCGCCCGCTCTCGTTCAGGTCCATCACCGAGCATTAATAATATGGCATCTTCTTCCTTCAGAATACGGTGGAAAATGGAAATGACATCCGGAATACGCTTCAGCTCACGCATATTGGAAATATGAATAACAATCCGCTCATTGTTGGAAGCTATTTGCGCCCTATTACACTCTTCTTCAACTTGATAGAGATCGATATCGATGAAATTTGGTATTACCTCGATCTCATTTTTTATCACAAAAGAGCTCAAGGTATCTTTCTTTAAACTCTCGCTCACGCTTGTGACAACATCACTCTTGTTGATCGAAAACGTTACTGCAGGCCTGTAAGAAGG
>Ga0209557_1001575_pt1 | contig 12521 bp, 15 predicted proteins | sample SaaInlV_120m_DNA_4_FD_184672 | JGI IMG/M metagenome (GOLD analysis project Ga0209557, IMG submission 184672) | Marine microbial communities from expanding oxygen minimum zones in the Saanich Inlet - Saanich Inlet SI074_LV_10m_DNA (SPAdes) (version 2) | ecosystem: Environmental > Aquatic > Marine...
AGGGCTGGTTTTAAAGTAGCGAAATGGGGAACGTTTTGTCATTCGGCATGGTTACAAATTAGCCCTGCCCGCTTCAAGCAAGTTTACTCTGACAGTGCCCAGCCAGCTTCTTGGCCAGCGCAGATTCAGATTATATGACCGGTCAATTAATCATGATTGATGGTGGCATGATCATGCAGTAGCGGTCATGCGTTTCAAAATTTAAGGGGCCAGATCCACATGGGCCAGCCCCTTTTCATTTTCGAAGTTTGCGCTGTGACTAGGACGCCGGGTCTTCAAATCCACCAATACTCGCCAAAAGGCTGATCACCTCCTCAGCGCCAATGCCATTGCGCAGGCTGGTGAAGCAAAAGGGCTTATCGCCACGCATCCGCTTGGCGTCACGATCCATCACGTCAAGTGAGGCGCCAACATGCGGCGCGAGATCCGTTTTATTGATGACCAAGACATCTGATTTGGTGATCGCCGGTCCACCCTTTCGCGGGATTTCCTCGCCTGCGGCAACGTCAATCACATAAACAGTCACATCTGCCAATTCAGGGCTGAACGTGGCAGATAGGTTGTCCCCACCGCTCTCGATGAGCACGATCTCAACATCCCGGTGACGCCCGCGCATTTCCGCAACAGCAGCCAGATTGATCGAGGCATCCTCGCGGATAGCCGTATGTGGACACCCCCCTGTTTCCACACCAATCACACGATCTTGCGGCAGAATTTGCATCCGCATCAAAGCTTCAGCGTCTTCTTGGGTGTAGATATCATTTGTGATGACGCCGATAGATAACTGCGGATGAAGGATCTTGGCCAGTGCGGCGGTCAAAGTTGTCTTTCCCGCTCCAACAGGGCCACCAATACCGATGCGAAGAGGACCGTTTTTCGACGCCATGGGCTGTCTCCTTATGTGCGAAAGATGCGTGAATATTGGGTTTCGTGGCGCATAGATGTGATATCGGACATCCAAGCGCTGTTGTGGAGGTCGTCTAATGTTGCGCCTTGCAGCTGTTTGGCAATTGCAGCGCAATGCTGCTTCAGGGCGATTTGTGTTTTCTGCCCCTCCAATTGCCCTAAGGGAACCAAGCGCATTGCGGCAGCTGTAAGGTTCGCGATGAAAGACTGCAGATACATTGCCGAGGTCAGTTCAGGATCAAGCGCGAGGATCGCAGCCGCGCGACCAACCGCCACCGGATAGCACAGCCGGCCGAGTGCGATGCCCCAAACCGTCTCAACAGTTTCACAAAAGGCCGCGCCTTGCAGATCCGTCTCCCGCAAGCGTTCTGCGGATGCGGCAAATGCGCGTGCATGTGCATCCAGGGGCTGAACCAGGTCGTCAGCTGCGCCAAAGGCTGCATTCAACAATACAGCATCCGAACGCGCGCCACCGTGCTCCAATAGGTCCATCAGCCATGACTGCAATGTCGGAGCGGACAGGATCCGTCCCTCACTGATCGCTGTCTCAAGCCCATGCGAATAGGCGAAAGCCCCCACAGGAAAGCTGGGCGACAAGAGCTGTGATAGGGTCAATACGTCAGTGGTCATGGTCGCGGTCATGGTCATGGTCATAGTCATAGGCCGTGGCGCCGTGGTCATGCGAATGGGTGCGCCCGTGGCCATATGCCCCCCCCTCCGGCGTGAAGGGGGCTTCAATCTGCCTCACTGTTGCGCCCAGATGCTCAAGCATATGGCCGATGACCGCATCATTTTGGATCAAAAGGCGATCACTCTCGATCTGGCAGGGGGTATGACGATTGCCGATATGCCATGCGAGTTGGACCAGATCACCAGTGATTTCCAACAATGGCTCAAGAGCTGCAACAACTTCAATAACTTGACCATCGGCCAATGCAAAAGCGTCACCATGATTCAAAGATGTCGTCTGCGCCAGATCCACCAAAAGACTTGCGCCTTTGGCAGTTTTAAGAACCTTGCGGCGCAAGAATCTGTCCTCATAAAACAGCAAGCAGCTGTCACAGGCATGCGTCCAAGCGCCCGATTTTAGCACCGTTTGAGATATATAATCAGCCATCAGAACAAGAAATACCTTTGTGCCATCGGAAGTTCCGTGGCGGGTTCACAGGTGAGAAGCTCGCCATCGGCGCGCACCTCATAGGTCTCTGGATTGACCTCCATATAGGGCGTGGCAGTGTTGTGGATCAAATGGGATTTGCCGATGTTGCGGGTGTTTTCCACAGCGACGGTTTGCTTTGACAGACCCAACTTGTCACCAATCCCATCCGCTTGCGCAGCCGCGGAAACGAAACAGACGGCTGAATGCTTGACCGAATTGCCATAGGCTCCGAACATTGGGCGCGAATAGACTGGCTGCGGGGTCGGAATTGAGGCGTTTGGATCGCCCATCTGCGCACAAACGATTGTGCCTGCCATCACAACCATCTCTGGTTTCACGCCAAAAAACGCAGGGTTCCACACCACCAGATCGGCCCGTTTTCCCTCAGTGATGCTGCCAATTTCATTGCTGATCCCGTGAGCAATCGCGGGGTTGATCGTGTATTTTGCAATATAGCGGCGCACACGGTAATTATCGTTGTCGCCTGTTTCTTCCGCCAGCCTGCCACGTTGCTTTTTCATCTTATCAGCGGTTTGCCATGTGCGGATCAATACCTCGCCCACACGGCCCATCGCCTGGCTGTCAGAGGCTATGATCGAAAAAGCCCCCATGTCGTGCAGGATATCTTCCGCTGCAATGGTTTCACGGCGAATGCGGCTTTCAGCAAAGGCAACATCCTCTGGGATGGATTTGTCGAGGTGATGACAAACCATGAGCATGTCCAAATGCTCTTCTAATGTGTTCACAGTATAGGGCCGCGTTGGGTTGGTGGAGGACGGCAGAACATGCTCTTCGCCGCAAATTTTGATGATATCGGGGGCGTGCCCGCCGCCGGCACCTTCGGTATGAAAGGCGTGAATGGTCCGCCCCTTCATGGCCGCAACAGTGGTTTCAACAAAGCCAGATTCATTGAGCGTGTCAGTATGGATCATAACCTGCACATCCATGTCATCGGCCACAGATAGGCAGCAATCAATCGCAGCCGGGGTCGTGCCCCAATCTTCGTGCAGCTTTAACGCACAAGCCCCGCCCTTCACCATTTCAACCAATGCGCCAGGTTGGCTGGCATTGCCTTTGCCTGCAAAAGCGAGATTCATCGGGAAAGCATCCGCCGCTTGTAACATGCGCCCAATATGCCATGGGCCGGGCGTACAAGTGGTGGCCAAAGTACCATGCGCCGGGCCAGTGCCCCCACCAAGCATTGTGGTCAGACCAGAATGCAAAGCATCCTCGATCTGCTGCGGACAGATGAAGTGGATGTGGCTATCAAAACCACCGGCTGTCAGGATGCGCCCTTCACAGGCGATGATTTCGGTCCCTGGGCCGATGATGATATCCACCCCCGGTTGCGTGTCTGGATTGCCCGCCTTACCGATCTTGTGAATGCGCCCGTCGCGCAAACCTACATCCGCTTTGTAAATGCCGCTGTGATCAATGATCAAAGCATTGGTCATGACGGTGTCCACAGCACCCGCAGCGCGGGTGGCTTGGGATTGGCCCATGCCATCACGAATGACTTTACCACCCCCGAATTTCACCTCCTCACCATAGCTCATGCGATCGCCGCCATGGGTGCGCTCTGCGGTCAGGTCGCGTTCGACCTCGATAATGAGATCCGTATCCGCAAGGCGTATTTTGTCACCCACTGTTGGACCAAACATGGCTGCATAATCGGCGCGATTGATCGAGGTGGCCATTATAGATCTCCCATAACTTGCGTGTTGAAACCAAAGACACGGCGCGCGCCTGATATCTCGATCAGATGAACCTCACGCCGTTGGCCCGGCTCAAACCGCACAGCCGTGCCCGGCGCGATATCCAGGCGACGGCCACGGGCGGCTGAGCGGTCAAAATCCAACGCAGCATTGCTTTCAGCAAAATGGTAATGGCTGCCCACCTGAATGGGGCGGTCGCCCCTGTTGGCCACCATAAGGGTGATCGCCTCGCGATCTGCATTTAGGATCAGCTCGCCATCGGCTGGGAAAATCTCTCCGGGGATCATAGCGCACTCCTATCTAATGGGGTTGTGAACGGTGACCAATTTGGTCCCATCAGGAAAGGTGGCCTCGACCTGAACATCATGGATCATCTCCGGGATGCCATCCATACATTGATCGCGGGTGATCACATGGGCACCGCTCTCCATCATGTCCGCAACAGAGCGCCCGTCACGCGCACCCTCAACAACAGCGTCGGCAATCAAAGCAATAGCTTCGGGATAATTGAGCTTCACACCACGGGCGAGCCGCTTGCGGGCCACTTCGGCGGCCATTGCAACCAAAAGCTTATCTTTTTCACGAGGGGTCAGTTGCATGGGTCATAGCCTCCAGTTTTTGGGAACTGCATTCTGGGTTAGATGGGTCAGGATCGGGAGCAAAGCAGAGCGCAGCGCAAAGCTGTCAGAGCAAAGCAATCGAACAACGAGAAGATTATCTGCCACAAGACTTGCCCCACCGGAGCAAGGGAGCAGAGCGCGCAGGCCATCCATCATCACTTTGGCCCGCTGGTCGACCAGGACAACACTGGCCATGGCCCGAGCGCCATCTGCGACGGCCGCCCGCTTCAGGGTTAATGCGATATCGCCGTTCAGTTTAATGCGATCTACATAAATTGGAGTTCCCTCACAGCTTATGCAAACTTTGTCATCCAGCGCGCAATAGTGGAGAATTTCCCCAGACGCCGCTCTGCCAAAGACGATCGGCTCGACCATCAAAAACTTTGACTCTCGTGCAACGTCGACGTCCAAGCGCCGGCGCAAGCGGGAGCCTTCAAACAAGATCGTTTCTTGAGGCAGCCAATAAAGTTGGGCGTTCGATTTCACCTCAAGCCGCGTTTGCATCGACCCGGGCGTGGCATCGGGCGCGCGGTAAATACGTTCTGCGGCTTGGGTCGTGAGGCTGATCTTGGCGTGATTATGGGCAGTGACTTTGGTAGAGAACCGATCACCGCCTGTAATGCCGCCAGCCGTATTAATCATAACAGCTTCGATAGCGCCCATTTTGGGGCGTGGAAAAATGGCACGGTAGGACCCTTGTTGTCGCAGATCTTGCAAGCGCGATTGACCGTCACCGCCCGCGACCGCACTGATATTCAGCGCCCCCCGCGCGCGCTGAAAAATGACGTCTCTGTCTAGGGAGAGCTGTGGTATCATGCGATCCTCTGCGCGCTTGGGTTTCGCCAGCGTTACTGGGTTTTTAGCAACGCACAAGGAACGGATTAGGTGGCAATTAAATTCATCTAATTTTTGGGTTATTGATTAATTTTTGAGCGGTGAATTCTATTATTCAAGCACTTTAAAAACATAGCATATGACACCGATAGATGCCGCCGCTATCCAACGTATTGCAGTCAACGCCACTCATAAAGATCCATCAATCGGCCGAATAGGCACCAATTTTTGAGGTCGATAACCGGTTGTTGACCAGTGCCTCAGCAAGGGTGACACCGGCAGCAACACCGTCAATCACCGGCAGTCCAAACTCTTCGCTAAGCTGTGCCATAAGATCCGCCATCCCGGCACAGCCCAGAACGATTGCCTCTGTATTATCGTGCTCAATTGACTCACGAATTTCAGATCTGATTTTAAACAATGTTGCCGGATCGCCCTCTTCCAGCTTTAAGACTGGGATATCGGTGGCTCGAACCCGTGCGCATTTTCGGTCAAGGCCATATCGCATTAGATTGCTTTCGAGACCCGGCACGGAGCGTGCAAGAGTTGTTATAACACTGAACTTATTGGCAATCATACTGGCCACATGATAGGCGGCCTCGCCAATCCCCAAGACGGGCACCTTTACAAGTGTCCGCACCGCATCGACACCGGTGTCATCGAAACAGGCAATAACGATCGCATCAACATCCGGATGCCGCGAAACTTCGGCCAGCAGCCCGGGGATACAGGTGGCAACATCCAAAAAACCTTGAATGCTCGCTGGTCCGTCTTGCGAATTAGCGGCAATGATCTCGGTATCTGGGCGGGCAATATCCCGCGCCGCTGCCGCGATTTTATCAGTCATGGAGGCGGTCGTGTTGGGGTTGATCACGAGGATTTTCATGTCAGCTCACACCTCCCCACCGAGATAGGCCGCTTTGATCCGGTCATCGTGCAGCAACTCTTTTGAATTCCCTTCGATCACAATATTTCCCGTCGCCATTGCATAAGCCCGATGCGAAATGCTCAGCGCCATGCGCGAATTTTGCTCGACCAGCAAGACAGACACGCCTTCATCGCGGTTAATGGCCACGATTGAACGGGCAATATCCTGGACCAGCTTTGGTGCGATCCCAAGGCTTGGCTCATCCAACAACAACAGCTTAGGTTTTGCCATCAACGCGCGGCCAATCACCATCATCTGTTGCTCGCCGCCCGAGAGTGTTCCGGCCGCCTGAGTGTAGCGCTCTTTCAGGCGCGGGAAGCGCGTCAGAATGCTTTCCAAAGTGTTCTGGATGTCCGCTTTATCCTCGCGCGTGAAGGCCCCCATCATCAGATTGTCCTTAACAGACATGAAAGGAAAGACGCGGCGTCCTTCGGGCACCATTGCGATGCCGCGCCGAACGATGGATGACGGATCAGTGCCGTCCACGCGCGATCCTTCGAAGGTGACAGAGCCAGTTTTGGGCGTGGCTAAACCGGTTATGGTGCGCAAAATTGATGACTTGCCCGCCCCATTGGCCCCGATCAAGGCTACGGTTTCACCTTGGTTCACGCTGAGTGACACGCCCTTCAGTGCGTACACATGGTCATAGTAAAGTTCGACATCTTTGAAATCCAACATGGCTGTCATGACTACATCCCGATCTCATCGTCGACGCTGCCCAGATAGGCCTCGATGACTTTTTCATTGTTTTGAATCTCAGAAGGCGTACCCTCGGCAATCTTTTCACCAAAGTTCAGCACCACAATCCGATCCGAGATATTCATGACTGCGGGCATATCGTGCTCGACCAGCATGACCGTTACATCGCGTTCATCTCGCACTGAGCGCACCAAATTGACCATGTTCATGGTCTCATCGTGGTTCATCCCCGCAAAGGGCTCATCGAGCAGCAGCACTTTAGGATCCGTCGCAAGGCCAATCGCAATGCCCAATGCACGCAGACTGCCCTGCGGCAAATTGCTGGCCTGTTCATTGCGGATATCCCACATGCCGAGAAATTCCAGCAATTCATCGGCATATTTCCCGAAGGCGGCCACATCCTCTTTGGCGGTCTTGGAGCCCCAAAAATAGCCCGCAAGCGAAGCCTTGGCGCGCAGATGCTGCGCCACCACAACACTTTCTCGCACGGTCATGCTTTTGAAAATCGTCGTTTCCTGGAAAGTACGCACGACCCCTTTGCGCGCAACGATATGGGGTTTTAGGTTTGAAATACGCTCACCCTGATAGATGACCTCGCCAGAGGTGGTGGGCGTAAAAGACGCGATCATCTTGAACAATGTGGATTTGCCCGCGCCATTTGGCCCGATGACCGAAAGTATTTCATTCTCAGCCACATCAAAGCTAATCGCGTTATTCGCGGTCAAACCACCATATTTCTTGGTAACGTTCTTGACTTGGAGAAGCGGGCTCATCTGTCACCTCCTTTGCCGAAGCGGATACTCAGCAGGCCATTGGGTAGGAAGCGAATGATGACAATCAAAATGGTAGAATAGATGAGCATCTGATATTTTCCGAATTCAAACAACAAGTCCCATCCGAAGTACAGCACCAGCGTACCCAGCATTGGGCCAAACACATACCCAAGGCCGCCAAGGAAACAGTTCAGCATGAAGTTGACAGAGTCCGCCACTTGAAAGCTGGACGGGTAAACCGACTGCGCGATTGATCCAAACATGGCTCCACCAAGTCCCCCAAAAAAGCTGGAGATGGCAAAAATCACGATGCGAATGTAGGAAATATTGACCCCAATAGAGCTGGCGAGTTCTTCGTTTTGTTGCATTGAGCGGCACAGATGCCCGAGGCGAGAATTCACCAAACGATAGAGCGCCGCATAAGTTGCGAGCATGATGATGCAGGCGGTATAATAGAAAGCCAATTTGGTATTTTCCATCGCGGCGAAGTCCGGCAGGATAGGAATGCCAAACACAGAGATGCCCGAGGGCAGCGGTATGTTTGAGATACCCCGCGCCCCGTTCGTGATGGGGAGCGCCAAAGCTGTAAGCGTGACAACTTGGGTCAAAACCAGCGTGATCATAGCGAAATAGACGCCGCGCAAGCGCAGGATCGGCAGCCCGATCAAGATCGCCACCAGCGCAGCAAATAGGCCCGCCGCAGGCAGTGAAATCCAAAATGACCAATCTGCTTTGACCACCAAAATAGCCGAAACATAGGCTCCAATCAGCGCAAACGCGCCCTGGCCGATATTAATTCGGCCTATGTAAAAGGTTAACCAAACCCCTGCGCTGGCGATGGCCAAGAGAGCCACAGAGGTGAGGGTAAAGTAAAAATCCCAGCGTCCCGTAACGCCGATTGCAAGGGGCACACCGATGAAGATCATGAACAAGAAGATCCCGACGCCCATGAGCTGTTTTGAGTTAAATCCGAGCATCACATCAACCCCACGGCTTGCCCATCAGACCTTGCGGTCTAACGGCGAGGAAGATCATTAAGGAAACGAAGATCACGAGATAGGTGATGTCACCGTATTGATAGAGCAGCGCGAGGCCAATGGCTTCCATAAAGCCAAGGATGATGCCTCCCCAAATCGCGCCGGATATGACACCCGCCCCACCGATCATGACCATCATGAAGGCTTTGATGGATGTCGCGCCGCCCATTCCAAGGTTCACCCCTGTGATCGTGACCAAAAGGCCACCCACCAGGCCCGCAAGCATCGCGCCCAGCGCGAATCCGATCATTGAATATCGGTCGACATTCACGCCCATCAACTGAGCTGCTGTTCGATCTTGGGCCAAGGCGCGCAAGGCACGGCCCGTTTTTGTATATTGCATCAAGGCAATGAACGCTGCGATCGACAAGATTGCGAGCAGACAAATCAAAATGCGGTCATAGGGCATGATCAGCCTGAAATCCCAATTGAACACGCCCTCAACAATCTTAGGCACGCCGCGCTGTTTTTCGCCAAAGACGAGTAAAATTACCGCATCGAGGAAGAAGGCAATGCCAGCTGCGAGCAACATGGTGCTTTCCTCGCGAGAGGAACCTTTGATCACAGGCGCAAAGAGATATCGCTCGATCAATGCGCCCAAAATAGCCAAGGTCACACAGGACATTACAAGCGCCAAAACAAATGGGACGCCCCAATGGCCGTAAAATGTATAGGTTACAAAGCCACCGATGACATACATTTGCCCATGGGCAAAATTGAGGACGTTCATAAGAGCGAAGATCAGGGTGAGACCAAGCGCGATCATCGCGTATTGGGACCCCAGATAGACGCCGTTAGCCAGTATCTGTTCCATGCTTTCTTCTTTCGTGGAAAAACCCTGGGCCAAATTGGCCCAGGGAAGTTCTGCTTAGGACAAGTCCAAAAGCGGAGAGGAAATATTAGTCGACTTCAGCCACAAACAGCGTCTCAAATGCGCCGTCTTGATAGACATTCACCACCAATGGCACGGAGACCTGACGCTTTTGGCCAAATGAGGACATGCCAACATAGCGCAGCTTTGCGTCGCCATTCATATAGGGGTTGGGCGCTTCAAACGTGTCCATAGTCGCTTGGAATGCGTCCACATCAGTGAGCGCAGATGGGTCCGCCTTCAGCGTTTCGAGAATATACTCCAATGCATAGACTTTGGTGTTGGACTCGTCATTGTATTCGCCAAACATATCGGTGTAGCGCTGAACAAATTCATTCATCATTGGTGACGCAAGCTCCGGTGTGGAAGCCCCACCGACCGAAATAAATCCGTTTGCTAAATCACCAGCACCTTCGGCCAAAACGCCCGCATCTTGAGCAGTTTCTGTCGAAATGACACCCTGGAAGCCCAACTCGCGTGCAGAGCGAATAAGCTGAGGCGCATTTGCAGGTGAGACACCTGAGAGCACCAGAAGATCAGGACGTGAACGCATGACTGGGGTCAAAACCGGCGTAAAGTCAGTTGTATCAACTTGATATGTCACGTTTGCCGACACCACTTCCATACCTAGGGCCGTTGCGGCTTCAACACCACCATCACGCTGGCTCAGAGGATCAGATTCGTTGGCCGCGATGAAGGCTACAGTTTTGACGCCCTTTTCATCCATCAGGTATTTGTAGATTGCAGGACCTGATTGGTAGTTGGCAACCATACCCAAAACAGCATTTGACGCTGGTGCTTGGTAAAGAGACTTTGGAAACGCATAGGGAAAATACATAATCCCATTGGATTCTGCGACGGGGCGCACAGCTGCGGCACCGTCATCAACGTTTGGACCCACAACGTAGTGGATACCTTCCTGGGCCATTTTTTCCATGCCCGCAATCGCGCGCTTGGGATCTTTTTGGTCATCAAATGACACAATTTCAATGTCATAGGTTGTTCCGCCGATGGTATAGCCGCCGGTCTCATTGATCCAAGCGGCACGCGCCTCCATTGAGCGTTGGTTTGAAATGCCCCAAGCTGCTGCCGGACCGCTGGTCACGCCAACAAAGCCGATTTTCAGCACAGTGTTTTCTGCGAGGGCGGTTGTTGCTTGAAGAGCGGTCATTGTTAAAGCCGTTAAAGCCGCTTTCATAAGTGTTCTACGTTGCATTTTTAACTCCCGTTGAATTCGTTTTCCGCGCGCTAAGCGCCATTCTTGATCGGCAGTTAAATGGAATCTCCATGCGTGCCGCCTAAGCAGTTCACGATTGTTAACAATCTTTGTCAACATAGTTTGTATTTTAGTCGACAAATTCTTATGCTTGGACTTACACTGAATGAAGTTTAATCGTTTCTAAAAGCTAATGACGAAAAACCAATCAATATAGAAAGTGATCTCGTGTCTTCCAAACTAAAAGAAAGCACCATTGCTTCATCGAATTTAAAATCTCGCTCAGACGAGAGCATTATTGTTGAACGCATTTATAAAGCGGTAATGGAACAACGGTTGGCACCGAAAACAAAACTGAGCGAGGCCCGCCTCTGTGAGACATTTGGCGTTGGTCGCATGCATGTTCGGCGCGCCCTTCTCCTCCTCGCAAGTCAGGGGCTCATCGAGCTACAATCAAATCGCGGCGCCTATGTCGCCTGCCCGGACGAATCCGAGGCAAACGATGTCTTCGCAGCCCGCATGTTGATCGAACCACCGCTGGTTCGGCAAATGGCGCAAAGCCCAGATGATATTGATCTGACACTCCTCACCGATCACATTGCGCTCGAGGATGCCGCGCGTAAAATGAATGAGCGAACCGAGATCATTCGGCTGTCGGGCGAATTTCACACAAAGCTCGCTCAATCGACGGGAAATAAATTCGTCTTCCGGATGATGCGCGAGCTTGTAACGCGGACATCCCTCATTGTTGGCCTCTTTGGATCAGCGGAAAACGCCAGTTGCCCAGATGATGAACACCGTAACATTCTCGAAGCGATCCGGTTGCGAAACCCCGAACTGGCCGAAAAGCTGCTCATATCTCACTTGAACCATATTCAGAGCGGCCTTGATATGACATCGCGGCAGGCACCTCAGGACGATTTGGCAGCTATTCTTGGATCTGAGTGATTTTGAGCAATGGCCGATCTGCGCTGGTGAAACGAGACATTTTTACAGATACGCGCCAAATGGTGCTGCTTGGCGCAGGTTGAGCTTAGCCACTCTCAACACAGTATTTGGCAGCCCGTTTCTTGGCTCAAACCAGGTGCGAGCGCTGTGCTGTGCATGAAATGCGTCATCCGACCGGCGATTTCATTGAGTATTTTGAAAGTTTGGTAGCGGCACAGGGACTTGAACCCCGGACACGCGGATTATGATGGAATGCGGCATGATTTTAACTCATAAAAGCATATGCTTAAATCAACATTATCATGATGTGCCAATAAATGCGCTAATGTCTACCACACAGAGTACAGAATCTCCCTGTTTACACTCATTATCTGCCTCAAAATCTGTGAGGCGTCCAGCATATCATGTTGCGATGTGCACCTACAAAGTCGCCCTGCCCGCTTCAAGCAAGTTTACTCTGACAGTGCCCTCAAATCTTTTTGCTCAAAATTACCACTTGCATAGTTTTCTTTTTTGCCACCTTGCTTATGCCAATGGCATTGACATCGATGTTTACAACTTTGAATTCACCGAACGCAAACCAAACCCGGAAAAGGTTTCCATAATCCTAGCAAGTTAATCATCTTAAACTGCATGACCGGACAGTAGATAATGCCAACATTCACCTCGAAAATTAGAAAAATGCCAAAAAAAAGCTTTATGGGTATTTTGTATTTTGCAGCAGGCATGTTCTTGTTTGCTGCTGTGGATACCATGGCCAAAGTTCTTACTGAAAGTTTTCACCCTCTCCAAGTCGCATGGTCAAGGCAATTAGG
>Ga0209557_1001580_pt1 | contig 12495 bp, 9 predicted proteins | sample SaaInlV_120m_DNA_4_FD_184672 | JGI IMG/M metagenome (GOLD analysis project Ga0209557, IMG submission 184672) | Marine microbial communities from expanding oxygen minimum zones in the Saanich Inlet - Saanich Inlet SI074_LV_10m_DNA (SPAdes) (version 2) | ecosystem: Environmental > Aquatic > Marine...
TGAGCATGAAGGTTATCTTCGATTGGTCACCACTCAATACAGCAATGATTCAAGTGATAGGGTAGATCATCAGCTGTCTATTCTTGAGCTCAATACTGACAGCTTGTCGCTCGATTTAGTCGCTACCTTGCCTAATGAACAGCATCCAGAGGCTATCGGTAAGCCTAATGAAGATCTTTATGGTGTGAGATTTTTTGGCGATAAGCTCTATTTGGTCACTTTTGAGCGAATCGATCCGCTTTATGTATTAGACCTGTCTAATCCGGTTGATCCGTTGATTGCAGGCGAATTAACGGTGACAGGATTTTCTGATTTCCTTCATCCTGTAAATAACGAGCTATTAATGGGTTTGGGGCAAGATGAGGATGGCTTGGTGAAGCTGGAGCTGTTTAATGTTGCGGGTGTGCCATATTCCTTGGGCTCAATTAGCCTGGGTAAGAGTGAAGGTGCGCAATCCAGTTATTCAGAGGCCCGATACAATCGCCATGCGTTTACGTATCAGGTGTTCAGTGAGTTTACAGATCGTTTCTTGGTGCCTGCTGCTTTAAGCTTTTCTAGCGAAGATACTGGCTACCGCCAAGAAGATAGGCTGTATATGTTTGAGCTAAAGGATAAAAACTTGCCTCAAATGGCATATATTCAGCCTATTGCTCAAATTATCGTTGAACGTGAATACTGGCAAGCGAGCCGTCATCGATCAGTGATTCATGAAGATGCGGTGTATTACGTTAATGGTACTGCGGTGTGGTCGGCTCTGTGGACATTACCGGAAATACAAAACGGGCCGCTATAACGTATTGTTAGCTATTTTCTGTGCACATAATTTCCTGTCTATATAATCAATAGCCAAGCTTAGCTGCTAAAGTCCAGGGTTAATATCAAGCGACGCTCTCCTGATAGTAATACTGGCGAGCGATGAACTAACCCTGCATTTTCGTTGCCTTCCCAGCGCTCCCCTTTCAATAGTGCAACGTCTCCGCAATTCAGTTGCTGGATGTCGTCACTATTTTCAAAAAGGCCGGACTGATCATCTGCCAAGCCTTTGCTTCCGGCGCCTAGTTTTTCTCGATTAACGTCTTGATGATGTAGCCATTCTGTTGCAATGCCTTCATAGGTCGTAATTAAACGACAAGGCACTTTATCAACATGGAATTTCGGGCACATGGCTCGGTCGAGAATACTTAAACGCAAACCGGCTCGTTTAAGGCCAAACAAAAAGCAAAACATATCCACGAGTTCGGCAATATTTTCACTCAATAGCGGTGAGCTTTGAGCGCCTAATGCTTGGCGAACACTGGAGAGCGCACTTTCTGGCGTTACCGTCATGGACGTTTGAAATTTCTGATTCGATGCTAAAAAGTCTTTAACGGCTGCTTTAAGTTCGGCCGATAATTCGCGCTGCCAAATACTAATATTGCTGTCTTCTTCGTAAATATCGGTTAGTACCGAAGGCGCTTCGCTTTGTGTGCCGCGCCGAAACTTTATAGGCATCGCTGCGAGAGGATTATCCTTGATTGCCTGAATAGGGTTTATGGAAATCATGCGCCTTGCTCCCATTCAGGAAAGGGGTCACTGAGTGTTGCCCAATAGGCTTTACCTTTCAAAACTTCGTTTTCGTTTAATAAGCAATCATCAAGCACAGATGTTATCTTTGCTTTATCTAAACCCTGACCAATAAATACTAATTCCTGGCGCATATCGCCAAAGGGCTCAACCCATTGTTCTTTAATTGAGGCGAGATACTCTTCATCGGTAGGCCATTTTTCTTTCGCTATGGCTTTCCAAAACATACCCGCGAAACCATAACGTGCCATGCCGCCAGCTTGACTCCATTGGCCGGCAAATTCAGGGCGTGTAGCCAGCCAAAAATAGCCTTTGGAGCGGATTAACTTGCCATATTCTTGAGTGCTATGCAGAAATTGGTAAAACTTTTCAGGGTGAAAAGGCCGACGTGCAAGGTAGCTAAAGCTGCCGATACCATACTCTTCTGTTTCGGGCACATGCTCGCCACGCATCTCTTTAAGCCAGCCAGGCGCTTGCTGTGCGCGCTCAAAATTAAATGAGTCTGTGTTCAGTACGGCGTCGATATCGACATTGCCCTGCGTAATAGGGATGATTTCAGCGTGAGTATTAAGTGTCTTAAGAATAGCTGTCAGGCGCGCTATATCAGCGGTTTCAGCCAAATCGGTTTTGCTGACAAGGATAACATCGGCGAATTCTACCTGATCGACCAGTAAATCTGCGACACTGCGTTCATCTTCCTCGCCCAGTGATTCACCGGCATCTTGTAGATATTTAGCTTCGTCATAATCTTTCAGAAAATTCAGCGCATCTACCACTGTCACCATAGTGTCGAGCTTTGCTACATCAGAAAGCGAAATGCCGTCTTCATCGGCGAAAGTAAAAGTTTCTGCCACAGGCAGAGGCTCCGATATGCCGGTCGATTCAATAACGAGGTAATCAAAGCGTCCATCTTTGGCGAGTTTGGTCACTTCTTCTAATAAATCTTCTCGCAAAGTACAGCAAATGCAGCCATTACTCATTTCTACAAGCTTCTCTTCACTGCGATTTAAAGAGACTTCATTCTGGACAATGGCCGAATCAATGTTGATTTCGCTCATATCATTGACGATAACGGCGACTTTTTTACCTTCTCGGTTGTTAAGAATGTGGCTTAAAACCGTTGTTTTACCCGCGCCAAGAAATCCTGAGAGCACTGTGACGGGGAGTTTTTTAAATGTGTTGGCTTGCATGTGTATGGCGATCTCTGAGCTAAAGAAGTAAAGGATATGTTACAACATATCTTTTTTGATTAAAACTACTCCCAATCGCCATTTATAGCTATTAAGAGCTATTAAAAGATATTAAAAGGCATCTAGAGATACTTGGATGGGCTTAGGGAGCTATAAATCGGTGATTAATGGTTTATGCGCTTATTTGGTTATTATTTGCTCATTCTGGATTGCTTTTGACGCCATTGTCTACGTTGCCTTTTCCTTGACCCTTGACGGTGCTATCTCTATAATGCCGACCTGAATTTAGGGGGTCCGACCTTCGCTGTCTAAGCAGGCAGCTGCATTCCGGTTTGATCTTTGTCTGGTCTTTGTCTATTTTTCTTCTTTTAATACGACATTGTGGTGAGTAATCTCAGCACGGCTAATGTTTAGAAATGATTTAAATTTCTAAACAGGGCTGTAGCGTGCCGAGAGTTGTTTCTCACTGAACGGTTAGCCAACCGATACAGATTATCAAAAAGCCCCTAAACAGGGGCTTTTTATTATTGCGAGCACTGTCGGTGACTATTCCCCGTGCTGGTAATTGGAATGGGCCTTGTGCCCATTTTTTGTTTTTAGATGAGGTGAATTTAGACCTCGCCAGATTAAAACTTAGGTTAGACGTTAGATTCTAACCGTTAAAAAGTAGGAAAGAACTTGGCAGCAAGCACCGCACAGATACAAGAATTAATTTCACCTATCGTGATTGATCTAGGTTTTGAATTTTGGGGCCTAGAATACCAAACGCAATCGGGTGCTGCTTTGCTCAGAGTTTTTATTGAGTCGCCTGACGGTATAAGTGTGGATGACTGCGCTAAGGTGAGTCGCGAAGTGTCATTATTGTTAGACGTCGAAGATCCGATACGCAGTGAGTATCGTTTAGAAGTATCTTCGCCGGGTATGTCGAGACCGTTTTTTACTTTAGATCAGTATTCTCGATACAGCGGTTTTTTTGTAAAGATTAAATTACGTTTTGCATTTGAAGGCCGTAGGCAGTTTAAAGGATTGCTTGCTGGCGTTGAGAATGATGAAGTGCTGATTCGCGACGGTGAAGATGAATACAGTCTGCCATTTGAAGCGATAGATAAAGGCAGCATGATTCCACAGTTTGAATAATTTTATTTTATGAGTGTTGGGTAATATCAATGTTTAATTCGATTTTAGGAGTGGTCACGGCAAATGATTAATAAAGAGATTTTGCTAGTAGCAGATGCGGTTTCTAACGAGAAAGGCGTCGATCGTGAAATTATATTTGAAGCGATTGAAATGGCTTTGTCGACAGCGACAAAAAAGCGTTATGAAGAAGAGTCAGAAATCGAGGTCGTTATTGATCGCGAGACAGGCGATTACGTAACGTTTCGTCGTTGGACAGTGATGCCAGATGACCACTTGTCAATTTTGGGTACTGAGTTAACGACTGAAGAAGCTGCCGAAAAAGATGCGTCGCTGCAAATTGGTGATGTTTTTCGTGAGCAGGTTGAGAATATTGAGTTTGGTCGCATTGCTGCACAAACTGCTAAGCAAGTTATTGTTCAGCGTGTTCGTGAAGCCGAGCGCGCTCAAGTGGTTGATGCCTATCGTGATCGCTTAGGTGAGTTAATTAGCGGTACCGTTAAAAAAGTGACGCGCGAAGCCGTTATTGTCGACTTAGGTAATAACGCTGAAGGTTTAATGAGTCGTGATGATTTAGTGGGTCGTGAAGCTTTCCGTGTCGGTGATCGTGTTCGCGCCATTCTCACTGATATTCGTGATGACGTTAGAGGCCCTCAGTTGGCGCTAAGTCGAGCATGTAATGAAATGCTTATCGAATTGTTTTCGATTGAAGTACCAGAAATTTATGAAGAAGTTATAGAGATTCGTGCAGCAGCACGTGATCCTGGTTTGCGCGCAAAGATTGCGGTTAAGACTAACGATGGTCGCATTGATCCTGTTGGTGCTTGTGTTGGTATGCGTGGTTCACGTGTGCAAGCAGTATCGGGTGAATTAGCTAACGAGCGTGTCGATATTATTTTATGGGATGACAACCCTGCACAAATGGCGATTAATGCTTTATCGCCGGCAGAAGTTGAGTCGATTATTGTTGATGAAGATTCTCACTCAATGGATGTTGCCGTTGGTGATGACAATCTTGCTCAGGCAATTGGTCGTAACGGACAAAATGTTAGATTGGCTTCGCAATTAACAGGCTGGACAATTAATGTCATGAGCTCTGAAGATGCCGTTGCTAAGAGTGAAGAAGAGGCAGGCCGATTGGTTGATATTTTCGTACAAGCCTTAGGGATTGATGAAGATGTTTCTTTAGTGCTTGTTGAAGAAGGTTTTACTAGCTTGGAAGAAGTGGCTTATGTGCCGCTCGAAGAGATGGTTAATATTGAAGGCTTTGATGAAGAAATTGCTGAAGAGTTACGCGCGCGTGCAAAAGATGCGTTACTGACTCAAGCGATTGCTTCTGAAGAAGTGTTAGAAGGAAGTGAGCCTGCCGAAGACTTGTTAACGATGGAAGGGATGGATCGTCATCTAGCCTTTGTTTTAGCAAGTAAAGGTATTGTCACGATGGAAGACTTAGCCGAGCAAGCTGTTGAAGACTTGTTAGGTATTGAAGATTTAGATGCGGCGCGTGCCGGTGAGCTGATAATGACAGCCCGCGCGCCATGGTTTGCCGACGCTGCTGAATAAGCGTCGTCAACCGATTAATCGTACTAGGGGGAATGGTTCATGGCGGAAGTGACAGTTAGTCAACTCGCTAAAACAGTAGGTGCTTCAGTTGATCGTTTGCTATCGCAGATGAAAGAGGCTGGCCTCGATCATGAATCTGGTGATCAATTCGTTTCGGACGAAGATAAGCAAAGTTTACTTACACATCTGAAGAGTAGTCATGGTGTGAGTACTGCTGCGCCAAAAAGAATTACTTTAAAGCGTAAAACATTAGGAACGGTTAAAGCAGCCGGTCAAGGTCGAAAAACAGTTTCGGTCGAAGTACGTAAAAGACGTACCTATGTAAAACGCGATGAAGTCGTTGTTGAAGAGTTACCTGAAGCTGTTGTCGACACTGAAGAGCTGCCGACTATTGATCCAGTTGAGGTAAGTGTTGAAGCGGCACCTGAAGAAACAGTGGTTGAAGAAACTATTGTTGCTGAAGAGCCTGTCGTTGAAGTTGAAGAATTCGCTGTAGAAGAAGTTGTAGAGATTCCTGAGGTTGAAGTTGAGGCTGCACCTGTTCCTGCGCCGGCCCCAGGTCGTCGTCTGGATCCTTTTGATGCTGAAGAGTTACGCCAACGTGCGGCGACTAAGCGTAAAGAGCAAGAAGTAGCAGAGAAAGAGCGTCGCAGTGCGGCAGCTCGAGCAAAAGCAGAAGATGCGGCGCGTGTAAAATCAGAAGAGCTTGCCAAAAAGCAAGCGGTACAAACAGCGAAAGATAAACCAGCTGCTGCACCTAAACATTTTAAAGCGGCACCAACCGCTACGAAAGATGAAGATGAGCCTCGAAGAAAAGCGGGCAAGAGTAAAAAGACAGCCAAGCAGCGCGGTAAAAATCGTGGCCAAAATGTAAGAGTTGATGAGTTCATGCCAGAAGACAATCCGTCTTTTGTTGGCATGGGTAGTCGTAAGGTATTGCAAGCGCATAGTCGTCAAGGATTTAAACAGCCTACCGAGCGTATCGTTCATGAAGTCGCTATTACTGAATCGATTACTGTTGGTGATTTAGCGCAGCAGATGGCCGTTAAGGCGCATGTGTTAATTAAAGAGCTAATGAAATTAGGCGTTATGTCGACGATTAATCAAGCGATTGATCAAGAGACAGCTGTTCTCTTAGTTGAAGAGTTAGGTCATTCTTATCGTCTTGTCAGTGAAGATGAAGTTGAGAATGCATTGATTGCAGCGTTGACTGAAGAATTAACAGATGATGCTAGCGGTGACGAATCAAGACCGCCTGTTGTTACTGTTATGGGCCACGTTGATCACGGTAAAACATCGCTGTTAGATTATATTCGTGAGTCACGCGTTGCCAGCGGCGAAGCCGGCGGTATTACTCAGCACATTGGTGCTTATCATGTTGAAACCAATAACGGTGTTATTAGTTTTCTTGATACACCTGGTCACGCGGCTTTTACAGCCATGCGTGCACGTGGTGCCAAGTGTACTGATATTGTCGTATTAGTAGTTGCTGCTGATGATGGCGTTATGCCACAAACCATAGAAGCCGTTCAGCATGCTCATGCTGCAGAAGTGCCTTTGGTTGTTGCGATCAATAAAATTGATAAAGAAGGTGCCGATTTAGAGCGCGTTAAGAATGAATTAGTTGCGCAAGAAGTTGTACCTGAAGAGTGGGGCGGTGATACGCAATTTATTCCATTGTCTGCACATACTGGTGAAGGCATAGATAAATTGTTAGATGCATTGTCACTTCAGGCGGAAATGTTAGAGCTAACAGCGCCAGTGAATGTAGCAGCTAAAGGTGTTGTTATTGAATCTCGACTCGATAAAGGTCGCGGTAATATCGCTTCGGTGTTAGTGCAAGAAGGTACGCTTAAAAATGGCGATTACGTTCTTGCTGGCACACAGTTTGGTCGCGTAAGAAATATGACCGACGAGCGTGGTGCTTTGATTGAAGCGGCGGGTCCTTCTATTCCTGTAGAGATTTTAGGGTTAGATGGAACACCTAATGCTGGTGATGATCTTTTAGTTGTAAAAGATGAGCGTAAAGCGCGTGAAGTTGTTGATGTACGTCGACAAAAAGAACGTGAAGTTAAATTCTCTCGTCAGCAAAAAGCGAATTTAGATAATATTTTCGCAAGCTTTGAATCTGATCAGAAGAAAACGCTTAATGTTATTGTTAAAGCTGATGTTCGTGGTTCTGTTGAAGCGATTATTTCATCGCTGGCAGATATTGGTAACGATGAAGTTGAAGTGAATATTATTTCAAGCGGTGTAGGTGCAATTGCTGAAGCCGATGTAAATCTTGCTGCAACCACTAGCTCAGTTATCTTTGGTTTTAATGTGCGCGCTGATGCGACTGCACGTAAAGCGGCAGAGAAAGAAGCATTAGAAATTCGTTATTACAGTATTATTTATAACTTACTTGATGATGTAAAAGATGCGTTGTCTGGAATGTTGCCACCAGAAATGCGAGAAGAGATTCTTGGTACTGCCGAAGTACGCGATGTCTTTAAGTCGCCTAAATTTGGTTTGGTTGCTGGTTGCATGGTTGTCGAAGGTTCAGTTTCACGTAATAAGCCGATTCGTGTTTTACGCGATAACGTGGTTATTCATGAAGGTGAGCTCGATTCATTGCGTCGCTTTAAAGACGATGTCAGTGAAGTTCGAAGCGGCACTGAGTGTGGTATTGGCGTTAAAGATTATCTCGATGTTAAAGCTGGCGATAAGATTGAAGTGTTTGATATGCATGAAGTTGCAAGAAGTTTATAAGCTGTTTGTGATAATGAAAAAAAACAGCCTATGTGATTCAAGAGGGCGTTATGCCAAAAGAGTATAATCGCTCAGACCGTGTTGCTGACTTTATTAAACGTGAAGTAGCTTCATTGTTGCAAAAAGAATTACGAGACCCGCGCGTCTCTCATCCTAACGTGAATGCGGTAGTGGTGAGTCGTGATATGTCGAATGCAAAAATTTACGTCACCTTTCTTGATAAGGAAACGGCGGAAGATGCAAAGGAAGCCATCGAAGTATTAAATGGTGCTGCAGGTTTTATTCGCAGTCAGGTGGCGGCTCAGCATACTATGCGGTCTACGCCTAAATTAAAATTTTACTTTGATGAAAGCGTTCGCACAGGTGAGCATTTATCAAATCTGATTGATCGCGCCTTATACGGCGATAAATCATAGCGTTAATTGCAGGGCAGTTGAAGTGGGAAGAACAAGACGCGGACGGTTAGTGAACGGTATTTTGGTTCTCGATAAACCGTTAGGTGTAAGCTCCAATGGTGCTTTGCAAGAATGTAAGCGGATTTTTTTTGCAGCTAAAGCAGGGCATACCGGTAGCTTAGATCCATTAGCGACAGGTGTATTACCGCTGTGTTTTGGTGAAGCAACTAAGTTCTCGCAGTTTTTATTAAATGCAGATAAAACGTATACCAGTACGTTTGTGTTAGGTGCTAAAAGTACAACCGATGACGCCGCCGGTGAAATTATTCCCGTTGCAGATGCGTCAGGGTTGACGGAGCAACAAGTATTAGAAATGTTGATGACGTTTAAAGGCGAGCAGCAACAAATACCGCCAATGTATTCGGCGCTAAAGCATAAAGGCGAGCGGCTTTATAAGCTGGCACGCAAGGGCGAAGAAGTTGAACGTCCAAGTCGCGATATTCGTATCGACCATATTGAAATGACAGCGTTTCGTAGTTTTGGTGCTGATCGTCCTGAAGTAGAAGTCGACGTTTTACTCAGTGTGAGTAAAGGAACTTATATTCGCACTGTGGCGTCGGACTTAGGCGATAAGTTAGGAGTGGGTGGATACGTCTGTGCTTTACGTCGTGTGCAGTCAGGTCCATTTGTTGAGCCCGAAGCGGTGTCGATTGAAACCTTGCGAGAGCTTAAGCAAGACGATCAGTTTGAAGAAATGGATAAGTTGTTAAAGCCTTTAGATTTTGCTTTGGCGCATATTCCTACGGTAACACTCGATGAGTCTAGCGGGTTTTATTTGCGCAGAGGTCAGCCTGTACAAGTATCCGGTGCGCCGTTAAGTGGAATCGTTAAGTTGAATTTGGAAGCGGGCGAATTTATTGGTATTGGTGAGATAAATGACGATGGACTCGTCGCACCAAAACGATTAGTCGTTTAGTTTTTTATTAATTTTTATTTTGACCTGTCTGTAAATGTGCGCGGACAGGCCATTTATTTTTTCGCACATTTTAGAGGTATAAGATCATGGCATTAAGCCCAGCAGATAAATTAGCAATTGTTAAAGATTATCAACGTGATGAAAGCGATACAGGCTCATCAGAAGTACAAGTGGCGTTATTGACTGCAAACATTAATAAATTGCAGGAACATTTCGGCGACCACAAAAAAGATCACCATTCACGTCGTGGTCTTATTCGCATGGTTAATCAGCGAAGAAAGTTGTTGGACTATTTAAAGAGCACAGATGCGGCTCGATACGCAGAATTAATTAAGCGTTTAGGCTTACGTCGTTAATCCGATTTGAGTTAGGCATTATTGTCGGAGCCTGATGGCAACATCATGGCTCCATTATTTTAGAATTGGATGGAGGATTTCTAGTGAATCCGGTAATTAAACAATTTCAATACGGTAATCACACGGTTACTTTAGAAACAGGTCGAGTGGCTCGTCAAGCATCGGGTGCTGTTTTAGTCACAATGGATGAAACTGTTGTGCTTTGTACTGTCGTTGGCGCCAAAAAGGCAAAACCTGGGCAAGATTTTTTCCCATTGTCTGTGCACTACACAGAAAAAACTTACGCTGCCGGTAAAATTCCTGGTGGTTTCTTTAAGCGCGAAGCGCGTCCTTCTGAAAAAGAAACGCTAACTTCACGCTTAATCGATAGACCTATTCGTCCTTTGTTTCCCAATGGTTTCAAAAACGAAGTGCAAGTTATTTGTATGGTTATCTCGGCTCAAGATGATATTGATCCAGATATTCCTGCAATGATTGGTACCTCTGCGGCGTTATCAATTTCTGGCGTACCTTTTAATGGTCCTATTGGCGGCGCACGCGTTGGCTATACAGAAGAAGAAGGGTATTTATTAAACCCAACTTACTCAACATTAGAAACGTCTGCATTGAATATGGTTGTAGCCGGTACTGCTGATGCAGTATTAATGGTTGAGTCAGAAGCGAAAGAATTAAGCGAAGATACTATGCTAGGTGCGGTTTTATTTGCGCATCAAGAAATGCAAGTGGTTATCGAAGCGGTTAAATCATTAGCGGCTGATGCAGCTAAACCGATTTGGGATTGGGCAGCACCTGCTATTGACCAAGAACTTTATGACGGTCTAAGTGCGGCAGTAAGTGCTGACCTTGGTACGGCTTATCAGATTACTGAAAAAGCGGATCGTTATGAGCAAGTTGGCACTATTCGCGATCGTGCGTTAGAGCAGTTTGCGGGTGAAGATAGCGACACAAATTCTGATACTGTTCGCGAGTTATTCTCGAAAATCGAAAAAAATATTGTTCGTCAGCGTATTGTTAATCATGAGCCGCGTATTGATGGCCGTGATACGAAAACAGTTCGTCCGTTATCTATGCAAGTGGGTGTTTTACCAAAAGCACATGGTTCAGCATTGTTTACACGTGGTGAAACGCAGGCATTGGTTGTAACTACGTTGGGTTCAGTTCGTGATTCTCAAATCATCGATGCATTGGAAGGCAGTTACAAAGATAACTTCTTATTCCATTATAACTTCCCATCATACTCTGTAGGCGAAGCGGGCCGTGTTGGTCCTGTTGGCCGTCGTGAGATTGGTCACGGTCGTTTAGCTAAGCGTGGCGTATTAGCCATGATGCCTGATGCCGAATCTTTCCCTTATACGGTTCGTGTTGTCTCTGAAATAACAGAGTCTAACGGTTCTTCATCAATGGCTTCAGTCTGTGGTAGTAGCTTGGCGATGATGGATGCCGGCGTACCATTGAAAGCACCGATTGCTGGTATTGCGATGGGTCTTGTTAAAGAAGGCGAAAAGTTTGCAGTATTGACTGATATCTTAGGTGATGAAGATCATCTTGGTGATATGGACTTTAAAGTGGCCGGTTCATCTAACGGTATCACTGCATTGCAAATGGATATTAAGATTGAAGGCATTAACGAAGAAATCATGGAAATTGCGCTTAACCAAGCGTTAGCAGCACGTTTACATATCCTTGCTGAAATGAATGAAGTGATTGCAGAAGCGCGTACTGAGTTATCAGAAAACGCACCAAGCATGAGCGCCTTTAAAATTGATACTGATAAAATTCGTGATGTTATTGGTAAAGGCGGTGCAACTATCCGTTCGATTACTGAAGAAACTGGCGCGACTGTTGATATCGACGATGACGGTACTATCCGCATTTACGGTAAAGACAAAGCCTCACGCGATGCGGCTGTTGCCATGGTAGAAAGCATTACTGCTGAAGCTGAAGTCGGTGCTGTCTACGAAGGTAAAGTAGAGCGTATTGTTGATTTTGGTGCGTTTATTAGCATCTTGCCGGGTAAAGATGGCTTACTGCATATTTCTCAAATCTCTAGCGAGCGAATTGAGAAAGTGACAGATGTGCTTGAAGAAGGCCAAGTTGTTAAGGTGAAAGTACTGGATGTTGACCAACGCGGTCGCATTAAACTCAGTATGAAAGAGTTAGAAGAAGCCACTCCAGCAGCGGCAGAAACTTCAGCGGATTCGGAAGCGGATGAATCGTAATCGATTTTGAAAGTTTAGAGCGTTGAATAAAAAACCCGGGTTATCCCGGGTTTTTTTTATTTTCAAAAAAGTAAAAAATAATTTTTTAATAATGAAAATGTAAATCACAATAAGAAAATAGAAAAAAGTGTGACGATTTTGCACGCCTAATAAAATAACGTTACCGTTAAAGGTGAATGCCAACTATCATGAAAATGCTTTATATAAAGGCTTATTCTGAGCTCTATTGAGCAATTGATTATTTTTTTCACATTACCAATGGTATCAAATTGGTTTTTGTTTCAGACTTTTTTCTATTATTTCTAACTAGAAATTTTTACGCAGAACTATTGAAAATCTCACAACATT
>Ga0209557_1001586_pt1 | contig 12451 bp, 9 predicted proteins | sample SaaInlV_120m_DNA_4_FD_184672 | JGI IMG/M metagenome (GOLD analysis project Ga0209557, IMG submission 184672) | Marine microbial communities from expanding oxygen minimum zones in the Saanich Inlet - Saanich Inlet SI074_LV_10m_DNA (SPAdes) (version 2) | ecosystem: Environmental > Aquatic > Marine...
GTAAAGTTAGCGCGGAAGTCATCGCTGGGCTCATAGAGCACACGAACACGAGCAGACATACTGTTAGCATCATCGAGATCCTGACCCAGAGTCAGGTTGTCAGTAAAGCCATCGCGCTTATTGGAGATAACCGATGCACGCACAGCCAATGTGTCGCTTAGTGGCAGGTTGTAAGCTGCACGCGCTTTGACCAGGCCGTAATCACCCAGAGTCAGATCGGCTTTGCCGAAGCTGCTATCTATCGAGGGTGCAGTAGTAATAATATTGATTGCACCGCCAGTGGAGTTTTGGCCGAACAATGTGCCCTGAGGGCCACGCAGAACTTCAATGCGCTCTAGGTCTAGAAAATCCGTTTGCAGGGCAAAGGGCGATGCCACATAGATGCCATCTAAGTGGTATGAGACAGACGGGTTGGCAATCGCATTTTGGTTGGCTTCGTTGCCGACACCACGAATAGTGATAACGGTTTTAAACCCTTCGTTTTTAGCAATATTAACGCCTGGCGCAATAGCGCTGAGGTCGACGAAAGAAGCGATTTGACGGTTATCTAAATCCGCGCCACCTAAAACAGTGATTGCTTGGGACAGATCCTGGAGGCTCTCGCTACGTTTTTCAGCGGTGACCAGCACCTCTTCAAACATTAGGTTTGAATCTTGGGCCATAGCATTGCCACAGAATGCTACTGAGAGTGCTGCTGAGATGGCCAAAGACAGTGTTTTAAGTGGAATACGCGGATATTTCATTCTGACTCCTGGGATTAAATCATTGGAAAAATTTAGGTCGATGCTGCGCTGTGGTGCACAGAAAAAATTTGAGCACGCATTTTGCACCATTTTCGATCAAAATGGTGCCAATTAATTATTTTCTGGGTATTTCTAATACATCTATATATACAGTGCAATTAGCTTGCCAGACTGTCTAAAAATAGCGCTGGCATGACGGTTATTTGCGATGCTGGCTATGCCGCTATGGGTTGCTTTATGATTGCGCCAGATTTCATCCAAGCACCTCGACAATAAGATGGGAAAAAACCAATGAACGAATTGCTAGATCGACTATTTCAACTTCGCGCTAAAGGCACCACAGCAGGCACGGAATTGATTGCCGGTGTCACCACCTTTATCACCATGGTCTACATCATTTTTGTTAATCCCCAGATGATGGCAATGACAGGTATGGATCATGGTGCCGCCTTTGTCGGAACCTGCTTGGCTGCGGCACTGGCCTGCTACATTATGGGGCTCTATGCCAACTGGCCTGTGGGTCTGGCACCGGGCATGGGCCTCAATGCATTTTTCACCTACACCGTGGTAGGCGAGATGGGTTACAGCTGGCAGGTCGCACTGGGTGCGGTATTTATTGCCGGTGTACTCTTTGTGATTATGAGTGTCACTCGCCTGCGTCGCTGGATGATGGACAGTATTCCTCTGAATATGCGTATCGCCATGGGCGCAGGTGTGGGCCTTTTTGTTGGTTTTATCGGTCTTAAAAGCGGCGGTATTATTGTTGCTAATGGTGCCACCTACCTTTCCCTGGGTGACCTGACAAAAATAGAAACCCTACTGGCTGCCATGAGCTTTCTAGTGATTGCGATTCTCTCTATTCGCAAAATTCCGGGTGCGATTATTATCGGCATTCTGGGTATCACCACCATTGCCGCCTTTATGGGGCTGGTACAAATTGACGGCTTAGTGGCTGCGCCTCCCAGTCTGGCTCCAACCTTTATGCAGCTAGATATAGTGGGTGCATTGGATGTGGCCATGATCAGTGTGATTATCGCCTTTTTGTTTGTGAATCTATTTGATACCGCCGGCACATTGCTGGGCGTCGCCAGTCGCAGTGGTTTAATCGATAGCCAGGGCAATGTGCAGAATATTGATCGCGCCCTTAAAGCGGATAGTAGCGCCAGTGCAGTGGGTGCTTTTTTTGGCTGTGCACCGGTGACAAGCTATGTAGAGAGCTCCGCTGGTGTTGAAGCCGGTGGTCGCACCGGTCTTACCGCAGTGGTAGTGGGCAGCTTATTTTTGTTGGCGATCTTCTTTTCGCCTCTGGCGGCCGTAGTGCCGGCCTATGCTACGGCAGGTGCGCTGATCTATGTGGCGATTCTGATGCTCTGCGGTATGGAAGCTCTGGATTGGTCGGATATGAGTGAGGTGTTGCCGGCACTGGTAACCATCGTCATGATTCCCTTATCGTTCTCCATCGCCAATGGTATAGCTCTGGGTTTTATCACCTATGTGGCGGTTAAGTTTTTTGCCGGTAAGCGTTCGGATATTACCTTGGGTGCTTGGTTTTTAGGGGCGATTTTCTTGGCTAAATTTACCTTTCTGTAATCAGAGACTCGGTCAGTTTATCCAAATGCCATTGGTCACTTGGCAGTCGATGCTATCCAACAGCATATGGATTGTCAGGCCCAAACCGATTAGTCGGGTCTTGGGAATAAAGCAGAGTAATAAATAAAGCCCAATAAACCCTGGCTGATGGAGTGGGTGAAAGCCAATGCTGCAGCGGTTGGGGTCGTAGATCGGGTTGGCCAGCAGGTGGTCAATATCCACTACCATGGTAGCAATAAGAATCAAGTAGGCGACTTGCCACCTAGCGCCGAGCACTTTATGGCTGAGCACCTTATGGCTGAGCACTTTATCCCCGAGCACCTTATCGCCGAGCACTTTATCGCCGAGCTGTTGGTTACGAAACAGCACGCCAACAAGCAGTGCGGGAACTAAAAAATGTAGGGCTAGATGCAGCAAAGGATTTCGACTCTTTTTTGTTAACCTGTTTTGAGAGTTTGTATTATACCGTTGTTTTAAAGCCAGCCCTCAATATCAAATTCAGTGCCGCCATGGCCGCCATGGGCACGATAGTCATCATCACTCTTCGCAGCTCTGGGCTGCACAGCAAGCCTTATTGATTTCCCTTATTAACGATGCCTGGCCATTTTTCTTACAAATTAACACTAAGAGCAAACCTGTGCTACGGTGATTATTCATAAATAGATAATACGAGGCATAAAGATGAAAACTATAATAACAACAGTTACGGCCGCAGTATTGGGCATGGTTATGACAACAGCAGTACTTGCTGACCATCACGGAGCACCGCGAACCAGCGCGTTAGAATTGTATTTTTGTAGCTTTGCCGATGGCAAAGATATGGGTGATTTGAAAAAGGTCGCTGCGGGTTGGGACAAGTGGGTAGACAGTAATTTTACTGAATCCTACAACGCCTACATCCTCTCTCCAGTATTAATCAATGGTGCAGATTTCCCCTATGATTCACTGTGGCTGGGTGTCGCTGAGAACCAACAGGCTATGGGCAAGGTTATGGATGATTGGTCCGCTAAGGGTGGCGAGTGGCAGCAGAAGTTTGATGCCGCCTCTAAGTGTGACAGCCATGCCCTGCTGACCAGCATGGAAGTTCGACCCTATGACAAGCTCGGGCAAGCGGGTTACCTGCAGGTTTCAGCCTGTCAGTTTAAGTCGGGTGCAGGTTTTGCTGAGTTGGCCGCTGCGGATAAAAAGTGGAACGCTTGGATGGATAAGAACGCCATGCCCGGTGGTATCTACAGATGGATTCCTGGTGTCGGCGCCCAGCGCGCAGATAAGTCCGATTTCTACGGTGTTTACGTCGCTGAAAGCCTAGCTGATAGAGGCCAGGCTCACGATATGATGATGGCCGGTGGATTCCAGGTTTGGAACTCGCTCTATGATGGTATTTCGGACTGCGACAATCCTCGAGTTTGGAGCGCACAGCCTGCTGGTGGTGTTACTGCGCAATAAGGATTGGCAGAACAGTAAGGCGTTAAATCGAAAAACCCCGCAACTTGGTTGCGGGGTTTTTTTATAGGGTTAAGTGGTTGCAACAATTTAGGTATTGGTCTTTTAAGTCAATTCTTGGGTTCCTAAATGAGATCTTGGTTTTTTAGGTTAGACCTTTGGCAGGGTCTGTAAAAAATTTTGGTAATGGACCATTACCTCTGCCGGCGCCTCCACCTGGGGGTAGTGGCCTATTTCAGGTAGCTCTGCGAGATAGTCCAGGCGACAGTTAAGCTCTTGATAGCGCGCCACCATATGTTTGCCTGAGACCGGATCCACCGAGCCATTAATTAATCCCAGGGGAATAGTCGATTGTTGCATGGCCGAAACCCAGCGCTCTCGATGCTCTAGGCGATCGCGGATATAGGTAATCAGATTATGGAAAATATGTTTGCCGTCATTATGATTAATCAGCCACCAAAAATTTTCTAGTTGTTCTTCCGAGGGTTTGCTCTGAGCGCCAAATACTGAACTAAAGTTGCGACAAAATTTTGCATAACCCGTGAATCTATTAAGTAGGCTGCCTATAGGGCTCAATAGAAGTTTTTGGGTTAACAGCGCGCGGTGGGTTTCGGGAAATAGACCGCCATTTAAAAAACAGCAGGAGAGCCATTCACCGGCACCGCTGCCCTCAAGCTGACGAGATAAAAGTTCCTGGCCAACCGTATCCCCATAGTCATGGGTTAGCACATGGAACTGTTGCAACTGTTTGGCTTTCACCAATGCTTCAATCAGATCAGCCTGACCATGAATAGAATATTTGTGCTTGCTGGGTTTGTCAGAAAAGCCAAAACCGAGCATATCCACCGCGATCAGTCGGAAGTCTTTTGCCAGGAGGTGCCACATGGGCTGCCAGTCCCAGCTGGATGTGGGAAAGCCGTGAAGCAATATAATAGTCGGCAGTTCAAGCGCACTATCGATTGCATTTTGATCAGGGCTTTCATCAATAACAAATAGCGAGTAACCCAGTAATTCCACAAGTTCGCCACGTTCATGCCACTGCTCTGGCTCGCTATGAGTCGTCTGAGAAGTATCTTCATTTATCTGGTTCATACTGACTGTCTCCTACAAAAAAAATGCTTTAGACCACTGTTAGTCTGCACTATTTTTAAAAATAAAATCAGCCAAAATCCCAGACAGTTTTTCTGCCTTAGCCCACTGAAAGAAATGGCCGCCACCAATAGTTGCATGGGGCTGTCCCTTGGTACCTGGTACTTTTGCCAGCCAGGGTTTTTCAAAACCATTGGTGATAGGGTCATTGCCGGCGCCGACACATAAAAAGGGTTTTTCAAATTGTTCGAAAAATTCCCAGGCTTTTTTCTGCGCTTCCAGTGATCGGTCGGGCATTATAGGCACCTGAGTGGGCATGGCGCGCACTGCCATTTTATACTTTGGGCTGGGGAAAGGTGCTTCATAGATGGTCGATAGTTGAGTGCGAAATGGTGAGATTTTTCTCAAGCCAATGGCACCGATAAAGAGTTCCAGTGCCACAGCTAATGGAGAGCGCGTCTCCATCTGGGATGAGGAAATAATGCCTGCGGGAACATCTGGCGTCTGCCAAGTATACTTTTGCCAGTAGGCAAATAGTCTGGCACCATCGTGACGCTTGCCCCCTAGGCCATTCATTTTCTTCAGTTCTTTCATCATCGAAAATAGGGTCAATCTTTTTTTCGAATTTCTAAAGGCGATAATCTCCTCGACAACCTCTGGAGGCACATCGGGATTATAGGGTAAGCCTGTATTGCCAATCGCCACTCGAGCAAATCGGTCACCGTTGTCCGCAACCATGCGCAGACCGATTAAGCCGCCCCAGTCCTGACCGAAAAAAGTTAGGTTGGTAAAATCATTTTCTACTAACCATTGATTCATCCAATCCACCTGGCGCTGATAGCTGTAATCTTCTCGCGCCGCTGGCTTATCGGATTTGCCATAACCGGGCAGGTCTGGCGCAATCACACGAATCCCGGCTTTGACTAAATGGGGAATCATGCGTGCGTAGAGATAGCTCCACACGGGCTGGCCGTGCATACATAAAATAACCGGGCCATCTTTTGGTCCTTCATCTATATGGTGGATTCTAAGATCGCTGCCGTCATGGGTCTTGATTGTGCTGTAGTGTGGTTCGAAGGGATAGTCGGGAATATTATCAAAACAGTGGTCAGGGGTTCTTAGGATTTCCATCAGTTTCTCCGCACAGTTTAGTTGTTATTTTTGGTGAGTATAACGCAGGAAAAATATTATGACAGTAGTTCTGCCAATAGGGTTTTCGACTGCAACGGTATTGGCGCTAGCGGTTGGTGTTAGTGATTGCTTTTGAGCCGCGGGCTTTGACTGCTGTCCAGTGGGTCACAACAAAGCTTGCATGCTGTTCAGATGGGGAATAATCTAAAGTCATTACATAATAAAATCGAAGCAAAAACAGCTGACTTTGATGTTCTCAATAACAGCTTTTATAACAGATTATAAAAAAGGTATATCAGATGACCGAAGCATGGATTATTGACGCCTGTCGCACTCCTCGTGGTATTGGCAAACCAGGCCGTGGTGCCCTTACTACTATTCATCCTCAGCGACTGGGTTCTACTGTGCTCAAAGCACTGGCCGAGCGCAATAATGTCAACACAGCCGACGTCGCCGATGTGATTTGGGGCTGCAATGTGCAGCGCGGTCAGAATGGCAATGATATGGGCCGCATGTCGGCTTTGGATGCAGGCTATGACATAACGTCCAGCGGTGTGACATTGGACCGTTTTTGCGGTTCCGGTATTACCACGGTAAATATGGCAGCGGCGTCGATTATGTCAGGCATGGAAGATCTGGTGGTAGCGGGTGGCTGTGAAATGATGTCCGGTTACGGTCTGCTCAGTGGCGATATCTCACCTTTTGTGGATTCTGGGAATGAGCATTTGCGCGATATGTACGGTCAGTCCCATCAGGGTATCTGTGCTGATACCATTGCGACGATCGAAGGTATTTCCCGAGAGGACTTAGATAGCCTGGCGGCAGTCAGCCAGGAGCGCGCGGCCCACGCCATCGCCAACGGCTATTTCGATAAGAGCTTGGTGCCTGTGTATCACGACGATGGCACTCTGGCATTGGATAAAGACGAATTCCCACGTCCGAGCACCACGCGTGAAAGCCTCAGTCAGTTGAATCCTTCATTTGAGAAATTGGCCCAGATGCCTCTCGATGAAGAGGGTGCAACTTACGCGAAATTGATGGCAGTTAAATATCCAGAGGTAGACATTAAGCATGTGCATCATGCCGGCAATTCCTCCGGTGTAGTAGATGGTGCTGCAGCATTGCTGCTCGCCTCACCAGAATACGCTACCAAGCAGGGCTGGACACCCAGGGCCAGGGTTGTGGCTTTCTGCAATATGGGTGACTGCCCCTCGCTGATGCTCAATGCACCTGTGCCGGCGGCCAAGCGCGTGTTGGCCAAGGCGGGACTAGAGAAAGCCGATATTGACCTCTGGGAAATCAACGAAGCCTTTGCTGTGGTTGCTGAAAAGTTTATTCGTGATCTCGAGCTGGATCGTGACACAGTCAATGTTAACGGCGGAGCCATGGCTCTGGGCCACCCGATTGGCGCAACCGGCGCAATGTTGATCGGCACTATGGTCGACGAACTAGAGCGACGCCAACTGAAACGCGGCCTGATCACCATGTGTGCCGGCGGCGGTATGGCGCCAGCAATTATTGTTGAGCGAATTTAGGGCTTTGCCATGACTGAAATACAGTCACATAAACAGTCACATAAACAGTCGCATACACCGGCAGAGGTCGTTATTCAGCCGCGCAACCGGCAGCATGATTTAGCGGCTGCACTAAAGCGCGACTGGATGCGCAATGATGTCTTTGCCACGGCTTGGTTTAATGCCATGTCGATCACCTTTCCCCTTGGCGAACAGTTCTTTATTAACTCGGTGCGCCATTACCGTGATCGCATCACTGATCCCAAGCTACAGGAAGAGATGCGCCAATTTTTCAGTCAAGAGGCGGTGCACCTGCGCGAGCACCGGCGCTACAACGAAAAACTCTGTGAACTGCGCGGCTATGACCTGGAAAAACTCGAAGGTCCGCTGCGTCGGCGTATGGCTTGGGTAAGAAAGAATGTACCGGCGCGGGAGCAGCTTGCTGGCACTGCGGCGGTGGAGCACTTAACCGCTGTGCTGGCGGAAAAGGCATTGGGTGATGCGGGTATTTTTGCCGATGCCGAGCCCGCTATGCGAGACCTTTGGCAGTGGCATTCGGTGGAAGAGATGGAGCATAAAGCGGTGGCCTTTGATGTCTATCGGGCCATCGGCGGCACTGAGAAGATGCGCCGCGCAGCGATGCGTCGCAGCACATTGTTTCTGACCTGGGATATTCTTCACGGCGTGCGCCATATATTGAAATGCGATGGCATGCTGTGGAGCCCAAAAATCTGGCTCTCAGGGGTACGTTTTTTGTTTGGCAAGCAGGGCATTTTGCGCGGCACTTGGGCGCCTTATAAGGCGTTCTTTGATCAGGACTTTCATCCTTGGCAAGAGGATACCAGTGAACTGATTGCTCAGTGGGAATTGCAGCAATAGTCGCTAAGTTCTGTGAAAAAGTCTTTAAAAAACGCAAAAAACACGCAAAAAGACGCGATTAGACGTCAAAGTTAGAAATTTGGTGTGGGGGGTGAGTTTAATGATAGATTCTAATTTGGAAAGGCAGAATGACTCTGATATTGCTTGCGGCTGCAATGTCTATTCCTCTATCCTTGCCATCCTCTGCCGATAGCTATGAACCCGAGGCCCTAAAAAGCGGCCGCGTGGATCCCAGCCTGCATTTGCAGCAGGGCAGTGATCAGCTTGCCGCACAAAAAATCAATGACGTGATCTACAAGGCTACCGGCTTTGGTAATACCTTTATGGTGGTGACCAACGAAGGCAATGTCATTATTGATACCTCACTGCCGGCTATGGCGCCAAAGCATAAGCAGCTATTGACCGCGGTAAGTGACGAAGCAGTGCACTCGATTATTATTACCCATGGTCACGGCGATCACACCGGTGGCGTGGCCCTGTGGCGAGAGCCCAAGACCCAGGTGATTGCCCAGCAGAATATGGTTGAATTTCTCAACTATCAAAAGCGCTTGGGCAAACTGTTTATGCAGCGCAACAGCGCGCAGTTTGGTTTTGATTTGGTCACATCCCCGGCGTCGACAACCAGTCAGAGCGCTGGCGTCAATATGTTGCCCAACACCTTATTTGATCGGCGTCTCGACTTTACCCTTGGCGGCGAGCAGTTTGAAATTCTCCACACCCCTGCGGAAACCTATGATGCCCTGACCGTGTGGATGCCGGAATATAAAGCCGCTTTTGTCGGTGATCTGTTTTACCGCTCATTCCCCAATATTTATACCTTGCGCGGCACTAAGCCGCGCTGGGCGCTGGACTATATAGAGTCGATTAACCGCGTCTTGGCACTGCAGCCGGAAATTCTGCTGCCCAGTCATGGCGAGCCGATTATGGGCAACGACAATATTCGCAGAGAGATGATTCGCTACCGCGACGCCATCCAATATGTCCATGATCAAACTGTTCTAGGCATGAATCAGGGCCGCGACGTGTTCAGCCTGATGCGCGAGATTAAGCTGCCCGCCGAACTGGATGTGGGTGAAGCCTACGGCTGGGTCTCCTGGTCGGTGCGCGGTATCTATGAAGGCTATATGGGATGGTTCGACGGTGACCCGGTGAATATGTATGCCCAGTCGCCGCAATCTATTTATGCCGACTTAGTCCAACTTGCCGGGGGTGCCGAGAAAGTCGTGGCGCTGGCGGAAGAAACATTACATCGCGGCGATGCGGTGAAAGCACTGCTGTTAATCGAAGCGGCACTGGATGCCGAGCCGAATAATCCTGCGGTGCAGGCGATGCGTCTGCAAATACTCACGGCTCTGCGCAAGGCGTCGGGCAACCTCAATGAGTCCGGCTGGCTCAATCACGGTATTAAACACACTAAGCGCCAGATGGCGCCTTGATCGGCCATTAGTGCCTGAAGATTATTTAAGAGATATCAATATGAACCAATCAAAAGACTCTCAAGTCGACGCTTTTCAAGTTGACGCTTTTCAAGAAGATGCACCTCAAGTAAATGCTACTCCTCCGGTTTTCGATACGCTAATCACTAATGCCAAAGTATTTAACAATGGCGAGGCCGCTGTGATTGAAGATGTGGCCATTGCCGCCCGGGGCCAAAGTCTTGATCAGGCTGGCGCTGGGAAAGTGATCGATGGCAAAGGCCTGTGGTTGATGCCGGGTTTATTTGATATTCACACCCATTATGATTTGGAACTTGAAGTGGCCCCAGGCCTTCCCGAGTCAACGCGCCATGGTACTACCTCGGTAGTGATCGCTAACTGCAGTTTGGGATTGGCTTTTGGTAATCAGCGTGACGGCACCAACGACCCCATCGTTAGCTGCTATGCCCGGGTCGAGAATATCCCTAAATCCGTTTTACGTAGCTGTGCTGATAACTGCACTTGGGATAATCCAAAGGACTATTTGGATCATCTGGATACGCTTAAGTTAGGTCCCAATGTGGCGGTGTTGTTCCCTCACTCCATGTTGCGTATCGATACTATGGGTTTTGATGCCAGTGTTAGCCGCGACCCCACTCATGCTGAAATTGAAACCATGAAAGGCACACTGCGCGACGCTCTGCAGCAGGGCTATGTGGGTTTTTCTACTGACGCACTGCCGTTTCACTATCTCGCTGCACAGCCTCACTGCGATAAAACCATCCCCACCCAGTTTGCCAAGTATGGTGAGATTAAACAGCTGACCCAGGTTGTGCGTGAAGTCGGTGCTGTTTGGCAGGCCACACCACCCAAAGACAGTGTTATTGGCACCTTGAAAACCTTCCTGCTGACCAGTGGTCGGCTCTATGGCAAGCCGTTAAAAACCACTGTTGTGGCGGCACTGGACATCGCCAACAACTGGCGTATCTCCGGCTTGGCCAAACGCTTGTCCAGCATACTTAACTCGCGTCTTATTCGAGGCGACTTTTATATGCAGGCATTGGGTGCGCCGTTTAAGGTTTGGTCTGATGGCGCGGTAACCCCTCTGGCGGAAGAAATTCCTGAACTGCGCCGCCTCAATGAAACCGATCTTGAAGACCGTGCTGAGCGATTGGGTATTCTCAATGATCCGGACTATGTCAAAGCGTTTAAAGCGATGTGGATGGAGGGCAAGCAGGGCTGGAGTCTGGCGCGCCTAAAACGCAAAGTAAATCTTGAAGACTACGCTTTTAACCGCACCTTGGCGGATATGGATATAGTTCGTTGCCCCCAGCAAAGCTGGCAGGGCATGACTTTTCAGGCCCTGTTTGAGCGTATCTTGGCGTTTAAATCAGGCCAGTTAAAAGAGACCATCAGTCAGCAGGAGCGCGATTTGCTCGAAGCCGATTTTCTCTGGATCGCCGATGAAGGCGACTTTATGCTGCAGATGCTGAGAAGCTTTGACAATGATCTGAGCTGGAGCACGGTCACCGCCAACCGCGATATAAAAACCGTGCGCGAATTGCTTATGCACCCCAACCTATTGCCCGGCTTTAACGACAGTGGCGCGCACCTGACCAATATGGCTTTCTATGATGTGAATCTGCGCAGTTTGCAATTGGCGGCTCAGGGTGGCGAAGCCGATGTCAGCTATATGGTTAAGCGCCTGACCAAAGATCCCGCTGACGTCTTTGGTGTCGAGGGCGGCACCATTGATCTGGGTGACGTGGCCGATCTGATTCTGATCGACCCGAAAAAGCTCGCCGAATACGATGGCGAGAGCAAAGTTGAGCGTATTTATCGCGAAGAGTTTAGCCACGAGCAGTTGGTTAACCGCTCGGATGATGTGGTCAATCTGGTGATGATTGGTGGCCACACTGCGTGGGAAAATAATGCGCTGGCCGATGATTTGGGTAAAACCACCATGGGTCGACTACTGCGTTCTGTGGCCACAGCGAAATAGCTTAGCGACAATGCCAGCGAGGCGCACAAGCTGATATTGAGATGGCTTGTGGTTGTGACGGTGGCCGCGTATTCTCTTAGCTTGCATCAACATCGGCATTAAATATAGCTTGAATGGAAAATAGCGTGGCTAACAGAACTGACTCTGAATATCTAAGTACCCTCGAGCGTGGCCTGCGGGTGATGCGCTCATTTAGCGCGCAGCGTTCTGAAATGACGATTTCGCAAGTTGCTGTGGAAACTGATCTCAATCCTGCCGTAGTTCGGCGCTGTTTAAATACCCTGGAACAACTCGGTTATATTGCCAAGCGCGATAATTTATTTTCGCTAACCGCTGAAGTGCTCACCTTTGGCACGCACTATGTCGAGTCCGCGCACCTCGAAACTTCCGTGCGGCCGCACTTGCAGCGGGTTCGCGATGTTATGGGTGACAGTTCGTCGATGGCTCTTTTGTCTCGTGGCGAGGTGCTCTATTTGGTGCATGTGTCTACTGATCGTCGAGTGCAGATAGATGCCAGCGTGGGAACGCGCTTTCCCGCCTACAGCACCTCAATGGGTAAGGTGTTACTCACCGGTTTATCGTTGGCTGAGATTGATCGCTACTGTCAGCGGGTTGGTTTTATTCAAACCACGGGCAATACTATTA
>Ga0209557_1001587_pt1 | contig 12446 bp, 10 predicted proteins | sample SaaInlV_120m_DNA_4_FD_184672 | JGI IMG/M metagenome (GOLD analysis project Ga0209557, IMG submission 184672) | Marine microbial communities from expanding oxygen minimum zones in the Saanich Inlet - Saanich Inlet SI074_LV_10m_DNA (SPAdes) (version 2) | ecosystem: Environmental > Aquatic > Marine...
ATCTTTTATTCATTTTGTCGATAAGAACGGTGAATACAAAGAAAGCATTTATGACGGTAGACCATATCTAGGAATGAAATCATGCAAATAACAGAAAGATATCATAATCATATTGGATTTTACCAAAACATTTTTCCTCAGGGGTTTTGTTCACATTTAATAACTGAATTTGATACTCTCTGTTCTTACGGAAGAGTTTGTAATAGGCAGGATGATGAAAAAGCATCTAAAATTAATAAAGAAGATCAGTATACTTTCATAGATTATACAAATCATAGATCTCAGATTGGAGATTTTAATGATACATATAGTTTTGATATTATTAGTAATGCCCTCCAAAATTGCTTTGATTTATATACTACAGAATATTCTATCTTACAGAATGTGAATTTAAATTGTTCTATGTATAAGATGCAGAAAACAAATCCCGGAGGAGGATATCATGTATGGCATTTTGAACACTCATATACAGAACCATATAGAGTTTTTACTTATATTATGTATTTGAATACAATAGAATCTGCAGGAGAAACTGAATTATTATATCAAAGAGAAAGAATACCTCCTCAAGAAAATACCGCAATCTTATTTCCTGCATCTTATACTCATACTCATAGAGGAAATGTTGTTCATGGAGATATACCAAAATACATTCTTACTGGGTGGTTTACATTTGGATAAAGAGGACACTTCCCAAACCGGCACAGTTGACACCAGCACTCAAATGCCTTATAATAACAAGGTAAGCAACCAAGGCAAGATGCAAGACGAGTTTCTCACACGATGTGTTGTAGACCCTATCAAACGCACATTCTACATCTATTCTAGTGAAGGAGACACCAAAGAAGTTGTTTGTGATACTGTAGACCAGTTCATGAATGTTCTTAAGGTCATCCGTAATAATTGCCCTGAAGATGCTTTGGTTTATGCAGAACCACTGGAGGTGTAAATGGAAGTTTTTACTCTGAAAGAATGGGAAGACAATTTTGACGAACTCCTAAAAAGAGTCGAAAACGGTGAAACCATAGGTATTGTAAGAGAAGATGGTAAGGCAGCAGTAATGATGCCTGCCGATGATGAACTAATACGAATACACACTGAGCAAAATAACGAAGCACAGTAGTTCATCATCTGCTCGTGAGACTTGGTAGTCAGGGGAGTTTTATAAACTCTTTCCTTGCCCGTTTGGCCCTCTGGTGAAGGCGATCTGCTCATAACAGATAGAAGGTCGGATCGTAACCGACAACGGGCATTAGGAACTTGAGACGTTCCAATCAAGGTGCTCATCGGTTCGGATATACCGAAACCCTGTTGGTGAGGATAAACCCCCTTGAATATTCACAACGGAAATTGTGTCTTACTCCATTACAAACTGTCAGTATACTGGGTGTGATGCCCACATAGCATACGGATAAGTGTAATGTCTTGTGGGCGTAGTCCAATTGGAAGAGACATGGAGTTTAAGCCTCCATCAGTGCTGGTTCGAGTCCAGTCGCCCATATTAAGATTTACAACATAGTAGTTCAACTCCCTATAAATAATAGTAGGGAGTTGAACTACTATGCAATATCATATGCATCACTTGAAACCCAGATATATGGGAGGTAATGATGCACCAGAAAACTTGGTAAGAGTATCAATAAAGAGGCACGCAATGTTTCACTTTTGCAACTATCAGTTATGGGGTAATAAAGAAGATAAAATAGCGTGGTGTGCTTTAAGTGGTCAGATTTCTTTTGATGAAGCACAATATCAAGCACAACTTTTAGGTGGTGATAGAGCCAGAGAAGTCTTCAAGGAAAAAATGAAGAACGACCCAGAGTATAGGGCGGCATTCAGTAGAAGGATGAAAGAAAGATGGAACGACCCAGAGTGTAGAGAAAGAATGGCGGAGAATTGCCGTAAAACACAGAAAAAGGCAATGACTGCGGCACTATCAAAAGAGGCACGTCAGAAGAAATTGGATACTTTAAAAAGAATAGGTCACCAACAAGGTAAGAAAAACTCTATGTATGGTAAAATGTGGATTACTGATGGAACTAAAGAAGGATCACGCAGAATACCAAAAGGTGATCCAATACCAGAAGGATTTAGAAAAGGAAGAGTTTGCCAAACAAAGAAATAAATAGTCAAAAAGACTATGAAATATTTTCAGCAATTTTCAGAAGATATGGCACAAAGACGTGCTGACCTTGCAAATAAACAAAAAGAATATGTTCAAAATTATCAGGATAATTTAGCACGAGATTCCGAAGAATATGCTAAAGATTCTGAAGAAAGAAGAGAAAAACAAGAAGCAGAGCAAGAAGCAAGAAATCAAGAACAAGAACAACTGGTGCAAAGAAGAAGAGAAGAACGTCAACAAAGAAAAGCAAGAAAACAAGCAGAAAGAGAAGCAGAAAGAGAAGCAAGAGAACAACAAGCACAAGATGCATACTTAAGTTCTTTAGAAGCAAGAGTTGCTGAGACTGAAAATAAATAAAAGAAAGAATAATATTATGTCTTATGAAGTAACCACAAAGAAGTGTTGGTATAATGACTATAAGGTAATAGTCAAAATGTTCTTCTTGAATGATGTCCCATTTACATTTGATGATTTACCTGTAGGGTATTTGTATGACCGGGAAATAGTAAGAGAAGCATACAGTAATAAAGATTATTCGGTAGAAGATATTTACAAAGGTTCCAATTATTTGATATTAGAAAATTGTCATCCTTGCTTTGATGATATTGAGATATTAAATCCCGAAAACTTACCAGAAGAGATACAAAGTTTCTATAATGGAGAAGAGGATTTACTGAGATAAATAAATTATAGAAATAGCATAGACGCAGTAATACAATGCCTCTGAATAAATTAGATTCTATTATTAAGAACACTGAGGGTCGTATATTATATGTAAGTCCATCAGATTTAGATTCGACTGATAGTATTAGTAACCAAGGAAACTCACTTGCTCGACCGTTTAAAACAATTCAGAGAGCATTAATTGAGTCTGCAAGATTTTCGTATGTAAAGGGAAATAATAACGACGAGACAGAGAAGACTACAATTCTCTTGATGCCTGGTAATCATGTAGTTGATAATCGTCCAGGTTATTCCATTGATAATAGTAATCCAGCAAATATTACATCTGCCGATGGTTCACCATTAAGACCTTTACCATTAACATTAGATTCTGTTTTCGACTTAACTCAAAAAGATAACGATCTTTATAAGTTTAATAGTGTAAATGGTGGTGTAATTGTCCCTCGCGGAACTTCAATTGTTGGTCTTGACTTAAGAAAGACCAAAATACGCCCTCTTTATGTTCCGAATCCAACTGATGATGCAGTTCCATATTCGGCAATCTTTAGAATTACTGGGGCATGTTATCTCTGGCAGTTCTCTATTTTTGATGGGGATGAGTTCGGAACTGTTTATACACAACATAATAATTTTGAACTTAAATCAAGTCCAACTTTTTCACACCATAAACTTACGGTATTTGAATATGCTGATGGTGTAAATGAAGTTGGTACTCAAGGTGTAACAGACCTTGCAATGTATTATGCAAAACTATCACAAGCATATGCTAGTGGGTCAGGTAGAGAAGTTGACTCTACTGATGTATTTCCCGGAAATAAAGAAGGATTTACTTCAGTAAGACCAGAGTTTGAGATTGTAGGTGCATTTGCATCAGATCCTATTACAATCACATCAATTATATCAGGTGATGGTCTAACTCCAACAAGAAGAATTACTGTTACAACACAAGGTCCTCATGGATTAGATGTAGGAACACCAATTAATATTGATGGAGTAGCAGGTCCTAATAGTGCTCAGTATAATATTTCAACCAGAGTTACTGAAGTTAGTACTATTAGTGATAATATCTTTTTCTATACTATATCATCTGATCCGGCACTTATTAGTCCTACAGGTATTGTTGATAGTAATCCACCAGCAACAGTTACAATTGAAACTGATACAGTTTCTGGAGCTTCTCCTTATATCTTTAATATCTCAATGCGTTCTGTATGGGGTATGAATGGAATGCATACAGACGGATCTAAGGCAACTGGATTCCGTAGTATGGTCGTGGCTCAATTTACTGGAGTTAGTCTTCAAAAAGATGATAGAGCATTTGTAAAATATATTCCATCATCCAGACAATATGAAAATACATTTTACTCTGCAGGAACAACACAAACTGGTTCAGATCTATCTTCAAAATCTTCATCATCCGGAACTGTATATCATTTAGATTCTGAAGCAATTTATAGAAAAGGATGGGAACAATCTCACATTAAGATTACGAATGATGCAATTGTTCAGATTGTTTCTGTGTTTGCGATTGGATATAACAAACATTTTGAAGCACAGAGTGGTGGAGATGCCTCTGTAACCAACTCAAACTCCAACTTTGGTCAATTATCACTAATCTCTGAAGGATTTAAGAAAGAAGCATTTGAGAAGGATAATAAGGCATTTATCACTCATATTATTCCACCAAGAGCATTACATTCAATTGAAGAAGATATTGATTGGTTGACTCTTGATAACTCAAAAACATCAGATAATACAAAACTATATCTCTTTGGATTTAATGATGAGAATATAAAACCACCAATTCTTACACAAGGTTATCGTGTTGGTGCAAAAGTAAATGATAAACTTTTCCTTACTGTTGGAGGAACAGAATATTCGGCAGATATTTTAATGTCGGATGATTCTTCATCATTTAAAGAATATCCGGTAACTTCTGGACCTTCGTCAAATATATTCACGATAGGGACTCATAGTTTAACAACAGGTGAAAAGGTTATCATTATCAGTGATGATGGAGATCTACCAGAAAATTTAAGAACTAACACAGTTTATTATGCAATTGCACCAAATAATACGACTGTTAAACTTGCCGCATCAAAAGCAGAAGCAGATGCCGATCAACCAATTACAGTATATGGTGGAACAAATCTAAAAATTATTACGAGAGTTTCTGATAAACAATCTGGTGATGCCGGACATCCAGTTCAGTGGGATGGAAGTCAATGGTATATTAAAGTATCTAATAATACTATTACTGGACAACTTTCTGGAACTGGTGCATCAGAACCAACCATCATCAAGAGAATTGCAGATACTAGAAGTTTAGATGAGAAGATTTATAAAGTTAGAGTTGTAGTTCCAAGTCAACTTATAAATGCAAAGACTCCAGAAGCAGGATTTGTTATTCAAGAATCTAGCACAACTGGATATGTAGGAACTGCTGATACAAGTAGAGAAACTATTAACAATACAAATTACAATTGGAATCGTAATCCAAGTTTTATTAATACTTGTTCTAGAGTTTCAAACACTGTAACTGTTGTCTCAGAATTACCCCACAATTTAAAAGTTGGAGATTCAGTCACGATTAAGAATGTAACTGATTCTACAAACACGACTGGATTAATTGATAAGGGATATAATGGAACATATAATGTCGCCAGTGTTTCTACAAATGATTTAGAATTCACATATACAACAACATTAACTCCAGGAACATTTACAAATAATGTAAATGAAAGAACAACATCACTTCCAAGATTTGAGAGAACTGACCTACAGTCAAATCTTTATGTTTATAGGAACGAGATAATCTCTGAATATAGTGATGGAGATTCAAATGGTGTTTATCACATTTATACACTGAATTCTAATAATGCAATTCAGAATGAATTTACAAATCTTGAGTATAGTCAGAATGTAACTGATTTATATCCACAACTTGATAGAGATAATCCTAACGACGACCCAAATTCTGCAAAAACTTATGCCTTAAGGTCTCCAATCGGAGAAGTTCAGACAGATGACCTTAAGAAGAGTATTACAAGAGAAAGTGCCGACTTATTACTAACATCACTCGGTATTGGTCTTAATATAAAATCAGTTGATAATACAACACCAACATTACCAATTATCGAATTTGATAGAAATCATAACTTTAATAGTATTGTAACTGGAAGTCTTGGTGCAACTGCAAACTTTACTCCAGGAACTTATTATAATGTAAAAATTTCCACAATACCAGATCCAATTAATAGTGGAAGTGCTTTTGATAGTGCTTGGCAGGGTGCAACTGCAAAAGTTGTTGTTGCACCTGGACAAAGTATAGATTCCGTAGAAATTATGAACGGTGGTTCTAATTATTCTGCAGCAACAGCAACATATTATTTGGATACTCGTGTAATTGGAGCAGGAACTCCTAATACATTTACAGTCACTTCTGCTGGTATTTCATCTCATATTGGAGATGTAGTTCAGTTTACTGGTATTGGAACAGGAACTGATACTTATCATCGTATTGCTAGTGTCACTGGTAGAGATAGTATTTCGATTGCAAGAACAACTGGGGATCCGGTAATTACATCAGATAATTATGCATTTGTGACTGCACCTTCTGTTCAAATATCTTCAAGTAGTTTTTCTAATGCAATTCAAACAATCAATACTAATGCTGCTCATGGACTAGCACCTGGTAATAAGTTTAGAATTATTAACAGTTCTAATGCAAATAAAGGTGATTTTATAGTTGCAGGAGTTGTAGATTACGATACATTTACTTTCGATACAGAATCTGAGGTATCTACTCTTACTAATGGATATATCTTAAAGCACGGACTATCATCAAATGCAGGTGTTTCTGATAAGACGAATGAAAATCTTGATCAAAGAGCAATTACTATTTTTGATGGAGAAACATTAACTCTTTCTGAATCTGGTGGTATTAATGCCAATTCAACAACAACATCATTCTCTGTAAGTAGTCCTGGTATTGCCGGAACTATGACAAGGTTCCCATTAGGTTCTTACATTCAGATTGATAATGAAATTATGAGAATTGCAAGTGATTCTCTGAGTGGAACTCCTGCAGATCAAATTACCGTGATTCGTGGAGCACTGGCTACTTCACCTGCAATACATGTCGAGAACTCAACAATTAGAAAAGTTAAAGTTCCTTCAATTGAGTTCCATAGACCATCAATTATTCGTGCTTCTGGTCATACATTTGAGTATCTTGGATATGGTCCTGGAAACTATTCTACGGGTCTTCCGCAAGTTCAGGACAGAACACTCACAGAAAGGGAAGAGTTCTTGTCACAGGCACAGGAAAGGGGTGCTGGTCTCGTTGTTTATACTGGTATGAATAACAAAGGTGATTTCTATATTGGAAACCAGAAGAAATCATCTGCAACTGGTGAAGAAACTAATTTTGATATTCCAGTGCCAACTGTGACTGGTGAAGACCCATCGAGATTAAGTGCAGTATTTGATGAAGTTACAATTAAAGAAAGATTAGTTGTAGAAGGCGGAGATTCTGGACAGGTTCTTTCTCAGTTTGGCGGACCCGTTACTTTTGATGAAAAAATTAAAGCAAATGCTCAAGTAAAAATTGCTAATGAAACTGATTCTACAGGAACCACTTCTGGAGCACTTGTAGTTACTGGTGGTGTTGGTATTGGTAAAACAATTACTGCAGCAAATGCCACAGTCGGTAATGTTACTCTTAATGGCACTACTAATGAACTAACTTCAACAAGTGGTAATTTGAATATTAATGCCTTTGCAGGAAGTTCAGTTGCTATTCAAACAAATACAAATGTTACTGGAATTCTAGATGTCAATGGAAGAGCAGAAATTGACAATATAAGGATTGATGGTAATACTATTGGTGTAGTTGATACTAATGGAAGTATCACTATCGATCCTGATGGTACTGGTACGGTTTCTATCCCTGCTAATACTACAGTTACAGGCACTTTAGATGTTACTGGCAATACTACAGTTACAGGCACTTTAGGTGTTACTGGTAATACTACACTCGGAAATGAAAGAACTGATAGTCAAACTTTGAATGGTTCTGTTCTTATTAACTCAAGAACCAGTGGTAGTGTATTGTTGGGATTTGATAGTGGTAGCATAGAATTGCAAAGGGATACTGGAGCATATATTGACTTTAAGAGAGGAACTGAAGATTTCAATGTTAGATTAGAGAATTTTGGAGATAATATTTTATCACTTACTGGTGGAAATTTCGAAGTAAGTCAAGATTCGTATATAAATGTTGGAAATGCATATGTATCTTCTGGCACTTTTACGAGTTCTTTAGCACATCTTGCAACTAATGCTTGGTATAGTGGAGATACTGCATCTTGGAATTTTACCGGAGGAGTTGGTTGCTTATATCAGCAAGAGGGACAGAACCATGTTTGGTGGACACATGATGGATCTACTTTTACAAAGAGGATGGATCTTGGACCTACTGGCAACCTTTCGGTCACGGGTGACATTATTGCATTTGCTTCTGATGAGAGATTAAAAACCAATATTTCTCCAATAACAGATGCACTCTTTAAGGTCAATTCATTAAATGGATTTACATATAAGTTTAATGAGATTGGTGAAAAACTTGGATTTAATCCGGATATTACTTATGCTGGTGTATCCGCACAGGAAGTTCAGAAAGTTCTTCCTGAAGTAGTTCATCCAGCACCAGTTGATGATAAATACATAACAGTTCAATATGATAAGGTTGTCCCACTTCTAATTGAGGCAATCAAGGAACTCTCTGATAAGGTTGAAAAGCTTGAACAGAGATTGGAAGATAAATAACTCTAAAAGTTGCAATAATGGCAAATATTAGGAAGTCATTTAATTTTAGGTCTGGTCTTCAAGTTGATAATGACAATTTTGTAATTAATGCAAATGGTCTTGTGGGAATTGGAACTTCCGTCCCACAAAATTATTTGTTAAATGTTTATGGGGATACGAGAACTACTGGATTAACCACAACACGAGATTTATATGTAACTCAAAATGCTGAAGTAATTGGTGTAACGACGGTTGGAGTATTAACCGCAAGTAGTATAGATGTTGCGAATGGAATAAATGTTGGTGGTGCTCTTACGGCAGCAACACTTAAACTGGCAAATGGAGAGACTGTTGATAATTTAATTGGATTTGCAAGAACTACATTTATTACTGATAATGGTGGAGTAGGTCTTCATACAACCTCAAAGATTGGTATCAATACTACAACAAGTCCTGGTGCTTCAGACCCTGAACTTTCTGTAATTGGTAATGTTGATGTTACTGGTGTTATAACGGCAACTACTTTTTCCGGTAATGTAAATAGTGGAATTTCTACTTTTACCGAACTTAAAGTCGGAACAGCAATTACGATGTCTGCCGGTATTATAACGGCAACTAGTTTTAATGGAGCATTAAATTCTACTGATCTAACGGGAACTATTGTTAATGCTAGATTACCAGATTTAATTACATCAAATATTAATGCTAGTTCTGGTGTTTCTACTTTTACTGAACTTAAAGTCGGAACAGCAATTACGATGTCTGCCGGTATTATAACGGCAACTAGTTTTAATGGAAACTTAACTGGAATTGTAAGTGCTACTAGTGGAATTTCTTCTTTTACTGAACTTAAAGTCGGAACAGCAATTACAATGTCTGCCGGTATTATAACGGCAACTACTTTTATTGGTAATGTAACCGGAACTGCTACTACTGCTAATAACTTATCTGATGCTGCTAATATTACTACAGGAACTATTAATAATGATAGACTTCCCACCACTCCACAATTTACAAGTGTAGGAATAGGAACTGATTCTCCAACTGATGCACTACATATCCAACAATCCGGAGCAGCAGAAATATATGTAGGAAGTGATACTGATGCATCATCATTAAGAGTTGGTAGAAATCTTAATGATGATACTTCTGGTATGGTTAAATATGGAAATACATCAGGAATATATCCATATAGCACAGAGAATTCATTAGATTTTATGAATTTCGGTCAGGGTAATGTTAATTTTTATCTTGAGTCAGGAACTTTAAGTTCGGATATTGTATCCTTCCACTGGCATAGAGGTGGTTCCACCAGATTAATGTCTTTGACTAATGAAGGAAATTTAGGTGTAGGTATTACTAATCCTACACATAAATTAAATGTTCAAGGGATTTCTACATTTACAGGTAACGCACATTTTGATCAAGATGTAACTATTGGCGGATCACTTAGTTTTTCTGCTGGATCTAATATAACAGCAACTTTAATTGGAGATGTTCAAAATTCTTCTTTTGATGTAATTCTTGATGTTTCTGAACCAAGAGTAAATGCTAATGTGTTTATCCAGACAGGAATTTCTACATTTAATGAAGTTTCTATAGGGTCTACATCAAAATCTGAAAATGTTGTTATTGGTGGTGGCAATGTAGTTCGTACCGATCTTGAAGATGTTATTACTGCAAATAATGAAACTAGTAGATTTTTTGTAAATTCTAGTGGATCAATTGGAATACAAACAACTATTAGTTATGGGTTGGATATCGGAGTAAATTGTACCACAAAACAGGCTCTTTTCTCTGGTGTCGGTATAGGCACTACATCGATGAGATGTGCCGTAGATTTTGCAGATGCTGGTACATTAGGAGTAACAACACACACATATCTAGTTCCTCCAAAAGTATCAACTTCTAATAGAAACGGTATTGCAGGTACTATAACAGGTGCTATGATTTATAATATTACAGACAATAAACTTCAAGTTTATACAGGATCAACTTGGGAAACCATTACGAGTAGTTAAAAATGCCTCCTTTACCAGCAACCGGTCAAATATCTTTAGGACAAATTCAAAATGAATTTGGTTCCGGTTCTTCGGGTGGAACCAGAATTGGTCAGTATAGAAACGCATATAGTGCCGGTGGAGTATTTGATTTACCTTTTGATACTGGTATACCTACTGGCAATGTACCAATTGCATTTAGTCAGTTTCGAGGAAAGCAATTAAATACCGTTCAAGTTATTAATGGTGGTGGAGGGACTACAGTTCGGTATGCCATCGATCCTAATGCTCAGATTGCTGTCGGAGGTCTTCGAGGTCTTAACTCCTTCGTAAGATCAACAGCAAAAAATATTGTGTATGTGTACAATATCAATATTGGTTCATCTCAAAGTGGAGATCGAAGAGTTTCTGCTTTAAGAACTAATACTACAGGTGTATGGTATGGAGGAAATAATTATATCTTAAATGGAGCATCAATAACACTTAATATTGTTAGTTCTAGTATAGTGGGTGCTGGAGGAAATGGAGGTCAAGGTGGTACTGAGAGTACAAATGGTAATAATGGTGCAAATGGAACTAGTGCTTTAGGATTGCAAGTTCCTGTAAGTGCTATAAATTTATTTGGTTCTAATCTTATTGCCGGTGGTGGCGGTGGTGGTGGTGGTGGTGGATCTAGAGAAGATTCCTCTGAAATTAGGAGAGCTGGTGGTGGAGGAGGAGGAGGTGGAGCAGGAATTCCTGCAGGTGCGGGAGGAGGTATAAGAAGAAGAAGTAATCAGTCTGAAGGAGGTATTGGTAGTAATGGCAGTGCATTGTTTCCTTTCGCAGGAGGAAAAGGTGGTGGCGGATCTAATAATGCTAGTGAAGCGAGAGGAGGATCTGGTGGTGGAGGTGGAGCAGGAATTAGTGGTGGACAAGCAGGAGATAGTAATGGTGGAGATCCAGGAGGAACAGGTAATAGTAGTAGTGGAGGAAGAGGTGGGGACGGTAATGCGACTGGAAGCAACAACAGTGGTGAATCCGATGGAGGATTTGGAGGATTATGTGGTTTTTCAATAGTTAGTGACGGTGGAATTGGTATACCAGGTGTTAGTAATAGCGGAAGTAATTTCGTTGGGGGGACTGGTGCAGGACAAGGAGTGCTGTAATACATAATATAAACATTTTAATTATATTATGACTGAAGAAAATTTAAACTGCAATATTTTTAATTCTCCATTTCCACATTTAATTGTAGATAATTTTTATAATAATGATGAATTAAATCTTATATGGGAAGAATTAAATTATTATACAAAACCAAATAAGTTATTGACTGCAGAACATTATGCAGGAGTTGTAGGATCAACAAACTCTAAAGCACTTTCACTAGATGCTCTTTATACTGACATTAATAAAACTATTAGTTATAGAAATATATCGAATATTTTAACTGTAAATAGAAAATTGTTTAATTGTGGAGTATTAAATATATTTTCACAAATACATGATTGTTGCAATACTGCAGATATGATAACCAGCGATTTTACTAAAGTAAGATATTATCATAATGACGAATATTATAAACCACATACAGATAAAAGATTTCATTTTTTAGCATTTTCTTATTTTTATAAAGAACCTAAAAAATTTGAAGGTGGTGAGTTATATTTCCCAAAATACGATTATGAATTAAAGTGTGATAATAATTCTATGATTATTTTCCCTGCTTGGGTAGAGCATGGAGTAAAAAAAGTTTCTATAGAAAATTCAAATTACTTCGACGGATGGGGAAGATATGCTATTACATCATTTTTAACTTTTGAAGATTTGACTGCATAATACTTGAC
>Ga0209557_1001598_pt1 | contig 12392 bp, 16 predicted proteins | sample SaaInlV_120m_DNA_4_FD_184672 | JGI IMG/M metagenome (GOLD analysis project Ga0209557, IMG submission 184672) | Marine microbial communities from expanding oxygen minimum zones in the Saanich Inlet - Saanich Inlet SI074_LV_10m_DNA (SPAdes) (version 2) | ecosystem: Environmental > Aquatic > Marine...
TGAAGAACTCTTTGCCGTATTTTTTTATATCTTCCTTTAACTCAGGACAAGAACCATAATACTTCTTCCAATCAGATTCTTGTTTTACTTTTCTCTTTTTTCCTGGTGGGGTTCTAAACGACCAAAAGTATTTCCTTCCAAGGTATTTTCTACCGGTGGTCTTATTGGTAATACAGTAAACAAAACCAAAGTAGTTCCCAATAGCATCAGACTCAAAAGGTTCATTATTGTATATCCAATAATTCTCATAGCTCATTGTATAGAACTCAATGAGCTATTATTTATCTTTAACGGGGACAAACCTAGTCTACATAAAAAAAGGAGACTTGTCAAGCCCCCCTTGGAATATTATGTGAGTTTTATATTACATTCCAACTTCTTTATCTTGACGACGTTGTGTTCCTACAACTGCATTTGCTCTAGACTTTAGATTTTTAGCAGCAGTTCCTCTCACACCAAAGTCTCTATTTGGATCTTCTTTCCAGTCATCAACTTTTTTAGTCATTCTTTCTCTAGAGAGAGGAAGTTTAGTTGGTCTCGGTGATCCATATGCCTCCAGAATGGTCGCAATGTCCTCAGAGTCAATCTCATTGACCATCATCATTTGTGCCTCTTGGATGTCTTCTGCGATGCCGTAGTCGCACAGGAACTCGACTACTACATCATAGGTCTCAACCTCTTCAGACATTCTCTTAGCAACCTTAGATGCTCCTGAAGCAACCTTCTCAGCACCTCTTCTGATTAGACCCTTAAGTCCTTTTCTAGCAGCAGCTCCTGCCCTCTCAGGAGCATTCTTGACTGCCGTCACTGCTTTACCACCAGCAAGTTTTGCTTTACGTCCTGCCCTTCTTGCTTCGTCTTTTGCAATTGAACCAGCAATTTGAGCACCTGCTTTAACACCTTTTGCTGTATCAGTTGCTTTTTTAACACCTCTATCAAGTTTACCTTTTGCTCTAGATGCAATGTCTCCAGCAACTGCCTTACGAACTTCTTTCCTTCCTGCAGAAGTTTTTTGCTTAAATTTAATAGAACTAATTCCTGTTCCTCCACCTAAAGCAGATTGTCCAGATTTAGATTTTACTACTCCTCTTTTTTCAGCATACTTTCTTGCTGGTTCATCAACCACAGTTGATTTTGCTTTAGAAACTCCTGCTTTTGCAGTATCTTTAACTGCAGTAACAGTTGCTTGTACCTTTTCCTTCCTTGCTTTTTGCCTAGCAATCTTTTGAGCACCTTTCATGCGTGAAAGTCTAGATGCTGCTGCCATTCTAGAACCGGATCCAGAAGTTACTCCTGGACCTTTTCCTGCGTCTCTAGAAAGTGGCACTCTCCCACCTTTACCCATAGTGACTTCTGCTTCATCAAGAATTTCTTCAATTAATTCATCATCAAATACATCTTCGATGTCATCAATATCATATCCTTCTTCGATAAGTTCAAAAACAGCATCTTCCACTGCTTCTGTCAACTCTTCATCAGAAAGTTCTAGTTCTTCATCTACTTGAGGAGTATAGATACTCTCATACAAACTTCTGATTTCTCCGTACTCGGACTGCGATAAAGCTCTCATCGTAATTCTTAATTAACTCTTTATAAGAATATTTATAAAAAAAAGGACTCCCTTAGGAGTCCTCGGTATATGCTTCATAACCATCATAATCACCAAATAGAAAAGCATCAGATTTTGCTGCTTCTCTATACATCTCTAAAGCATCTTCAGTTTTTATGCAGTTGCACTTACAATTTCCTTTACAGATAGTTTTATTTTCTTCCATCAGATTATATTTTTTCCTGGTTTAAGTATCATATATCTTTTACCGTCAAAAATAACTCCTGAATAATATTTATCTGTATTTAATATAGAAAACATATTATACTCCCTATCATCAAAAGGTGTTATATCCACCATGTCTCCATAAGTATTTTTCCAAATACTATGATATATCGCACATCCATAATTATCATTATCAACATCCGTAATTAGATAATATCCGCTTATTTTTTCTCCACCATAAATATTCACATAATGATTTACATTATTATGACAGTTTGCATCAGTACATAATGGTTTAGATACTACAGGTACTTTTAATAGAGTAAGAGAAAACTTACAATACTCTTGAAGTTTAACCACACAATCATCTTCTGGTAATGACAATCTAAACTTTCTCAATCGACCATCCATTTCTTCTCGGGTCTATTAATTCATAAACATAATACATAAATAAGAAACTGAACTCTAATACTATTCATATAATATTATATTTCAGTTTCTTGTATTTGTCAAAGTTTAAATCCCGCAAATGTATCATTTACCACATCATGCTTAATTCCACCAACAATATATGACTGCACTTGCGTTTCCTGTGGGCTAACCTGAAGACCTTTGGACGAAATCCAATGTTCCGTCCAGGGGAGTGGGTTATTCTTTGCGGGTACGTCATAGATCGGTTTAAGTCCAATTGATTTCATTCTACGATTGGCAATCCATTCCACATATTGCTGAAGCAATTTATCATTGAGACCAATCATCGAACCATCCTTGAACAGATACTCTGCCCAAAGTTTTTCTTGATTTACAGTGTTCTCAAAAGTATTAATCAACCACTGCTCTTCTTCTTTGAAGATTTGTGCCATCTCAGGATCATCACCTTCTCTCCACTTCTTCAGAATATTCTGAGTAATGGCAAGATGTTGATTCTCATCTCTGGCAATCAGTGAGATGATTTTAGCAGATCCTTCCATAAGTTTGAGTTCACCAAAAGCAAAACTACAAGCAAATGAAACATAGAATCGAATACCTTCAAGGATATTAACATTCGCAACTGCCTTAAAGAGTTTACGTTTCAGTTCATATCTTGAAACTTGTGCATAAGGAACTCCTTCTATTGCATGTTGCCAGTCATTAGTACTATCATAATGATGTGCGGCATTAATAAAATCATTATATGCTTCTGTCACACTCATAGCACGTTCAACAATTCTCTCATCATTCAGAATGTGGTCAAACACATCTGAAGGGTCTGAATAAACATTCTTAATAATGTGAGTATATGAACGACTATGGATCATCTCCATGAACCCCCAGACCTCCATACATGCCTCTAATTCAGGTAATGAACAGTAAGGGATAAAAGCCATCCCAGGACCACGCCCTTGTACAGAATCCAGCATGATCTGATACTTAAGATTGCTGGTAAAAATGTGCTTTTGCTCAGGGCGTAATGTCTGATAGTCCGCACGGTCTTTCTGTAGGGAAACCTCTTCGGGTCTCCAGAAATATCCCAGTTGTTGTGTTGTGAGTTTATCAAAAATTGGATACTTGTAAGAATCGTATCTCTGAATACCTAATGGTTTTCCAAAGAACATTGGTTGTTTTTTAGTGTCTACCTCTTCTGCATTGAACACGGTCATAGAATTGACCACTGGTCTCTCCTCTTTATTTGTCTTAAATCTTACAAGACTCACAGTCTTCCTCCTCTTCGGTTTCTATTTGAGAAATTAAACTATCAAGTGACTCATTGGAATCATCCATTTCGTCAGTCTTGATATCGTATGTATTTTGATAGTAGGATGTCTTCCATCCGTACTTGTATGTAGTTAGTAGATCCTGTGCCATGATAGACACTGGAATTTCATTATTAGGATAATGTTCCGGATTGTAACTCCAATTGCCAGAGATTGCCTGGTCAAAGAATTTTTGCATTACGGCAACAATATTAATGTATCCTTTATTGGATCGCATTTCCCAAAGAAGATCATAGTTGTTTTTCAGAGTTCCGTATTGTGGAACAATCTGCTTAAGAGGTCCTTTTTTGGACTTCTTAATGGACAAGTAACCTCTAGGTGGTTCGATTCCATTTGTTGCGTTTGACACAACGGAACTGCTCTCTGAAGGCATCTGTGCGGACAATGTTGAGTTCCTAACTCCGTATTGCTTAACTTGTGCCCTAAGACTCTCCCAATCATAGTGAAGCTCATTTGGAACTATTTCATCAACCTCATTCTTATATGTATCAATCGGAAGAATTCCATTACCATACTTAGTGCGATGACTGTATTCACATGCACCTTTTTCTTTTGCAAGATTAACAGTTGCCTGAATGAGATAATATTGGAATGCTTCGGACATGTCATGAACAGACTTCCATGCTTCAGGATCTTCATACCTATGCCCATTCTTGGCAAGGTAATGTGCCAGTCCGATATAACCAATACCTAACGAACGACGTGCTCTGGTTGCGATCTCTGCTGCTCTAACGGGATATCCCTGAAAATCAATGAGTTCATCAAGACTCCTGACAGCAAGATCACAAAGAACATCAAGATCTTCAAAATCCCTAATTTTACCAATATTAATAGCACTAAGGATGCACAGAGCAATTTCACCATTTTCATCATCAATGTGCTGTAAAGGTTTAGTAGGCAAAGTAATTTCTTGGCACAGATTGCTCATCTCAATCTTATCCATAAAGGATGAGTGAGAATTGCAATGGTCAATGTTCATAATGTAGATTCTACCAGTTTCGGCACGTTCTTTCAGAAGATCGAAAAATAATTCTTGTGCTCCGATAGTCTTTCTTGGAATAGACTGATCTGATTCATAGTCCACATAGCAAGCGTCAAATGCATCAGTACCAAAAGCATCATAGAGGCCAGGTACGTCATTCGGTGAGAATAAGCTAATCTCCCCATTCTTAATGAAACGTTCGTAGAAAAGTTTTGAAATTTGGATTGAGTAGTCAAGTTTCCTCACTCGGTTGTCTTCTGTACCCTTATTGTTCTTGAGAACTAGAATGTCTTCGATTTCGATGTGCCAGATTGGGAAGTGTACAGTCGCGCTTCCACCCCTAATGCCGTTCTGTGTACAGCATCTGACAGTCGATTCAAACTTTTTAAGGAAAGGGACAACACCTGTATGTTGAACTTCTCCGCCTCGGATCTTACTGTTGATTCCACGGATTCTGCCTGCGTTGATACCGATTCCCGCCCTTTGTGCAACATATTTGCCGATAGCCATATCAGAACTAAAGATGCTATCGAGGGTGTCATCAACATCAACAAGAACACAGCTAGCAAATTGTCGAAGTGGAGTTCGCACTCCCGCCATGATAGGTGTGGGAATGTTGATTTTGTGTCTTGAGATTGCATCGTAATATTTTCTAACGTAATCTAGTCTAGTGTCCTTTGGATATTTAGAGAATATGGTTGCGGCAATCAGAAGATACATGAACTGTGGAGTCTCATATACCTTACCATTACTTCTGTCTTGCACAAGATACTTATCACATACTTGACGCAAACCTGCATAAGTAAACAAATAGTCCCGATCATGATCAATAAAGGACTGAAGTTTATCAAACTCTTCATCAGAATACAGGTCAAGTATTTCTGCATCGTAAACTTCTTTAGCAACGCATTGCTCAACTTGCTCCTTTACTGTTGGAGTTTCATGCATACGACCATACAGTTGCTTACGAACGGCAAACAAAAGAAGTCTTGCAGCAACAAACTGATAGTTAGGATTATCCAAACTTACTAAGTCTGATGCGGAACGAATTAGAATCTCCTGAATCTCATCCGTTGTAATACCATCATAAAACTGAATGCCAGATTGAATCTCAACCTGACTCGCAGATACACCGGCAAGATCTTTACATGCCTCTTCTACCATCACATGCAGTTTATTTAAATCAAGAGGTTCATTTTTTCCATTTCTTTTAGTTACCTTTGTTCCGTTGGTCATATTTTTTTCCAGTTGTTAAATTTGATTTTTGCTTCTAGTCCTGAATAGGTATTCAATTCTACCACAGACATAACATCATGTCCAGAGAGAACCATGTCATTGATATCTTTCTGTATTATATTCGTTGGCCAAATCACTATGGAGTTGCCATTATCGATTGTTCTACTGATTCGATTGACGATTTCTCGATTGCGTGGTTCGTTATCATAGATCCAAACAGGATTGCTAATACCCCAGTTACTAATATCAACGTCAGCTCCGCACATCGCAATCGAGTTACAAATGAATGTTGAATCAAAAGGACCTTCTGTGATATAAACGGCAATTGTTTTGTCAATTTTTTCGATTCCATAAACCTTCGGTGCTTCCTCATTCAACATCACGGTGATATATTTAGTGAATGATTTTCCCAGTGCTCTACCCTGAAATCCAATGAGATTTTTATTCTCATCATACATTGGTATTACAATACGACTCTCATCTTTCTTGATAGTATCGAAAGTTTGTTTTTGCGTATTCGTCCATTCCATGAACTTGTCAGCATAATAAAACTTGTCCGGATCTATCTTGCGATTTACAAGATATTCATTGGCAAAAGAATTTGTAGATGCCTTTGGAAGATTGATAGATTTTTTAAATACTGGTTTTGTAAACTCAAACTTTGGTGCTTGAACAACAAAGTTTTTACCGGTATGACCTTCCTTAAACTTCTCAAGAGTGTATTGCTTATGGAGATTTACATCAATCTCCTTTAGCAAGTTATTAAAGGACATACTCGCACCACAATTATGACACTTAAAGTTTGTGTTATTTTTGACCTGGTAGATATATCCCCGTGTCTTATTTTTATTCTTCTGCGAGTCACCACAAATAGGGCAACGAAAGTTGTATAGATTATCTTTAACTCTCTTAAACTTCTGGAGACGAGAAGATATCATTCCAATATACTTGGAGTCAACTAAATCCATTATGTATGGACACTACCTTACTGGATCTATTATAACCTGCTGTGGGGTCTGAGTCAAGAAGAAAGGTGCGATTCGACTACCGGCACCTATGATCAGTGCAGAGACCACTAGAACTCCTCCTACCTGCCATCTAAACTTTGAAAATGCTTTTATCTCTACTTGTATTTTATCTATTCTTTCATGAATAATTCTACTATTCTTTTCTTCTGTATCTTTTAATTCATCAATCATCTTAATGATAAGACTATCAGTTTTCATACTTTGCTCAATTCTTTCATCATGCTTCGTCAGAATTTGAGCAATACGATTGTTTCCTTCTGATATTTTTTCTACTGCCGATTCTAATTTCGTAAGCATCTCTCTTGAGAGATCTTCATACATATCAAGTTTTGATTCTAATACAGCAACCTTTGAGTTGTTGGATAGCATTATTTTACTCCACCACTCCACCGTTTTCTTGCTCCAGGCATCAAACCTCTAGCCATTATAGTAGGTCTTTTTTTCTTTTTTAAATTTACAGGAGGTTCCCCAGTTAATCCTGCAACACCACTACCATCTCCAACAGAATTAGCAATTGCTTCTTCCTTAATGGATCTAACCATATTCATTACATTCTCTATTCTTCTATCATCTATCATATTTGTATACTCTTTAGATGCATCTACCATATTATCTATATCTGATAATGATAACTTTTGAACTGGATATACACCAGAAAATCTCCACTTTGCCTGACCAGATTCTCCGGGTGTCTGATAATCTTGTGATAGTAAATCTTCAGAAGGAGGAAATAGAAACTTATCATATGTTCCAATATCTCCACCACTAATATTATTAGTAGGTGTTTCTTTTAGATTTCTAATTTTAGAAATAACCCTATCAATATTCATTAGAGTTCTTTTAATTGTTCTAAACAATAATTATCTACTTCGATTTCACTTATTATAGTTTTAGGATATTCGGGTATCCTATTTAAAAATACAAAAAAACTTTTTATACATGCCCAAAGATCATCTTCGAGATTATAAAATAATAAAGGAACTGTAGCATCATCAAAAACATTAAACAATACTGTCAAATGATTAAGTATGAGATGAGTTTTTAATTCCCCAGTGTTTTTATATCTTTTCAATAATCTCTTGATGTACTTAATTCTTTTTAAGTCATCTTCAAAGTCATCTTTTGTGACAGCCTGGGGATTATTATAGAATTTTATAGCAAAGAGTAAATAATTACTCTCATTCAACTCTTCAAATCTCATATCACATTATCAACTATCTGGGAAAGGACCGTCATCTGGAGCATCAGATGTGGTTAGAATACCACCAGCAACTAATACCTCAGATTTAACTCTCAAGTTTCCGTGCATATCAATGTAAGATGTGATACCAACCCAACCAGAGTGAGCAACAGCATATGCTGTTGTTTCAGCAATTCCTACTTCAATTTCATCTATTCCAAATACTCCAGTGAATACTGGACTTGTGGAGAAACCAGTTGTCTTTGATTCTGGTGCATCATAAGTAGAATCACCAAGTGTGTAAATTGGTTCTTGTGATACAAAATATGTGGTTCCTGCAGGAACTGTTGTTAATCCAGAAACAAAATTAGCAGTATCTGCAATAGAAATTGTTGTAGATGTAAATCCACTTACAACTGCATAACCATAGGTTGCTCCAGTACCAACGGTTACAACATCTCCAGTACTAATACCAGAAGTTGTAAATGTGACAACACCAACTGCACCAGTTGCAATTTTCGAAGTCAAATTGACCGCAATTGTTCCAGCATCATATACTAAATCTTTATTACCCCAAAGTGACATGTTTCTATTACCTTATAATTCTTTTTATAATGATATTTATATTATTCAGTTTCTCTTGCTTTGATAGCATTTGAAACTACTTCAAGAAGTTGATCATCCATATCAGTTTTGGTCAGTTTAACTGCCTTACTAAGAATAACTAAACAAATCTCTACAAGTTTCTCACCCAGTTCCTCATTATCAGGAACTTTAGAAACTGCATCACCAATAATTTTTGATGCTAATGGAAGTAAAAATGCTAACATGGTTTAAACCAGAAGTCTAAACTATATATGCTTCAAAAATTCTTTTAATGATTTTTTCTTTTTCTCAGGAAGACCTTTATGTTTAGTGGATGCAAAATCCTTTACATCACTCTTCTTCATATCAGCAGCTGCCTTTGCAGTCTCAGGAGTAGTAGGTGCCATCTCACCTTTTTGGATGGCACGAACTATTCCAAAAAACTTCTGTTGTTTTTGTGATACTGCAGGCATCAATCACTCTCTCCGGGACGTGATTTATATGGGTCTGGTCTTTTGTGCATAGCATAATTCTTTGCACGACTCTTAACATCCTTATCTGCTTCTGCCTTTTTCTCTTCTGGTGAACGAGAATTACGTTTTTTAAAGTATTCTTGACTCACTTTCATCTGATCTTTAACACTCAATCCTTCACCTACAGTTTTACGTGCAGATTTGAAGTTACGAGCCATCTGCATTGATGCTTTTTTCTGTGTCTTTGCTCTCTTAGAACCTGGTTCGGTCCTTTCAAGATCATCAGACTTTTGCATTGCACGACGACCAGGAGACATACGTGCTTTTTCATCACCACTCAATACTCTTTTATTAGTAGGAGATGGGGACTGATACATTCCCTGATACTTCTCATCAACCATATCACCTTCCATATCATAAGACATCTTGAGACCCATTGCTCTCAACTTGTTCTTGGCAAGATTAATTTTAGTAGGCATTGATCTTGGATCTTCTTCATTCTTTGCAGGTTTGGAGTTTTCATCCCAGTATTCTCCACCATACTTACACTCATCTCTTGTCTCATCCTTATCACACTTTGGACAATAACGCATCATGCCTTCACCTTCAACAATAGTATCACCTTCCAATTTATGAGATGCATTCATAGGAAGTTTGCCAGATTTTTTATCCATTATTTTTTTCTTTAACTGTGTTGCCTGATATTGAAGTTGCTGTTTTTCTTCAGGAGAAGGACCTGCTGCTTTTGCCTCGGCCATTGCTTCCTCAACTCTTTGTGCCTTCAGCAAATCAAGTTCTGCTTTAATTCCCTCACGAACAGTGGGTTCATAATTTTCTAAATGACCTTTTCCTTTCTTAAAGAAAGATCCAACTGCTTTACCTGCACCAGAACCAATTTGTTGAGCAATTGATCCTCCTTCCTTTTTCTTTTTCATTGCCGCTTGATGACCCTTCCAAGCAGAAAGTGCAACTCTTGCAGCAGTATTTGCAGCACCTTTAACTGCACCACCAACTTTTTTCTTTGCTTCCGGAGAAGTTGCTTTTTTTACCGCAGTTTGTATTCCCTGCTTAATTTTTTCCTGTCCTGGTGGAGATGGTTTCTTATTGTAATTAATTGAAATTTGTCCAGGAGAAGATTTCTTTTCCTCAGGTTTTTTAGTTTCTTTTGGTTTGTTAGATGAAATTTCACTTGCTGTTCCGGCAGATTTAGTAATCTTTGGATTTTTTCTTGCTTTGCCTCCTTTTGTTAATAGTTCTCCTTGAACATCTTCATAAAGACATATCGTAGATCCAACCTCATTGACAAATTCAAGGAACATATCATAACCCATTCCCTCAGAGATTATTGAAATATCTTCTTCATTATATCCCTGATCATAAAAATATTGTGTTGCATTCTCTAAAACATTAGGGTTAATTACAACTTTATTCTTCCCCTTCATTACATCAAGTTTCTTTTCACCAGCATCTTCTTTCTCATAGATGACTTCTTCTTTTGCAATTGCCTTACCAATTGTCTTACGACGATTCATCAGATACTTATCAGTTTTATCTTTCTTACCATCATTATTAACATCACCATCTTCTTTTCCGACTGGATCTAATCCTTTACTGCCACCCTTATTATCATAAGTATCTTTCTTTGCACTACTACTAGCATTAGCAAGTTCTACACGCAAACCTTTTTTCCTAAGTTCAGCTGCCTTTGCCTCTGCAGCAGCGTATGTACCATAAGATCTTGTATACTGAGAACCTGCTTTAGGATCTTTTACTCTTAATACATATTCTCCAACACCTTCTACAAATACTTTACTATAAATCTGGGGAAGTGAAGATTCAACCATAGCAAAATCATACTGTTCACCCATCAACATCTTTTTAGCAAGCAACTTCACAGGACCAGGTGCAGAGGATGCACCCAACTGCTGCATATAAGCACGTTGAAGTGATGCAGGATCAGTTTTCTGACCTTCCTTGAATTTACCTTTTACTTTATAACGAGTATCATAAGCAAGTTGTCTTGCAGCCTTTCTTAGTTTATCTGCTGCACCACCAGAGGGTTGAGGTGCCTGAGGAGTTTCTTCAAATACTTTATTACTCATCGGAAGATCTAATAATTCTTACTTTTTCTTATATTTATTTATAAATTGTTTGCCCCATTCACTTCCAGGAACCATTTTCTCAACATACTTTCGATAAGCATCAGTTCCTACAAGTCTCTGGTCAGCAGGAACACCAGAAGGTGCATCATTATTAGTTACCGATTCTAATACATCTTTAATCCAAGGTTTAAACATCTCACCATCTTCAGTTACACAGATTAGATAGTTTGTTCCTCTTCGGATAATTTTTCCAATACTTTCACTAACATCACATTTTACCCATTGATCAATATTAAAAATTTCTTTATTGATATATTTTTCTCTCAATTCCTTTTCGTAGTCATCAGTTCCATACTCATATGATGCTGCTATTGGAGCATATGTTGTTCCTGATAATTTCTTTTCTCTTGGAGTTTGTCTACGATCTTGTCTTCCTAGTCTTGTCCCATTATTAAAAAATTCAATTGCAGTTCTTCCTGTTTTTGGGTTAGTGAAGGTTTTCCCCATAAACTCCCAAACACCTCTAATAACCCTTCCCCAACCACCATGCCCATCACTTTTAAGTCCAAGTGACTTTGCTTGAGTTACGGCATCAGGTGCTTCGATAATAAATTGGGAGAAACTTTTCATTACTTACTTAATTGTTTTATTATCTGATTTTCATGTGCAACAATATAGTTGATCACATCTATTCGCATTTTCTTATATTTATTCATTTCTCGATCTACCTTAGATGATACTATCTTCTTATCGAAAGTTGTATAAACATGAGTAAGAAAATGATTATACTTTATCTTTTCTGGATACTTTGATTCAGTTTCAAAAGATAATATCAAATCCTTTAAAATTTGATTATTCATATATTTTATGAAGTATTTAGAAAGGACTACTTTGTTTAATATAGTCCTTCTCTTTTTGATATGGAACTATCTCACCAGTATAATGTTTCCATCCTTCTTGAATATCAGGAATTAACCATTGGTCAATTCGATAACAATATTTCCAGTTCACAGGTTGTATACAATTCATCACAACTACCGTCCAGAATGATATGAGATAGTTGAGAATTGTATACATTATTCTTCCTTAAGTGCCTCTTCGATTTGTTCATCAAGACTTACAATTGCTTGACGAATATCAATCACACGTTGCGGACAACATGTAGGATCATAAGTATATCCTTTTATATCAGTAAATAATGACTGACGAACTGCTGCTGCCTGATAGACAGATAGTTGTAATGTTACTTTTTTATCTTGACTCATAATTACCCCTTTT
>Ga0209557_1001599_pt1 | contig 12386 bp, 10 predicted proteins | sample SaaInlV_120m_DNA_4_FD_184672 | JGI IMG/M metagenome (GOLD analysis project Ga0209557, IMG submission 184672) | Marine microbial communities from expanding oxygen minimum zones in the Saanich Inlet - Saanich Inlet SI074_LV_10m_DNA (SPAdes) (version 2) | ecosystem: Environmental > Aquatic > Marine...
CAGATAAAATTACAACTCTTATTGGCGGTGCGCCTAGTACATTAAACGATCTTAATGAGCTAGCAGCTGCTATAAACGATGATGCTAATTATAACTCTACACTCACAACCGCTCTAGCTACTAAGTTACCTTTAGCTGGAGGTACACTGACAGGTCATATACTTTTTAATAATGGTATAGAGCTTCGTTCTAATGATACTGGAGGTAATGTTAGGACAATTACAAGAGTAAACAGCAGCAATGAATTAGAATATGGTTGGTCAGCAAATGCTCCTGTCAAGTTTATGGGTGGTGGGTCATACACTGAGAGAATGCGTATTCATACAGATGGCCATGTAGGTATTGGTACGACTTCGCCTGATGTACAATTTGAAGTGCAAGATGATAGTACTTGGGATACAGCTAATTTTACCAGTGCAAACACGGTAGGGGCTGGTTTAACATTGGCTGCAACAGACACTGGTGCTAGATGGAGTCTTATTGCTCAAGGAACAACAGGTGGCGGCAACGATAACAATTTAGGATTCCATTTAACAAATGCTGGTACCAGTGGTGAAGGTGCAGGTTATAAATTTGTTATGACTCCTAGTGGCCGTTTGGGTATTGGTACAACGAGTCCTAGTGAAAGACTTTCTGTAGTTGCTGAAGATGACACTTCACCGATAGATAATGGATTTAGTATTTACCGCTCAGTTGGTGATGATAAGGTAACAATCAATTCCCAAGGTGGAGCTGCTAAGTTTGTTGCTGATGGTGGATCTAGCTATATTCCATATAGATTTTACGGTTATAATGGAACTACTCTTAGAGAAGATTTAACTATTTTTAGTGATGGAAACGTTGGTATTGGAGAAACTAGTCCTCTAGGTAAACTACATGTAAAAGATGGTGACGCTGGAAGTATTACAACAAACGGCGCTCATGATACTATTATTGTTGAAGGTAGTGCTAATACAGGTATTAATATTTTCTCACCTAGTACGAGTTTTCAATATTTGGCATTTGGCGATCCGGGTAGCTCGAACAGAGGGTATGTACGTTATCAACACAGTATTGACCAAATGGTATTACGAGCAGGCGGCACAGATACGGTGTTTATTAACGGTGGTAATGTTGGTATTGGTACTAGTTCTCCTAGTCAAAAACTTCACGTGGAAGGTGATATACTGATCCGGGGATCTGCATCTTCAGCAGGTGTAAGTGATTTAATATTTAAAACTATCTATGATACTGCGGCTTTAAGGAGTGCATATACTAATCCAGCATCGACCACAGAAACATATCTAGCATTTCACACTAATACGAGTGGTGCCTCTAATGGTACAAATGCAGAACAAATGAGAATTGCTGGAAGTAAAGTAGGTATTGGGAATAATTCACCAGGATCTATGTACTCTACAACGAATAACTTAGTTATAGGTGATAATGGAAACTCTGGTATTACTATTAAAAGTACTGGTGGTATAGGCGCTATAAGTTTTGCAGATGGTGTTAACGGCAGTGAGCGTTATAGAGGACAAATAGCATACAGTCATTCAGGAGATTCTTTAAGGTTTAATACTGCCGCTGGTGAACGTATGCGCATAGACTCATCAGGCAACGTAAGTATTGGCACAGATGCTACTAGTTTTGCCAATGTGTCAAGTGTGCCTAATCTTAAAATTGGTATTACTTCAGGGTCGGGTGTTATTACTATAGGTGATTGTTCTGGAGCAGATTCGGCTTTAAATATTAGAGATACTGGTGGAAACTCAATTGGATTTTGGTATGGTTCAAACAAAGTTGGTTCAGTCACCGTCTCAACCTCCGGTACAACCTACAACACCACATCAGACCGCAGACTAAAAGATAATATCCAACCTATCTCAGATGCTACAGATAAGCTAATGAATATGAAACCTGTGACTCATACATGGATAGATAGTCCAGATGAGCCTCAAGTACATGGCTTTATTGCTCAAGAGATGCAAGAAGTTATACCAGAAGCTGTGTCAGGTGATGCTGAGTCTGATGAAATGATGAGTGTGGATTATGGTAGAATAACACCTGTTATTGTTGCTGCATTACAAGATGCTCTCAATGAGATAAAAGAATTAAAAACACGAATAGATGAATTGGAGAACAAGTAATGGCTGGCGGAAGTATAGGACCAAATGGAGTAAATGTAGCTCAACACTCTAGTAATCCTTCTGGAGCTGGTGAAGGAGATATGTATTATAATAGTACTGATGATAAGTTAAAATTATACAGCAACGGAGCATGGATAAATGTAACAAACACTCCCCCATCAGTAACCGCAGTGAGTGGCAATATATACCCTGGAACAGCAACAAATGTAACTGTCTCAGGTACAGATTTTGGATTGGCAGCCGGTACAGTTACGTTTATACATGGTTCTAATACTTATCAGGTAGCTACTGGTACTCCTTCAAACAATTCAGTTACAATAGCTGTTCCATCTTCTTTATATAATGCTGTATCAGGAGGTAATACTGTAGGTGTTAAATTCACATCGTCATCTGGATCAGTTTCAAATGTCTTTAATAAAGCTGTATCAAGTCTTCCCACAGGTGGTACTATTAGAACTTATAGTGGAAATAGATCACATACATTTACATCTTCTGGAACATTTGGAATTCCATCTGGAGTAACTATTAGTACCGTGCAGTATATGGCTGTAGCAGGGGCTGGTGGAGGTGGAAGAGACCAAGGTGGAGGTGGAGGCGCTGGAGGTGCTGTCGCAGGAACTTGGTCAAACGGCACTGGCAATAGAACTATTACCATTGGCGGTGGTGGGTCTGGAGGTAATACAGGGGGAGCTGATGCTGGGTATAATGGTGGAAATACTACTATTTCAGGTATAATTACCTGCACTGGTGGAGGTGGCGCCGGCTCCTATCAAGACACTTCTGGAAGGTCTGGCGGATCAGGTGGTGGGGCAGGAGGTATGAGCGGATATCCAACAACTACCGCCGGCGGTAGTGGAACTTCCGGTCAAGGTAATAACGGCGGCGGATCTAACGGGGGAGAGCCTGGAGGCGGTGGTGGTAAAAATGCTGCTGGTAGTACAAATGGAAATGGTGGAGGAGGTCTAGCAAATAATTATTCCACTGGGTCTGATCAACAGTATGCTGGCGGCGGTGGTGGTCAAACTGGATCTGGAACATTCGGTGGTGGTGATGGAGGTGGTACATCTGGAGGCAGCGGTACTACTAATTCCGGCTCTGGAGGAGGCGGTGCCCGTAACGGTAACTCATCTCCAGGTTCAGGTGGCTCTGGAATCGTTGTTATTAAGTACGCATTAACATAGGAGTAGAGAATGGGACATTACGCAAAGGTAAGAGATACTGTGGTAGTAGATATTATAGTAGCTGAAGCTGATTTTTTTACAGATTTTATTGATCAAACTCCTGGCGAGTGGATACAAACATCATACAATACAAGAAGTGGTATACATTATAATAATGAAGATAATGATGATTGGACAGTACAATCTGAAGATCAATCTAAAGCTTTAAGAAAGAATTATGCTATGATAGGGGGAACATATGATAGAGATAGAGATGCATTTATCCCTCCACAGCCTTATTCAAGTTGGACATTAAATGAAACTACTTGTCAATGGGACCCACCAGTAGCTTATCCAGCTGGATACGAAGCTAATCCAGAACTGTTCTTATGGAATGAAGAAAATCAACGATGGGATAACGTTGAATAAATAACAATTTAAAATGAGGTAGATTATGGTTAAAGTGCATGATATATTTCCTGTAAGGATTTTTGACGAGAGTCTTGATCTTCCGGAAGATGTTGTTAATGAAGTTTTAAGATTAGGAAGAAAAAGAAACAATCCTAGTCCAGATGAATGGGAAGGAGGGTGTCAATCTTCTCATGACAGTGAGGATAACGAGTTTATTAAACAATCGACTATACCTAGTCAGGTTCTTAATGCACTACAAGAAGTTGCAAGATTTAATAATGTTATGAGAGATCTGGGAAATGAGTTTAAATATACTTATGTAAATTGGTGGAATTATTATAACAAGGGTGAATATCAAGAATATCACCATCATGGTAATTATACATATTCAGCTATATTATATCTTACAGATTCAAACTCTGATACAGTGTTTTGTCATAAAGGTATGACCTATCATGTTAAATCAGAGAAAGGCAAACTAGTTATTTTTCCTTCATGGTTAGCACACTATGTGCAGCCATGTGACGAAGACGAGAGAGCTTCAATAGCTTTTAACTTTAATTTTCATAGCTAGTTGTACTTGCATTAATAAACTCTTATAAATACAATAAAGATACACTGAGGAAACAGTATGGCAAATCCAAACTCAAGAGCTACATTAATTGAATATTGTCTGCGTAGACTAGGTGATCCTGTGATTGAGATCAACGTTGATCCTGATCAGCAAGAAGATCGAGTAGATGAAGCTCTACAGTACTATCAAGAGTTTCATTCTGATGCTACTATGAGAACGTTTCTTAAGCATCAAGTTACAGCTGATGATGTTACTAATGAGTATATTACTCTAAGTGATAGTGTACAGTTTGTATCCAGAATGTTCTCTGTTGATGGTGGTACTATGACAAGAAACTTCTTTGATGTTAAGTATCAATTACATCTAAACGATATTGCAAACATGCATAGCTATATTGGTGACCTTGCATACTACGAACAAATGCAGCAGTACCTATCATTACTCGATATGAGAATGAATGGTAACCCTCAAGTTAATTTTGTACGTAAACAGAATAGACTTTATATTCACGGTGAGTTTGCTAATAAAGATATTAAACAAGGTGATTATATTATTGTAGAGATCTATGAAGTTATCGATGCTAATACTCACACCAAAGTATATAATGATATGTGGTTAAAAGAATACACAACAGCTCTTATCAAACAACAATGGGGTGCTAACCTTATGAAGTTTGAGGGTATGCAATTACCAGGTGGTGTTATGTTAAACGGTCGTCAATTGTATGATGATGCAACTGGTGATATAGATCGTCTGAGAGAATCAATCAGACTAGAACATGAGATGCCAGCAGACTTCTTTGTAGGATAAAAAATGGCTACTAATCCATATTTCAGTCAATCAGTAAGATCAGAACAGAGTCTATTCGAGGATATTGTAATAGAGTCTTTAAAGATGTATGGTCAAGACATATACTATCTACCAAGAGATATTGTTAACGAAGATAGAATCTTAGGTGATGATGTACCTTCTAGATTCAACTCATCATATAAGATCGAGATGTGGATTGAGAATGTAGACGGCTTTGATGGTGAAGGAGATCTATTCTCTAAGTTTGGAGTGGAGATCAGAGATCAAGCAACGTTTGTTGTTTCTCGTCGTAGATGGAATCAAACTATTCATAGACATGATAATGAGATTACTATTGCAAGACCTGCAGAAGGTGATTTACTTTATATTCCATTCTCATCTAAACTATTTCAGATCACTCATGTTGAGCATGAACAGCCATTCTACCAGTTACAAAACCTACCAACATACAAACTACGTTGCGAGCTCTTCGAATACAACGATGAAGACTTTGATACAAATGTAGATGTTATAGATGACATTCAAGATGATTATGCATATGCATATTATCTAACAATGAACACAACAAAAACTACTGCTACAGCTGCAGCTACTTTAACAAACGGGGTTGTATCAAGTATAGCTGTTACAGGAGCTGGATTTGGATATACAACTGCACCAGCAGTAACAGTCACAGGAGATGCTACAGCTGCTGCAGTAATTGATGGAACAGGTACAATAGTAAGTATTAACGTAACCGCTGGAGGAGCTTCTTATGTTAATGCTCCGACTGTTACAATAGCAGCGCCAACAGAAGTTGAATACACTATTGGTGAAATGGTTGATCAAACTTTATCAGACGGAACTATACTATCTGGTGAAGTTGCTGAGTTTAACTCAGATACTAAAATCTTAAAATTAATTAGCTTTGGTGCAAATGATGGTAAGTTCCATCTACCGAATTTAAGTAGAACTGTTGTTGATAGAACTACATCTAAAGGTGCGACTGTATCTGGCGTTAGTGAGGATATTCAATCATCTGCTAATGAACAAAACGAATACTTTGATACATTAACTGACTTCTTAGACTTTAGTGAATCGAACCCATTTGGAGATCCTAGCTAATGTTTGGTAATTATTTCTATCATGAACGAGTAAGACGATCAGTTGCTATCTTTGGTAGAGTCTTTAATGATATCTATGTACTAAGAAAGAACTCTGCAGGCGCTGTTATTAGCACTGTGAAAGTTCCTCTATCATATGCTCCTAAAAATAAGTTCTTAGATCGTATTAGAGAGCAGGCTGACTTGGCTTCAGGTCAACGCGTAGCACTTAAGCTTCCTAGAATGTCTTTTGAGATTGTATCTTATACATATGATCCAACAAGACAGCTTCAGAAGACATCTAACTTTATGCAGACAGGTGCTACAGCTGATAAGAGAGCAAAGATTAACACCTATGTACCATATAATATAACGTTTCAGTTAAACATATATGCTAAGACTCAAGATGATGCATTACAGATAGTAGAGCAGATTATGCCTTACTTTGCTCCTCAGTATAATCTTACTATGTCACCTCTTGCTGCTTATCCAGATCTAAAAGAAGATGTACCTATCACTCTACAGTCAGTTGACTTTGCTGATGATTTTGAAGGTGATGTTGCAACCAGAAGAACTATTATATATACTCTTACATTCGAAATGAAAGCAAACTTCTACGGACCAATTGCTGATAAGAATGTTATTACAAAGGCTATACCTAAGATTGATTTAGATGATATTGGTACTGCAGACAGTGACTACTTAACTATTACAATAACTCCTACACCTGCTGGTGTTAGTGCAGACAGTGATTATGGATTCTCGGAAGTATATAACTATGAGCTCGAATGATAATAAAGAAAATGATTTTGAACTAGTACGAAGAATTAAGCATGGGCTTCTCATAAAAGGTGAAGAAGCCTTAGAAGATATGATTCAGGTTGCTCGTGCTACAGAGCATCCGAGAGCTTATGAAGTTCTTTCTGGTATGTTAAAAAATGTATCAGATGCTGGTGATTCTCTTATTGATATTCATAAGAAGAAACATGATATGGAAAAGAAAGAAGTTCCTGCTCTTCCAACAACTAATAATAATGTTTTTGTCGGATCAACTACTGATCTGCAACGTATGTTGATGAAAGATGTGGAAGCAATAGAACACAAAGATGAATGATACATATTTAGGTAACCCTAATGTAAAACGTGACGGAGTAACCACACAGTTCAATGTATTCGAAGTAGAAGAATACAAGAAGTGTATGAAAGATCCTTCTTACTTTGCATCAAATTTCTGTAAGATTATTCACCTTGACAAAGGGTTGGTTAACTTTGAGCTCTATGATTATCAGAGTAGGATGTTTGAGCATTTTAATAATGAACGTTTCTCTATTGTTCTAGCTTGTAGACAGTCTGGTAAATCTATATCATCTGTTGCTTATATACTTTGGTATGCTGTGTTTCATCCTGAGAAGGTTGTTGCTATTCTAGCAAACAAAGGTTCTACATCTATGGAGATGCTGGGCAGAGTTATTCTTATGTTAGAGAATCTACCTTTCTATCTACAACCAGGATGTAAATCACTCAATAAGAAATCAATAGAGTTTAGTAATAACTCTCGTATAGTTGCTGCGGCTACTTCAGGGTCATCTATCCGTGGTATGTCTGTTAACCTTCTGTACTTAGACGAGTTTGCATTTGTTAATGATGCTGCTACATTTTATACATCTACATATCCAGTTATTTCATCTGGTAAGAACACTAAAGTTATTATTACATCTACAGCTAATGGTGTGGGAAATATGTTTCATAAGCTTTGGGAAGGTGCCGTACAGAAGACTAATGATTATATACCGTTTAGAGTTGATTGGTGGGATGTTCCAGGACGTGACGAGCAGTGGAAACAACAAACTATATCCAACACTTCTCTCCTGCAGTTCGATCAAGAGTATGGTAATACCTTCTTTGGCACTGGAGACACCCTCATAGACGGCTCTATCCTTATGGAGCTTAGGGCTAAAGATCCTATTAAAGTACTAGAGGGTGGAAACCTCTTAGTATATAAAGAACCTGAGAAAGATCACAGTTATATATGCACTGTTGATGTTGCAAAGGGGGTAGGTGGAGACTATAGCACATTCAATATTATAGACGTATCTGTATCACCATTTGAGCAGGTATGTGTATATAAGAACAATCGTATATCTCCGCTACTCTTTCCTAATATCATATATAAGTACTGTTTTAATTATAACCAAGCTTATGTTGTAGTAGAGAATAATGATCAAGGTACAATTGTTTGTAACGGATTGTATCATGAATTAGAGTATGAGAATCTACATCTAGAGTCTACTTTGAAAGCAAATGGACTAGGTGTTATGATGAATAAGAAGGTTAAACGTCTAGGTTGTTCTACGATCAAAGATATAGTAGAGAGTAGAAAGCTTACTATACACGATCAAGATACTATTATAGAGATGTCTACATTCGTTGCTAAAGGTCAGTCATATGAAGCATCTGATGGTAATCACGATGATCTAATGATGAATCTAGTAATGTTTGGATACTTTACTCTTGGTGATAGGTTTATGGATATGACAGACATATCTATGAAAGAAATGATGTTTAAACAAAGAATGAGCGAAATAGAGAATGATATCCTTGATTGGGGTTATCATGATGATGGTTTAGCTGATACTCCTGAACCAGAACCAGATGATCCATGGAATATTGGTAAAGGTAAGCCATGGGTAGAGGAATATTACTGAGAATAAAAAGATTATAAATAACGGTAATTGAACATCCTTATCATGACATCTTATCATTAACTCAAAAGGAAAAGAGAAATGGCAGCATTTAGTCCCTCTGAATCTCCTGCGATCACAGTAAAAGAAGTAGACCTTTCGGGTTTCGTCCCAAACGTCCAATCTACTACTGGTGCCTTCGTAGGGAATTTTCGATGGGGTCCCGCCAAGAAAGCTACACTGGTTGATACAGAAGCTACGCTTGCCGAAAAGTTTGGATCCCCAACAACAACAGGCGCTGTAGACTTTTTGTCAGCAGCACAATTCTTAAGATATTCTTCTGCTATGTTCGTCGTACGCGAACTAACATCAGCAGCTAAAAACGCAACATCATCCTCAACAGTTGTGACTAACGTTAACAACAAAGATCATTGGGATGAAATTAAAAGCGCATTCGGTGCAGACTCAGGCGATACAAACGTTGGAGCATGGATCGGTAAATGGGCTGGAGCATTAGGTAACTCACTTAAAGCAGAAATTTGTACAGCAGCAGGCTTCGCGGCATGGGCTTACAAAGGTGAGTTTGACGCAGCTCCAGGAACATCAGCATATGCATCTGTGCGAAGCGGATCAAATGATGAGTGTCATATCGTTGTAGTAGACGAAGATGGAGAAATTTCAGGTACAGTTGGTACTGTTCTAGAAAGATTCGCTTTCGTATCTATGGCTTCTGACGCTAAAGCAGCTGATGGAACAAACAACTATGCAGCAGATGTGGTTAATAGCTCATCAGAGTATGTATGGTTAGCACATTGGGATGGTGATCTATCCACAATGTCAAATGCAGGTACAGCAGCGTCTGGTACAGCATTCGGTAACCCAAGCGCAGCGATTACTAAATCATTAACAGGTGGTGTAGATTCTGCAGCACTAACAACAGCTGAAGTAGCAACAGGATTTGATCTTTATCAAGATACAGACACAATCCAAGTTGACTTCTTAATTGCACCAGGTATGGCTAACGCATCTGATCAAGCAACAGTTGTTAACGATCTGGCAGGTATTGCTGGAGTAACAAGAAAAGATTGTATCGTAGTAACATCACCAGACAGAGCAGCAGTAGTTAATAACTCAACTCCTGTAGCATCTTCTGTAACAACAGCAGCTGGATTTAACAGTTCATCATACATTGTTGTAGATAATAACTACTTAAAAGTATACGACAAATTTAACGACCAATATATCTTTATTCCTGCTGCATCAACAACAGCTGGTGTAATGGCAGCTACAGACGCAAATGCTGCGCCATGGTTCTCACCAGCAGGTCAGAGACGTGGACAGTACTTCGGTGTAACAGCACTATCTTATTCTCCTACTAAAGCAGAAAGAGATACGCTATATAAAGCAGGTCTAAACCCAGTAGCAAACATTCCTGGCCAAGGCATTCTTCTATTCGGTGACAAAACATTCTTGAACAGACCATCTGCATTTGACAGAGTAAATGTTCGTAGATTGTTCTTAGTCATGGAAAGAGCAATTGCATCAGCGGCAAGAAATGTAATGTTTGAATTTAACGATGAGTTTACTCGCGCTGAATTTACAAACATTGTAGAGCCATTCTTGAGAGAAATCCAAGGTCGCCGCGGTATTACAGACTTCAAAGTTGTATGTGACTCAACAAACAACGGACCGTCTGTAGTTGACCGTAATGAATTCATCGCGAATATCTTCGTCAAGCCTGCACGCTCTATCAACTACGTTACACTAAACTTCGTAGCTGTTAGAACTGGTGTTGACTTCGAAGAAGTCGCAGGCACGGTATAGGAGATACATAGATGGCTATTCTAGGAGTAGATGACTTTAAAGCCAAGTTGAGAGGTGGCGGCGCTAGACCAAATCTGTTCAAAGCGACAATTAACTTCCCAGCATATGCAGGTGGAGATGTTGAAGTAACATCCTTCCTCTGTGAGGCAGCACAACTACCAGGTTCAACAATCACACCGATTGTTGTTCCATTCAGAGGTAGACAATTAAAAATGGCTGGAGACCGTACATTCGAAGGATGGACTCCAACAATCATAAACGATACGGATTTTGTAATTCGTGATTCAATGGAACGTTGGATGAACGGTATGAACGCACATAGTGCTAATACTGGTTTAACTAACGTTGTTGATTACGAAGCAGACTTACTTGTAGAGCAACTTGATAAAGATGGCTCAGTAATTAAGACATATAACTTCCGAGGGTGTTTTCCAACAGCAATATCACCAATCGATCTGAGCTATGCTTCAGAGAGTGAGATTGAACGATTTACTGTTGAGTTCCAAGTACAATACTGGGAATCAAATACCACATCGTAAGACCACTATAAATAGATAGAGGGACTAGAGATGGTCCCTCTTACTCTAATTAGGAATTAACATGGCTGAAGACAGTATTAAATTATTTGGCTTTGAGATTAAACGGGCCCGTAATAGACAGCAAGAGAAGTTACAATCTATTGTACCTCCTGTTGACGAAGATGGCGCAGGTTATGTCACGGCTGCAGGTGCGCATTATGGTACCTACGTAGATTTAGACGGTGAAAAGTCTAAAGATGAAAAACAACTTATTAGACAGTATCGCTCTGTATCTCATCACCCTGAGGTAGATGCTGCTGTTGAAGATATTACTAACGAAGCTATCTCTTCTACATTCGAAGAAGCTTCTGTTAAATTAAATTTAGATAATGTAGAAGGTCTTAGTGATCAAATAAAGAAGGCAATGACAGAAGAGTTCACAAACGTTCTCTCAATGCTTAACTTTAGAGATATGGGACATGATTTGTTTAAGCGCTGGTACATTGATGGACGCATGTTCCATCACTTAGTACTAGACGAGAATAATCTTAAAGCAGGTATTCAAGAGATTAGACCTATTGATGCTGCAAAGATTAAAAAGGTTAAACAAGTTAAAAAGAAGAAAGATCCTGAAACAGGTGCTACTCTTATTGAGAGTGTAGATGAGTTCTATATCTATCAAGAGAAGGCTGGTTCAACTAATCAAGGTATTAAGATTACTCCTGATTCTGTTTCTTATGTTACATCTGGTTTATTAGATGAGGCACGTAAGAAGGTTGTATCACATCTTCACAAAGCTCTAAAACCAATCAACCAATTACGTATGATGGAAGACTCGTTAGTTATTTACAGACTAGCTAGAGCTCCTGAGCGTCGTATATTCTATATTGATGTAGGTAATCTACCTAAGGGTAAATCAGAAGAGTATATGAAGAACATTATGACTAAGTACCGTAATAAGTTAGTATATGATGCTAACACAGGTGCTATTAGAGATGATCGTAAGCACATGTCTATGCTAGAAGATTTCTGGCTTCCAAGACGTGAAGGTGGTAGAGGTACAGAGATATCTACATTACCTGGCGGAGAGAATCTAGGTCAGATTGATGACATTATATACTTTCAGAAACGCCTATATAGATCATTGAATGTACCTATCAATAGACTTGAGCAAGAGTCTCAATTCTCGTTAGGTAG